>ERZ807291.6378-NODE-6378-length-14238-cov-7.313262_pt1 | contig 14238 bp, 12 predicted proteins | sample MGYA00521257_ERZ807291 | MGnify/ENA primary metagenome ERZ807291 (study PRJEB31413, sample SAMN03169783) | marine metagenome | biome: Marine; feature: Water; material: Subsurface seawater | place: North Sea | collected 2011-04-28 | depth 1 m m ...
GAATAATTTTCTGACAGGCAAGTTCCCCAAGCCTCAGCAATTTAACCGCTGCCGAGCAGAAATTGGAAATGACCTGGTAGACCCAAGCAATCATGGATGAAGCCAAAGGAGTTTTTTGTGCATTTCGAAGGAGGGCGGTGGCAATAATCTGTTGGCACTGATCTCCACTCTTTTGCAGAAGTTTGCGGAATTGTTGACAAATAGGACACGGGTGAATTTCAAGAATCATCCTTAATAACTGGGCTCCCTGTGATTTCCCCGCATCACGGATTTCGCGGGTTAATTTCCAGGCGGAAATTTCTTCATTAAGAATGAGTAACTCATTCAAATTATCCCTCCCCAAAGTTTCCACAGAATACCTTAAATAAGGCAGTTCTAATTTTTCCAAACTGGGTAAGATTTGTTGCATTAGAAATTCCTCCAAGTCCTGCTTCGACTTCACTCTACCCAGGGCAACCATTTCCTCCAGCCCGTAGGAATGTGCATAACCACCACTTGGGAACAGCGTATCCGTGGTTTGAAGTAAGCCACCCAACCACTCAAAGTGCGTTGAGGTAACCAGGTTTGCGTTATCGGAATGCATGATATCGTTGCAGGTAAACATAGCGGGAAACCCTACCACATATTGAAATACTTTAGTAATTTCCCATTTCCGTGATGGTGAGAGGTCGCGGCTACAATTGGTTGAAATACTTCGTTTGACTCTTCAAAAGGAATTTGGTTACGCTCTAGCATAAGCCGAACAGCAAGGTCTCCTTCTACCATCAAATAAGAATCGTTGAATTGTGCCGGGAAATGAAGGTTACCCACTTGCCAGGAGAGATGGGCAGCTTCCCGTTGCGTAGAAAAAGATACCAAGAAAACCGGTTCGGGTTTTTGGGCGATTATATAATTCCGGTTACCTTCTACATGAAAGCAAACACGATTCTGCAAGGGGATTTCTAAATCAAAGCCAAAGTCGGTACCATCTTCTGCCTGCCCGCGCCACCTCCTCTTGGCAAGAACCCTTCTATCAACTGAAAGCGAAATTTCATTTTCGGGTCTCTCGAAGTTATCTGAATAAAGCTTCTTGATAATTTTCATTTTCAGAAAAGAAAATACCTTTGAGCGAGGGGGACCACTGCGGCCGGCTCACAATACAATTCCTCACCGTCGGCCTTAACCATGTAGGTTTCTGGGTCGACTTCTATTTTGGGCAGGGCATCATTTAATATCAAATCCTGCTTCCCAATATCCCGGGTATTACGAACCGGTATGAGTGCTTTTTGTAAACCCAGTTCCTGTAAAGATTGATTTCCTGATGCTGCTTGGCTTACAAAAGTTACAGAAGTCGTTGTTTTCGCTCTTCCAAAACATCCAAACTGGGGCCGGTAATGCATCGGCTGAGGGGTAGGAATGGAAGCATTGGGGTCCCCCATATTTGCATAGGCAATCAACCCACCCTTGATTACCAGTTCTGGTTTTACTCCAAAAAAAGCAGGCTTAAACAAAACCAAATCCGCAAGCTTACCCACACTTATGGACCCGATTTCATCGGACATACCATGAACGATTGCAGGATTGATTGTGTACTTTGAAAGATAACGGAGAACCCGAAAATTATCAGAAGCCCCATGGGTTGATGACTCCAACTTGCCAAACTGTCGTTTCATTTTATCAGCGGTCTGCCAGGTGCGGCAAAGTACCTCCCCCACCCGACCCATTGCCTGGCTATCACTGGCCATAACAGAAAACGCCCCGCGGTCGTGGAGGATATCCTCCGCCGCAATGGTGGAAGGCCTGATCCTGGACTCGGCAAATGCAACATCTTCGGGGATTTTTGAATCCAAGTGATGGCAAACCATCAACATATCCAAGTGCTCATCGATGGTATTTACCGTGAATGGCCGAGTCGGATTGGTTGAAGATGGAAGCACATTTGGCTCTCCACAAACCTTGATGATATCGGGTGCATGCCCTCCCCCTGCTCCCTCTGTGTGAAAAGTATGAATGGCTCTTCCCTTGATTGCCCCGACGGAATCTTCCACGAAACCTGCCTCATTCAATGTATCCGTATGAATTGCAACCTGCACATCCATTTCATCTGCAACCGTCAAGCAAGTGTCAATGGTGGCTGGGGTTGTCCCCCAGTCCTCATGTAATTTCAATCCAATGGCACCGGCCATTACCTGTTCCCGTAATGCTTCCGGGTTGGATGAATTCCCCTTCCCTAAAAAGCCCAGGTTCATCGGGAAATCATCGGCTGCCTGTAACATTTTCCCAATATTCCACGCACCCGGGGTACAGGTTGTGGCATTCGTCCCTGTTGCGGGTCCCGTGCCCCCTCCGGTCATCGTTGTGACCCCACTGGCAAGAGCTTCCTCTATTTGTTGTGGGCATATAAAGTGAATGTGAGAGTCATAGCCACCAGCGGTAAGTATCATTCCTTCACCTGCAATCACCTCCGTTCCCGCACCCACAACCATTCTGGGATCAATTCCATCCTGAATAAGTGGGTTACCCCCGTGCCCAACACCCGCAATCCTCCCGTTCTTAACACCCACATCCGCCTTGATTACTCCAAGGAAGGGATCGATTATGGTCGCATTGGTAATGACGAGATCAAGGCAATCAGCATCCAGAGCCAGCGGGGACTGACCCATCCCATCACGAATGACTTTGCCTCCCCCAAATTTAATCTCATTTCCATAGCCCCCATTCTCGGCAATGAGATCTTTTTCAACTTCAATAAAAAGTTCTGTGTCTCCTAACCGGACCTGGTCCCCAACCGTGGGACCATACATTTCAGCATATTGTCTCGGTGTAAGTTTGAGGCTCATGCGTCTACCCTCCCATTGGTTAAATTATTGAGCCCATAAACTTCCCGTTTCCCGGAAAGGGCAACGAGTTCCACTTCCTTTGAATCGCCGGGTTCGAAACGGGCAGCGGTTCCTGCAGGAACATTAAGCCGAAAACCGCGAGCCATATCACGATCAAATTCAAGTGCCCGGTTGACTTCGAAAAAGTGCATATGACTTCCTACCTGAATGGGCCGGTCGCCCACATTGCTTACCTTTACCAGTATGGTTTCAAGGCCTTCATTGGCGTTTATAAAATCGGTTCCCTGGTTGGTAATGATTTCTCCGGGCTTCATCTTATTGGGTGGTGTACGGTTACAAGTTTGGTGCCATCGGGAAAAGTCGCTTCGACCTGGACTTCATGAATCATCTCGGAAATACCCTCCATTACATCTGACTTTTTCAGAATCGTGGAGCCATAACTCATTAAATCAGCTACACTTTTTCCGTCCCTTGCCCCTTCCATCACCTCATAGGTAATGAGAGCTACGGATTCTGGGTAGTTCAGAAGAACCCCCCTCTCTTTTCTGCGGCGTGCCAGATCGGCAGCCACCACAATCATCAGTTTATCTTTCTCTCTGGGTGTGAGGTGCATAGCTATTCAAATACTGAGGTGTTTATTAATGGTTTGAGCATCAAGCCCGCTCACTTCCCCCTGGGCGACAAACCGGCCACGATTCATAACCGCAAAAGTGTCCGCGTATTTTTTGACAAAATCTACATATTGTTCGACCAAGAGTATGGTCATGTTTTGCTCCTCGACCAGGTTTCTTATGACCTCCCCAATCATGGTAATGATGTTAGGTTGTATCCCCTCCGTGGGCTCATCCAAAACCAGAAGTTTGGGACGAGTTACCAACGCCCGCCCAATCGCTAGCTGTTGCTGCTGCCCACCTGACAAATCACCGCCACGTCGCTTCCTCATATCATAAAGAACGGGGAAAGTGTCATAAACAGATGATGGAATAAGTTGCTGGTCTGCACCTGCTGCGGAGAGAGCAACTGACAGGTTTTCCTCTACGGTGAGCAAGGAGAAAATCTGCCGGCCTTGGGGTACATACCCAAAGCCTGAGGTGGCACGGAAGTAGGCTTCACATTCGGTAATATCATCGCCCTCAAGGAGAATACTGCCAGCTGTCGGTTTTTCCAAACCCACCAAATTTCGTAAAAGAGTGGTTTTGCCCACCCCATTTCGGCCCATTACACAGGCCACTGATTTTTCATCAATCTGGAAATCCAGACCATGCAAAACTTTCACCTCACCATAAGCAAATTCCAGCCCTTGGATTTTTAGAAACGGCAAGTTTTTCCTCTCAGAAATCATCGTCCTAAATAAGCCTCCATCACTTCTTCATGCTCTTCCATCTCGTCAATGGTTCCTTCGGCCAGGACCTTGCCTTCATTCAAGACTGTTACTGTGCTATTCAGTCTACGCACAAAGTCCATATCGTGCTCAATAACGATCAATGTATGATCCTGGGCCAACTCCAGCAATAAATCTGCAGTTCTCTCCGTTTCCTTATCCGTCAATCCGGCTGCGGGCTCGTCCACCAGCAAAAGCCGGGGTTTGGAAATAATGAGGGCACTGATTGCGAGCCATTGCCGCTGTCCATGACTCAGGGATTTAGCGAGTTCATTTCTTTGCTCAAACAACCCAACTTTTCTGAGAATTTCCAGGACCTGAAAAGTCTCCTCCTCTTTTTCCTTTTCCAGCAAATTTTTTCTCCATCCCTGGTTACCAGGCAAAGCAAGAAGAAGATTCTCATAAGTGGATAAGCTATCAAAAACTGTAGGGGTTTGAAATTTCCGCCCAATCCCAAGCAAGGCAATCTCAGATTCCTCCAAGCTTGAAATATCACGGCCATCAAAATACACCTTACCAGTTGAGGCAGGAGTTTTACCACTGACTAAGTCACAAAAGGTGGTCTTCCCCGCCCCATTTGGCCCTATAATCACACGGAGTTCTCCGTGCCTGACCCCATAGTTGGGAATATCCACAGCTTTAAAGCCATCAAAAGAAACCGATAAATTCTCAACAAATAAAACATACCTGGAAGCCCAATAGTCTTTTTGCACCTGACTGGGTCGGCAGTCGCGATACTTCGCCAAGGCAGGATTTGAATGCAGGTTTTCTTGGGTCATGACTCAACCTCCTGCTTCTTGGTTGATTTTAGAAACCCTGCATTCTTTACCCGATCCGCAATTTCAATCAAGCCCTTGGGTAGAAAAAGCACGACAACGACAAACATGAGCCCTAAAAAGATGGGCCAGTAGTCGGGGCTCCATTGAAAAAAGCCATAGTCATGTTCTGATGTTAGGTAATTATAAAGTAAATTAACAAATAACGCACCCAGGATCGCTCCACCCAGGCTACCTCTTCCACCAACCGCCACCCAAACAACCACCATCACAGACCGAACGGCCTCCATATTGGAAGGGGTGATGATCTTCATTTGGGGGACATAGAGCAAACCAGCCAAACCTGCCAGCGTAGCAGCTATGCAAAAGGCAAAAATCTTAAACTTGTAAGGTTTGTAGCCAAAGAAATTCAGGGTAGGCTCATCATCCCGAATGGCTACCAAAACCTTACCCAACCGAGAATTAACAATCCACCGGCAAAGCAAGTAAGATCCAAGCAAGCAAGTAACCGTGATAAGATAAAGTGAAAGCTGAACCCCAGGATCGGACAGAGAAAAACCAACATTCGCAATCGAGTAATCAAGCTGATCAACAAATCCATCCTGATTGAGGTCCATGTTGGGGTTATCTGCATGGACGCCTTTCCAATCATTGGTCGCATCTACGGGATTAAAAGTGAAGAGTGAACCTGAAGGTGCAATCACATCAAATCGGGTTAGCCCATTCGTACCGCAAAGCTTCACATCATTCCGGCAAAAAACCAACCAGCAAGCCACCGCAATCGCTTGGGTTAAAATGGCAAAGTAAACCCCCCGGACCCGACTCCGAAAAACAAAAAAACCAAGAACAAAGGAAGCAAGGGCAGGAATGACAAGGCCAAGAACTATCGTAACTGGAAGATTCCAGAAAGGTTTCCAGAAGCCAGGAACCAAGGCGTCCCCTGATGACTCACGAACTTCATAGGGATAAACCACAAAAAGGCAGGCAGGGATTTTCCACCCATTGCTATCAATAATCCCTTCGGGTCCACCATGGTGAGCCAAGTGCATCCCCATCGCATAGGCACCCATGCAAAAAAAAGTAAATTGGCAAAGGCTGAGAATGCCCACATATCCCCAGAGCAAGTCAAGACCAAGGGCCAGGATGGCAAAGGTCATAAATCGCCCCAGCATATTGATATCTCCAATCGAGAGAATCCCACCCAAGTACAAAGCTGGAATAATAACAAAACCAAGTAGGCAGATGAAGATGAAGGTACTTCTGGATTCTACAAGTCTGTCCTTATGGATAATCATTTTTTATCGGCCAACCGACCTTTGGGTGCGAAAAGCCCAGAGGGCCGATACTGAATAAATGCGACGATTAGGGCTAAAAGGATAACCTTACCCCAAACAGGACCAACCGTGAAGGTGCCTATTTCCAACGGTTCAATTAATTTGGTCAAAACCCCAATACCCAAGCCAGAACAGATCACACCAAGCAACTCCCCTACTCCTCCGGTAACCACGACAAGAAATGAATCGACAATGAAATTAGTCTGTCCCATATCCGGGGTGACACCCCCAATGATAGTCCAACCATAACCTGCAACCCCTGCAATCCCGGAACCTAAGGCAAAAGTAAGCCGGTCAACTTTCCGTGTCCTAACTCCGAGACTACTGGCCATATCTCGATTCTGCATAGTGGCACGGATCAGCATACCAAATCGAGTTTTCCGTATGATAAAATAAATAAAACCTACCGATAAAACGCTAAGCCCAAGCAAATACAGACGGGCATAGGGAAGAACAATGTCCTGCGATATTTCAAACCCACCCCGAGCCCATGTGGGAGAATTTACTCCAATGTTGTCACCATAAATAATCCGGACAACTTGAATCAAAAGTAGACCGACACCCCAAGTCGCCAGAAGAGACTCAAGCGGGCGGTTGTACAAATGCCTCACAACTAATCCCTCCATGATCAGGCCAACAAGGGCCGCAACCAGAAAGGCGATAGGTAAAGCAACCAGATAATAATGATTTACTGGATTGTCGGGCGTATGACCGAAAAGCATTTGTACTTCATATGTAGCGTATGCTCCAATCATCATGAGTTCCCCGTGGGCCATATTGATTACACCCATAAGGCCAAAGGTAATGGCGAGACCTAAGGCTATGAGGACCAAAACACTTCCATACGAAAGCCCCCGAAATAAATTGCCGGATAATTCAACGGTGTCTTTGTGATCTTGAATTTTTTGACGAACAAGTGAAATGGAAGATTGTGCCTCGGACAATTCCAACGATGACAATTCTGGCATTGATACAAGTTCATGCTCAAAAGCATCAAGCCTTGCATAAGCCCGAAGGCTTTTAAGGTCACCCAATTTACTTAAGGCAAAAAGTCTGTCTTCAGCGGATTGCTTAGCTTCAACTGCACCACTAAGAATCATTAACTCTATGCTTTCTTTTGCCGTAAATCGCATTTTTTCATCTTCGTTTTCATCATTCGCAATTTCTTCCAGATATGGAATAGCAGCAGGCAAGAAAGAGGGATCACCGCATTTTTTGACACCCGAAATACGGACCGTGTAATCAGTTGAAAATAAGCGAAGAAGAAACTTTGAGGAATTTACCAAAGACCGGAGTTTTCTGCTTGGACTTATATCTTCAAGCTCAAGAAGGTCAGGTTTTGCCTGCACATCAGCGACCAAGTAGGGCTCCCCGGACAATGGATCCAGCAGCGGTGCAAATTCATTGAAATCATCGTCTATAATGGTCTCCTCATTTACAACGATCCGGATATCTCCAGACTCAGTTGGCCAGTTGTAAACGCTACCTTGGCGATAGAGCTCAAAAAATTTCTCCAAGCGGGGATCACCCGTTTTAGCGAGTTCACCGATGCTACTCTTTACAAGATCGGCATGGGGAGATGCCAAGTTCTTGATTAACCTATCAAGATCAGTGTTTGATGCAGCAGTCTCAATCTGGCTTGCACGCACCTTAAGCCATGAGAAGGCAAAGAAAACAGATATGAATAAAATAGATGGAAAGACTGAAAAAAACTTATTCAACGCAGATTATTTTTTTGTCAAAAAAAAGCGGACTCGGCCCGTGCCCTTCGCACCGAGTCCGCTTGGAATATAAATTTCTATATAGTAAATTAAAAATTAAAGGCTGCCATCTCCGTTAGGTCCTCCCGTTGGCTTGGGGAAATTTCCATCAGGCCAGAGATAGGAACTGTAGGAGTCTGGTGAGACTAACCCGTCACTTGAATAAACGATCTTAAACTGTCCGTTCTTGAGAATTTCCCCGATATAGACTGGCTTGAGCGTATGCTGATTGGTGGGATGCATGGATTTTTTCCCACCGGGGGCATCAAACTCCAAGCCGTACACCGCTTCCCTTACCTTATCGACATCAAATGAACCGCATTTTTCAACCGCTGCTTTCCACACATACACCCCAAAATAGGCCGCTTCAATGGGGTCACAGGTTACCCGCTTCGCCCCTCCTGGCAAGCCAGCTTCCACACAGTACTTTTTGAAACTTTTAACAAATGCAGCATTTTCCTTGGTCTTGATGCTTTGGAAATAATTCCAGGCGGCCAAGTGACCCACAAGCGGAGGAACATCCATGGCACGCAATTCATCTTCGGAAACCGAAAATGCCATGATGGGGCAGTCGTCGGAGGTTAAGCCTTGATTGGCAAACTCTTTATAGAAAGGGACATTACTGTCTCCATTGATCGTGGATAAAATACAGGCATCACCAGAAGCAGCAAACTCCTTCACTTTGGAAACAATTGTCTGGTAATCCTGATGATGAAACGGAGTGTATTCTTCCATGACATTCTCATCCGGCACCCCTTGTGCTTTCAGGTAAGCCTTTAACACCTTATTAGCGGTGCGGGGAAAAACATAGTCTGTACCCAAGAGGTAAAACTTTTTACATCCCATTTCTTTGGCCATGTACTCGGCTGCAGGAACAAGTTGCTGATTGGGGGATGCCGCTGTATAAAACACATTCAAAGACTGTTCTTCACCCTCATATTGAACAGGATAAAACAATAAGGCATTTTCCTCCTCAAAAACAGGCAGGCAAGACTTACGACTCACTGAAGTCCAGCAACCGAAGGTAACTGCCACCTTATCTTCGGTAATCAACTGCTTTGCTTTTTCTGCAAACAAAGGCCAATCCGAGGCAGGGTCCACGACAACAGCTTCAACCTTTTTTCCGAGAACCCCGCCAGATTCATTAATTTCCTTCACCGCCATCATGACAACATCCCGCAGAGATGTTTCAGAAATGGCCATGGTACCGCTAAGGGAATGTAGAACCCCTATTTTCACCGCATGGAGTTGTGGGATTGAAAATGCAAGACCTAGGGTGGCGGCCAATACAAGTTTGAATTTATTTTTTTTCATTAATTTTTTATTATTAGTAATTAGTATTTTCCCGTGAAAATAATTTGATCAAGGGTATTATCACTTGTATTCCATTTTCTGCGCCAAAAAACTAAATTTAAGCAAAAAGAAAAATTTTATTATATATAAAATATAGTCATATTTTTCATTTATTTTATTCATTTAAATGAAAATGTTTGAACGCTAAAAAAAACGGGTGGGCATGATGTGCCCACCCGTCAAACAAACATACTAGACTGAAAGACTAGAAAGTATAAATCAATTCTACTGCGAGAAGGTTCTCAATATCACGAGAGTCGTTACTACCGTCACCATCGTAGTCGATTGCACCGGAAACGTCTTCATCGTAAGTGCTAAGTTCTATTAGACCCGAAAAGTTATCCGTAAATGAATAGCTGGGGGAGATGGTGAATTTGCCGATATCACTGGTAAGTACATCCGAATTCCATCCAGAAGTTTCTTCCTGAGAATACCTCAAGGTAAGGGCAGTTTTATCAGTAAAAGCATAGTTACCCATAATGAGAAATCCATCTTTGTCATCTCCTGTAGCTGCAGCTTTACTATCTGCTTCGGCAATTTCACCAGCTACGAGTAGATTACCAAAGTTGTAACTGACCCAATAAGTATTTTTAGTGTATGCTGATTCTTGATCAGAAAAATCGGACCAAATGGCTTTTGCAGTGAGATTATCAATGCCAGTGTATGCCAAAGCTAATTCATAACCGGCACTATTTTCAGCACTTGACCAGACACCAATGCTGTAATCATCGGTGGCGTAATCAATAGAAACCCCAACATCGTATGCATCGTATATGGATTGAACAGCATAGTTTCCGTAGTCGTATGCGTAACTATACTGATACATATTGGTTGGATCAAAAGCCTCAAATCCCATGTAAGAAAGCATTTTACCAGCCGAAGCACTGAATCCATTACCAAAATCGTAGGTTATAACAGCTTCTTCTAAGTTACCATCACTAACTCCATACTTCGAATTGCTACCAAAATCTAAATCGACAGAGGCAGAAACTGGACCGGAAGAATAATCAAAGTTAACCTCAACTTGACCAATAGCTGTTTCTTGACCACCGGTATTTTGATCAGTGAAAGCAATATCGATGAAACCAGACATTTCAACCCCACTGCCTGTGGGTCCGATCTCGATAGCGTTTGCGTTAAACACGGCAAGTAAACTTGCCAAAGATAATAGTTTATTTTTCATATAAGTTTATTGTTTTAGTTTGTTGCTTATTTGTAAGCGTAAGAGACGATTGCTAGAACTGTGCCAAACGAAAAATAATGCTTTTTATTTATAAATATTTTACGTTTATAAAATTTATAATAATGAATTATATTCATACTATATATTTATTCATTAAATTCATGAATAAAATTCATCAAAAGATCCATTTGGTATCTATCTTGATCTTTTTTATACAGCCAAGTATCGTGAAGCTTTCAAATGAAGTCTTTTTTTAAAATTGGATTACCATGGGCTGTCTCCTTGGGGTTAGCCTTTTACCTCGGCATTGAAACCGGTAAGAATGAGCAACCATATGACCCCAAGTCACATAATAATTTTGAGGAGAATCAAAATACTCCGAAGCCTGATCTTCCCCCTTCTCGTATCAGTTCTAAAGAGTCAACAGATGATCGTGAATCAAGCTTGAGAGGAAGCCTGCAAACTTCCTCGCCTCCCCTTCCCCCAAACTTGATTCGAATCATGAAAGGTTCGGGAATCCTTGAGCGGATGGGTTCTTACCTGGATGCATTGCGCTCCATGGATAAGTCAAACGTACAGGATGTAGTGGGTGCGTTTGAGGCATTGCCGGCTGGGTATGGGCGGCACTTGGAAATGAAATTACTCATGAGGAGCTGGTCTGCCATCGATCCGGAAGCGGCTCTGCGATATGCTTCGGAAAAGCTTGATGAAAAAAGTGAAAAAAGATTCGGTATTTCCGAGGCTTTGGCTGGCTGGGCCACCCAGGACCCAGAGGCTGCCCTTGCATGGGCTGAATCGAGTAATGTAAGCCAATCCCCTGAAAATAACCCTTACATTGTTGGTGTAATCAAAGGAGTTGCAGAAAAAGACTTGCAGGAAGCAGATCGTCTGCTCTGGAATTTACCACCTGGAAATGCGAAGTGGCAGAGCTCCACTTTTCTTGCCCAGGAATATTCAAAAAAATCTGCCCAGGAAGCCATAGCCTGGGCAAACCAATTCCCCGATGATGACCCAAGACTGCGGGAAACCATTCTTGGGCAGGTGGCTTCTCGCATCGCCCGTAAAGATATTGAGGGAACGGCTCAATGGGTTGACTCCATGCCCTCCGATGCCGCAAGCCAAAGGGTAATGGATAACCTGCTAACCCAATGGGTTTCACAATCCCCAGAAGATGCATCAAATTGGGTGAGTGAAATCAATGAGCAAGAAAAGCAAAGCTATGCCATGAAGCAATTGACCTCGAGGTGGTCATTGGTTGACCCCGTATCCACCGCAAAGTGGCTAAATAGTTTCCCCCCTTCTTCCACTTTGGACCCCGTAGTTGGGGAATTTGTAAACCGGATCAGCGGGCGGGACCCGGAAGGTGCTGCCGGCTGGGCACTCTCCATAACAGAACCGGATGCCAGGAAAAGAGCGATTAAGAAAGTCTTACAGTCTTGGGAAAAAATGGATCCGGAAGGATCAAGGGCATGGCTCCAGCAAAATCAAATTAACCCGGAATAAGGAGCAGCGGTTTTTTTATTTACCAATTGTTTCAATGATTGCCACGATGGGTAAGAACAAGGCAATCACAATAAAACCTACGGCGACCGCGAGGAAGACAATCATAACTGGCTCGATCAGAGAGGTCATCCCTGCCACAGCGTTATCTACATCTTCGTCATAATTATCGGCAATCCGTGTTAACATATCCGGAAGTTCTCCGGTTTCTTCTCCAATCTCCACCATGCTGGTCACCATGGTTGGAAAAACCGTTTCGCGGCCCATTTGCACAGCCATCGCTTCCCCGTCGCGAACAGAGTCATGCACATTACTCATGGCACTGATGAAAAAAGTATTGGAAAGGGTATCACGGGTAATTTGCAAAGCCTGCAAAATGGGAACACCGCTGCTCATTAAAGTTCCAAATGTCCGGGTAATTCGGGAAATATTGGATTTACCCACAACATCACGTACCGCAGGTACATTCAAACCAAGCCAATCAAAGGTTTTGGCCCCCACTTTGGTTTTCTTAAACAAGAGCAACCCGCCCACTGTGCCAGCCATCCCTCCGAGGACTAAGATCGGGTGCGTTGAAAATAACTCACTTATACCAATGACGATTTGCGTTGGTCCGGGCAAAGGAGCTCCTCGAAGCATTTGTTCAAAGATCGTCTGGAATTGAGGAACCACCACCATCATCAAAAGGGTGACAATACCGACGGCAACAAACATGATAACGCTTGGATAAATCATCGCGGACTTTACCTTCTTAATGGTTCGGATTGATTTCTCCTGAAACTGAGCAAGACGATCCAGGACAAGTTCCAGCACTCCCCCTGCCTCTCCTGCTTTCACCATATTAACATAAAGATTATCAAAGGTTTTGGGGTACATCGCCAAGCCATCGGAAAGATTACCACCGGAGGAAACCTTATCGGAAATTTCCTCCAGCATCGCTTTAAACTTTGGTTTTTTTTCCTGTTGCTTGATCATCACCTCCAGGCTTCGCAGCAAGGGTAAACCTGCATGCACAAGAGTTGACATTTGGCGGGTAAAAATAGAAATGTCTTCGCTTGTAGGCCCTCCTCCAATTTCTATGGCAAGCAGACCACCCTTCTTTTTCTTTTTGGCGGGCTTTACTGGCTTAGGGGCTTTTTCTTTTTTCTTTTTTTCCTTCTTGCTTGCTTGCACCGGACTCGGAACTTCCGGAGCTGCCTGATAGGCGACTAACTGGGTAACGGTTAACCCGTACTGAGCAAGTTGGGCATACGCTTGCTCTTGGTTTTCGGCTTCATAATTACCTTGGGTTTGGGCGCCGGTTTGATCTGTGGCAACATATTGAAAAATTGGCATGATAGTAATCCTGTTAAATTTCTAAGTATATTTCAAGACTTCCTCCACGGTGCTTTCACCATCGAAAACAGAGCGTAAGCCATCCTCTCGCAAAGTACGCATACCCTGCTCGATCGCACATTGGCGAAGAACCAGGGTGGCTGCGCCCGAATTAATCATCTCCCGAAAGGTGTCGGTTACCTTGATCATTTCAAATAAACCCGTTCTGCCGCGATAACCGGATTGGCTACAGGTATCACAACCGGCACCAAAGAAAAACTTTCGTTCCCCTAATTCATTTGGGTTCAGCCCAAGGTTTTGGATTAGGTCTTTTTTGGGCACATACTCCTGCCTGCAATCAGAACAAATTTTCCGAACCAATCGCTGGGCTAAAACAAACTCCAGGGATGCGGATAAAAGAAAAGGCTGCAGTCCCATATCAACAAGACGGGTGACCGCCCCGGGGGCGTCATTGGTATGGAGGGTACTCAAGACAACATGGCCTGTAAGAGAGGCCTGTACCGCGATCCTCGCAGTCTCAATATCCCGAATTTCCCCAACCATGATCTTGTCCGGGTCCTGACGTAAAAAGGCTCGAAGTGCCCGGGCGAAATCGAGACCAACCTGGTGATTAACCGGAACCTGCATAATACCTTCAATTTCATACTCCACAGGGTCCTCTGCGGTAAGAAGCTTGGTATGCATTTGATTAACTTCTTTCAAAGCACTGTACAAAGTCGTAGTTTTCCCGGAACCAGTGGGGCCTGTGACAATAAAAATACCGTTGGGTCGGCGCACTGCATCCCGAATACCCGTCT
>ERZ807291.6391-NODE-6391-length-14209-cov-3.926452_pt1 | contig 14209 bp, 10 predicted proteins | sample MGYA00521257_ERZ807291 | MGnify/ENA primary metagenome ERZ807291 (study PRJEB31413, sample SAMN03169783) | marine metagenome | biome: Marine; feature: Water; material: Subsurface seawater | place: North Sea | collected 2011-04-28 | depth 1 m m ...
AAATTAATTTCTGCATCTGGGAACATCAATAAACCCGGTGTATATGAGATTGACTTAGGGGTTTCTGTTGAAGAATTTTTATACAGCGATCAGTATTGTGGTGGAATGAAGAATGGCAAGAAATTAAAGGCTTGTGTGCCTGGGGGGTCTTCCGTACCTATTTTACCCCATTTCTTAGTTTGTAAAACGGCTACTGGTACCGATAGATTAATGACGTATGAAAGTTTATCGGAAGGAGGCTTTGAAAGTGGGAGTATGTTAGGTTCTGGTGGATTTATCGTGTACGATGAAGATCAATGTATTGTTAGAAATACATGGAATTTCGCACGTTTCTATCACCATGAAAGTTGTGGACAATGTTCTCCATGTCGCGAAGGAACCGGTTGGATGAAAAAGGTACTTCACAATATAGAAATTGGAAAAGGCAAAATGGAAGACATTGATTTATTATGGGATATCCAAAGTAAAATTGAAGGAAATACCATTTGTCCTTTGGGAGATGCAGCTGCGTGGCCTGTTGCCGCTGCAATAAGACATTTTAGAGAGGAATTTGAGTGGCACGTAAAAGAGCCTAGTTTAAGTCAAACCCAAAATTATGGTTTGATTAGCGAGAAATCATTTGTAACTGAAAGTGTATAATTATGTCGGAAGACGCGAAAATAAAAGTAACCATTGACGGAAAAACCATAGAGGTAGCTCCAGGTACCACAATATTGAATGCTGCACGTCAAATTGGCGGTGATGTTGTTCCTCCAGCAATGTGCTACTATTCTTCATTAGAGGGTAGCGGAGGTAAATGCAGAACGTGTTTGGTGGAAGTAAGCAAAGGAAGTGAAAAAGACCCACGACCTATGCCAAAATTAGTAGTAAGTTGTTCTACTATGGTTATGGACGGAATGGAAGTGAAAAATACGAGTTCTGAACGTGTATTGGATGCACGCAAGGGAGTTGTTGAGTTTCTTTTAATCAACCATCCGTTGGATTGTCCCGTTTGTGACCAGGCTGGTGAATGTCATTTGCAAGATTTGGCATTCGAACATGGGTTGAGTAAAACACGTTATGAGTTCAAACGTCGTGAATTTGACAAAGTAGATATTGGAGAATATATCAAGCTTCACATGACGCGTTGTATCCTTTGTTATCGTTGTGTTTATACAGCCAATCAACTAACAGATTCAAGGGAACACGGTGTATTGAAGCGTGGAGATGCCGCAGAAATTGGTACATTCATTGAAAAGAATCTTAAAAATGATTTTATAGGAAATGTTATTGATGTGTGTCCAGTGGGTGCTTTAACCGATAAAACATTCCGTTTTAGAAGTCGTGTATGGTATACCAAGCCTGTTGATGCTCATTGTGAATGCACAAAATGCAGTGGAAATGCCGTATTATGGATGATTGGCGATGAGATTTCTCGTGTTACGGCAAGAAAAGATGCCTACGGTGAGGTGAAAGAATTCATTTGTAACGAATGCCGATTTGATAAAAAAGACAAAAATCAATGGACCATTGAAGGGCCGAGAAAAATTAGCAGACATTCTGTTATCTCTGCCAATCATTACTCAAAGGAAATCCCTAAACATACAACATTGTTAAATAAGGCGTAAAATGGATAGTGCATTATTATTAGAAAAAACCATCCTTGTAGCCATCTTGACGTTGGTTACACTGGGTATAGCGGCTTATTTAACATACGGTGAAAGAAAGGTCGCAGCATTTATGCAGGATCGTATCGGTCCGAACAGAGCAGGAATTTTTGGACTGTTGCAACCACTAGCAGACGCAGGTAAACTCTTTTTTAAAGAAGAATTTATTCCTGTGAAAGCAGAAAGATGGTTATTTATACTTGGGCCTGCTGTAGCCATGATAACCGCGACTATTACCAGTGCGGTAATTCCTTGGGGAACAGAATTGCCAATATTCGGCAGAAACGTACAACTTCAAGTGGCCGATGTAAATATTGGTGTTTTATACATCATGGGAATTGTTTCCGTGGGTGTTTATGGCATCATGATCGGCGGATGGGCAAGTAATAACAAATACTCTTTGTTTGGTGCTATTCGAGCAAGCGCACAGATGATCTCCTATGAATTAAGCATGGGATTGGCTTTGATTGCCGTAATTATGATGAGCGGAACCTTAAGCCTTCGCGAAATCGTGGCACAGCAAGAAGGAATGAACTGGAATATCTTTTACCAACCATTAGGATTTCTTTTATTCTTTGTGTCTGCCTTAGCAGAATGTAATAGGGCTCCTTTTGACTTACCAGAGTGTGAAACGGAGTTGATTGGAGGTTATCATACTGAATATTCTTCTATGAAGTTAGGTTTTTACCTATTTTCAGAATATGTAAACATGTTCGTATCAAGTGCTTTAATGGCGACCCTTTATTTTGGCGGATATAATTTTCCAGGAATGTCAATGATTTCTGACCCTACCATATTGGGGTTGGCACAAATTGCTGTAATGTTTGCGAAAATTACATTCTTCATTTTTGTATTTATGTGGATTCGTTGGACTTTGCCACGTTTTAGATACGATCAATTGATGCACTTAGGATGGAAAAATATGATTCCATTGGCCATAGTAAATATGGTGATTACAGGTGCAGTCATACTTCTTTGGGGAAGTTAAAAAAGACTCTATTCCTATTTTACGATAAATCAAAATGGTCGAGGCATTGCTCCATAGCGATGCCTCGACTTCCTTTTATATATACGTATTCAGATTCAATTGGATGGGTATCCAACCAAGCTAATAAGGATTCTGCATTGTCGAAAATGAAGGGGTAGGAAGGAAGTGCATTTTTAAATTCACCACCGACTAGGTAAAAATCGGAAATGCCTAAGTCTTGAATGAGTTCAAAGATTTTTAAATGTTCCCTTTCACTGTGCTTTCCTAACTCCAGCATATCTCCTAATAATAAAGTTTTTGATCCTTTTAAAGATGAAAAACTCTTGATTCCAGCTTCCATGCTACTTGGATTGGCGTTGTAGGCATCTAATAATATCTGTTTGCCATTTGTTGCCGTTATCCATTGAGACCTGTTCATTGATGGCTTATACTTAGATAAAGCCTTAAGAATAGCGTCTACTGGCACATCATAATACAATCCTACACTAATTGCAGAAGCTATATTTTGTGCATTGAATGCCCCCCCTAATTGCGTTTCAAATGTATCCGTATGTACACCGCCCAGAAATACATCCATATTCAAATTGGGCATTTCTTGATTGATTTTAATGTATACATCAGAATGAGAATCTTGCACGGAGTAGGTCTTCTTTTTCAAAAGTCGTTTAGACATGTTTTGCAACCATTTATCGTCTGAATTGACAAATGCCATTGCCTCTGACCTTTGAACCATTAAATAGACCTCGCTTTCTTCCTTTGCTACCGCTTCGATATCGTCAAAACCTTCGAGGTGTTCTAATCCAATATTCGTTATTAGAGCAGAATCTGCTTTGAACATATTGCAGAGCAAAGCCATTTCACCCGGGTGATTGGTTCCTAATTCAATAATAGCGATTTCACAATCGGGTTTTACGGAAAGCAAGGTAAGTGGAACTCCAATATGATTGTTGAAATTTCCAGGAGTGGCTATTACATTGTATTTCGAGGATAAAACGGAATTTACGAGTTCCTTGGTTGTGGTTTTTCCATTACTGCCACCTATGGCCACGAATTTTGTTTTCAATTGCTCACTGTGATAGGTAGCCAAATCAATCAAAGTCTGATTGGGGTCTTCTACCCATAAAATACGTTCGTTATTTAAATTGGGATTATTCGTAATTACAAATGCAGCACCTAGTTCAACTGCCTTTTCGGCGTAAATATTTCCGTTGAAACGTTCTCCCGAAAGACAAAAAAACATAGAATCGGTTAGTTCCTTTCTTGTATCGGTGCTTATTTTTTGGCCAACCGATACAAAACAATCGTAAATGTGCGAAATATCACGTTGCTGCATATCCTAATTTCAAAAATACGTCATCTCACAAAACTTGAGTGTATTATTTCGTATATTTGGTATTGTCTATGTTGAAGAAGGGTGTTTTTATTTTGGTTTTGTTTTGGAGCTTTATTTCCCAAGCCCAATTCACCTATGAAATTAAAGAAGGTCCCTTGGTAAAGGTTTCCGGTTTTGACTTGTTGCACGGATTTATGGGTGGATTGAATTCACCACAGTTTTCTGAATTCGACCTGAATCGAGATGGGGTAAATGATTTGGTTGTATTTGACAGAGCTGATTTCAAATTATATACCTTTTTAAGATCCCAAAAGAATCAATTTGTATACGCTCCAGAATACGAATCTCAATTACCGGAAGGTGAGAACATATATGTACTTAGAGACATGAATTCTGATGGATTGCTTGATGTATTTACCACCTCAGAAGCTGGAGATTTACTGATTTATAAAAATACCACGAGTGAAAATGACGATTTATTGCAGTTTGAAGGACTTGGCCCTTGGTATTACCGTAATCAGTATGATGATAACTATCCAATTTTATACAATCCTTTGAGTTTTGCCAATGCGTCTACCGATATGCCAGGGATAGTTGATATAGATGGCGATGGTGATATTGACATCGTGAATTACGATCAATTCAACTTGACTTACATGATGTACAAGGATGTTAGGGCGGAAAAGAAGTGGGATAAGGACACGTTCGAGTTTCAAAATATGGATTACTGTTTTGGGTATTTTTGGGAAGGTTTTGATAGCGAAATTAGGCTGAATACATGTCCATTTGACTTGAGTTTCCCCCTGAAACTTAAACCCAGACACGTTGGAGGGGCTGGTTGTTGGTTTTTTGATGAAGATGGTGATGGCGATATGGAAATGTATATTTCTAATTTAGATTTTAAGCGAATTACCAGATTGGTGAATGGAAAGTCGGACAACAACCACGACTACGATACCATGATTTTGGTGGATACTATGTTCCTAGATGGAAAGTCATTTGATTCCTATGTGTTTCCAGTTGGTTATATGATAGATGTCGACAACGATGGATTGAAGGACATGGTTATTGCTCCCAATGCCGCTTTTGAGACCAAAGAAAAAAATCAAATTAGGTATTATAGAAATGCCGGAAGTAAAAACAAGGCTGATTTCAAGTTTGATCGGTCCAACTTCATCATTGAACAAATGCTTGATTTAGGTGGGAATTCAAGTCCAGCGTTTATTGATATTGATAATGATGGGGATAAAGATTTGTTGGTAATGAATAATGGAGACTATTACGAATCACTTGGGATAAAAGACCGTATAGCTTTATTTGAAAATACCGGAGATGCAGAAGAGCCTATTTTTGAGTTAAAAGACTCCGACTTTTTAGGATTGACGGACTCTTCGTTGATTGGGGCTTCATTGTCAGTTGGCGATATAGACAATAACGGTAAAGAAGATATTTTAATAGGTACGATTAATGGCAGCTTATATTGGTTTGCCAGTGAAGATAATTCTTGGAAATTCAAAACCAACCAATTGCTTAATTATGAAAAGCAATCTGGTGAAAGTAGCTGGTCTCCGGCAGTAATTGATTATAATAAAGATGGAATCAACGATCTGTTGGTTGGTTTTTATAATGGCAATATTGCTTTATTTGAAGGTTTGAATAAAACAGGCTTGCCGAATTTCAAGTGGATCAGTTCAAATGCGTGGGGGATGAAAGCCAATGATTGGTTGCAAAATTCCAGTGAACCAAAATTTTCAAGTTATGGATATGCCTCGCCCTCAGTTGGCGATATTGATAACGATGGAACACTTGAAATTATCATTGGAGGTTACAACGACGTTTTGCGCGTCTATCACGTAGACGGACATAATCCTGAAGATTCACTATTAGCGGATGAAAATATCGTGTTTAAGTCCTTCGGCGGTGATACCGTAAGTACCAGAGTGGGAGGCAGGCTACAGCCTTGTCTAGCCAATATCACGGGTGATTCAATACCTGAATTGGTAATTGGCAATTTAAGGGGTGGCTTAAATTTCGCTTCTCATATTTTATCGTCTGAGACTTCAATTGATAATTCGAATATCTCAATAGTAACAAATCGCCTAATGCCAAATCCTGTTGCTTTAGGAAGTAGATTTCAAATTACATCTCCAAATAAATTGGAGAAATGGGATGTCAAAATTTACGATATAAACGGCAAAGTGGTTTTTGCAAATGCAATGAATAGAGGCGAACGTGGGTTGTCTATTTCAAGCCATGAAATTGGACCTGGTGTGTTTTTTATCAATACTTACAATTTGACAAGTAATAGATTGATAACTGATAAGGTTATTGTACTTGAATAATTTGTTTATCTGTTATTTTGTATTGATTTGACACAAAATCGTATTCCTTTTCATCATTGGAAGCAATAAATATGGAACGATGGGCTTCTTCCATTTCTATGAGTTTGTGATAAAGTTCAATACCATCAGTATCCAAATTGGAAAGCGGTTCGTCTAAGAAAGAAACGGGAACGGCACTTAATAAATTACCACAAAGTTTAACCCTTTGTTTCATTCCAGAAGAATAATTGGCAATTGGTTTTGAAAGCGTTTTTTGATTGAATTTGCAGATTTCAGCAATGTATCCCAATTCTACTTCCTTTTTAAGAGGCTTAACCTTCTGTATAAAGGAAAACCATTCATATAAATTTAATTCTTCAGGAAGCTCCATGCCCGGTGAAGAAAGTGCATAATTCTGATGCCAAAGATTTTCTTTCAAGTTTTTGCCTTCGACATTCCAGTTCACACTTCCGATTGTAGGTGTAATTTGACCGCATAACATAAGTAGGAAGGTAGATTTACCTGAGCCGTTATTGCCTAAAAATGCAAATTTCCGAGAAGGAGAGAGGTCAAATTTGAAATTGACATCTTTAAAAAGCCAACTGCGATAATAACTTTTACCAGCACCATTGACTTCTATCGTATTCATAAAATCTATTTGTTAAGATAACCCTTCATAATTCCACGATCTGACTCTTGAATAAAGGCCAGAATTTCATCGCGTTCAGGCGATGGAGCGAATGAAGCTTGAACTAACTTTAATGCTTTTGCGGTATTAGAGCTTTTCACAAATAAAGTTCTGTAAATATCTTGAATCTCTGCAATTTTATCATTTGCGAAACCTCTTCTTCTTAAACCTACGCTATTGATTCCTTCGTAGGCCAAAGGTTCTCTTGCTGCTTTTGTATAAGGGGGAACATCCTTTCTCACCAACGAACCACCGGAAATCATAACATGCTTTCCAATATGTACAAATTGGTGAACCAAAGCCGCACCTCCAAGAATAGCCCATTCACCTATGTTTACGTGACCTGCTACTTGAACGCTATTGGCTAAAATGCAATGATCTTCAACGACACAATCGTGAGCTAAATGCACATATGCCATTAACAGAACATTGTTTCCAACTTTTGTGGCTCCTGAAGCATTTGTGCCTTTATTAATGGTTACATATTCCCTGATGGTGGTATTATTTCCAATTATTGTTTGTGTTTCTTCACCATCAAATTTCAAATCTTGTGGAATTGCTCCTATAGATGCACCTGGGAAAATTTTACAATTTTTACCGATTCGAGTACCTCTAAAAATAACGGCGCCCGACATAACATGGGTGCCTTCAGCGATTTCTACATCGGCATGGATGGTAACGAAGGGATCTATTACTACATTATCAGCTATTTTAGCCGATGGATGTACATATGCTAGAGGCTGTATCATAACCTTTTATTTTATTTTGGCAATTTGTGCCATTAATTCAGATTCACAAACTAATTTTTCTCCTACCCAAGCTCTTCCCTTCATTTTGCAGATACCGCGTCTTACGGGCTCCATTAATTCTAACTTCATTATTAGGGTATCTCCAGGTACAACTTTATCCTTAAATTTAGTATTATCTATCTTCATGAAATAGGTAGCATAATTTTCAGGATCTTCAACCGTGCTCAAAACTAAAATACCACCAGCCTGTGCCATGGCTTCAATTTGAAGAACCCCTGGCATTATCGGATCACCCGGGAAATGTCCATCAAAAAACGGCTGGTCATAAGTTATGTTCTTGATTCCAACAACATGATTGTCAGAAATTTCCATGATTTTATCAACCAACAAAAAAGGATGTGCATGAGGCAACATCTTTATAATGTCTTTTGTTGCATAAAGGGGTTTGACATTGGGATCGTACTGGGGTCGACCCTCTTGTTTCCTGCGCATTTCTTTCTTGATGACCTGCTTTATTTTCTTAGCGAATGCAACATTCGAAGCATGTCCGGGTCGAGCAGCCATGATTTGTCCTTTAATAGGCATTCCAATCAAAGCTAAATCACCAACCATATCCAATAGCTTATGTCTAGCAGGTTCGTTACTAAAACGCAATTCTAAATTATTAAGAATGCCGTCTTTTTTAACCTCCACGGATTCTTTATTGAAAATCTTAGCAAGACGATCCAGTTCATCTTGATCTACCTTCTTATCAACAACAACAATGGCATTATTCAAATCGCCGCCTTTAATCAGGTTGTTTTTCAGCAGGTATTCAAGTTCATGAAGAAAGCAGAATGTTCTGCAGGGCGCAATTTCAGTAGCAAAGTCACCAATATGGGTCATTGATGCATGTTGAGTGCCTAAAACAGGTGAATTATAATCAACCATTACTGTTAAACGGTAATCGTTTACCGGCATTGCAATGATTTCAACCTGATTTTCTTCATCTTGAAAGTGAATGTTGTACGGAATTTCAAAAAATTCTTTTTCTTCTTCAAATTCTTCAATTCCAACTTTGCGAATTCCTTCCATGAAAGCAATGGATGAACCATCCATTATGGGCATTTCAGGGCCGTCTATTTGAATCAAAGCATTATCGACCTCACTACCAACTAAGGCAGCAAGAACGTGTTCAACAGTTGAAATACTGGCTCCGTTTTTTTCAAGTGTAGTTCCTCTACTTGTATCCGTTACCAAATCGCAATCTGCTTCAATAACGGGTTGTTCTGGTAAATCAGTACGTTGAAATTTATATCCATGATAGGCTTCAGCAGGACAAAGGGTGACCTTAACTTTGGCACCGGTATGTAAGCCTACACCTTCAAAACTAATTGCTTCTTTTAAAGTTGTTTGTTTAGGATTTATATTGCTCATTTCTCAGATTTGATGGATTCTAATTCCTTTTTTAAAGCTTTAATCTCTTTTTGCAATTGGCCCACTTTTTGGCTTCCAATTACGCCGCGAAGATACGCATTTACATCCATTGCAGGAGTTCCTGTCATTTTTTGATTACTCTCCTTAATTGAACTCGTAACACCAGCCTGACCTCCAAAAGAATTGAATGGTGCAATGTTTAAATGCCCTCCAACGCCTACTTGTCCACCTAATACACAATGATGGCCTAAAGTGCTGCTACCGGCCACACCAGTTTGACTGGCAATTACAACATGTTCTCCTATGTCTACGTTATGAGCAATTTGAACCAGATTATCTAGTTTCGTGCCTTTCCTGATGAGGGTTTTACCCATTGTTGCTCTATCTATGCAGCAATTGGCTCCGATTTCGACATCATCCTCAATAATAACGCACCCAACTTGGGGTATTTTCATGTATACGCCATTGATAGGAGCGAAGCCAAAACCATCGCTTCCAATAACAGAGCCTGCGTGAGCCGTAAATCTATCGCCAATTTGTGTTAAACTATATATGGTAACTCCCGGAAACAGAGTTGCTTCTTTTCCTATGATTGTTCCTTCTGCAATGCTTACTCTTTCATGTATTTGTGCACCTGATCCAATTTTTACGTTTGCACCAATATGAACAAAAGGACCTATATATGAATCTTCTCCTATTTCTGCACTAGGATCAATAACGGATTGAGGGTGAATGCCCGTCTTTTTGCTATTGGGATTGAAGTAGATACTTAAGATTTGACAAAAAGCGAAATAAGGATTTTGATGAGATATTAAAGTAGCTTCAACTTGCCTCTGTGGTTTGAAGCCATCAGGAATAAATATGATACCACAATTGGATTCATAGACTTGGTTCTCGTATTTTGGATTGGCAAAAAACCCCAAATCATTAAGATTTCCTTCGTTGAGCTTTGCAACCGATTGAATTACTGTATTTTCATTGCCGATGACAATTCCGCCGGTTACTGCAGCGATATCTTTTGCTGATAAAAGCGTCATAAGTCACAAAGTAACGATTTCTATTTGAGCTTTCCGAAATACAGTAAAGTAAAACAAGAGTAATTAAAAAAAATGTCTATTTTAGCCGAAATTTAATCAAATCTAACCTAAAAAAATGAGTTCAACAGCCACTGTACCTAGTACACCAAAAGGCCATCCTAAAGGACTGTACGTTCTTTTTGTGACGGAAATGTGGGAGCGTTTTAGCTATTATGGAATGCGTGCCCTTTTTGTGTTATTCATGACCAAAGCCCTTTTAATTGACAAAGCCCTTGCATCGGATATTTATGGAAGTTACACCGGTTTGGTGTATTTGACTCCATTGATAGGTGGCTACATGGCTGACAGATATTGGGGTAACCGAAAATCCATCGTGATTGGAGGTATCTTAATGGCTGCAGGACAGTTTTTCATGTTTATTTCGGGTTCGGTGTACCAATCGGCCTCGGCTCCTGCATTTATGTTCGCAGGATTGGGCTTGTTGATAATTGGTAATGGCTTTTTCAAACCTAACATTTCAACTATGGTAGGACAGTTATATCCAGAAGGCGACAAACGTGTGGATTCTGCATTTACCATCTTTTATATGGGTATCAACCTAGGAGCATTTATTGCGCCATTATTATGTGGTTATTTAGGTGATACCGGAAACCCTGCAGATTTCAAATGGGGATTCCTTGCTGCCGGATTGGGTATGGTTTTGAGTTTGGTGTTGTTTATTGCCTTAAAAAACAAATACATTGTAACTCCTGAAGGAGAACAAATAGGAGAGAAAGCCAATAACAAACGCGATGAATCGGAAACTGCAGAAAAGATTCCTTTCAATCCGAAAAGAATGTACATCTGGGTAGGAGTTTTCTTGGCAATTTTTGCGTTTTTCTATCAACTATTTGATTTTGGTGTAATCGGTTCATTTATTTTTGGATTGACCATTGCAGCACCCGGATTTATAATAACGGATCCTTCACTTACTAAAGTTGAAAAACAACGGATTTGGGTAGTATACATTGCTGCGTTCTTTGTGATATTCTTCTGGGCTGCATTTGAACAGGCAGGAGCTTCATTAACCTATTTTGCCGAAGAACAAACCGATAGAAATTTATTCGGATCTGTTATTCCTGCATCGTATTTCCAATCTGTAAATGCATTGGCAATCGTGATTTTTGCACCGATTTTTGTTTGGATATGGGGAATTCTTGGAGCTAAAAATATGGAGCCTGCTTCTCCATTTAAGCAAGCATTAGGACTTTTCTTGTTGGCAGTAGGTTATTTGGTGATTGCATTTGGTGTGCAAGGAATTGACCCTAGTACCAAGGTGAGTATGGTTTGGTTAGTGAGTTTATACACCATTCATACTTTAGGTGAACTTTGTTTGTCACCTATTGGTTTATCTATGGTAAACAAGCTTTCACCGGCTCGATTTGCATCACTTTTGATGGGTGTTTGGTTTTTATCAACCGCGTCTGCAAATAAATTCGCAGGTACCTTGAGTGCCTTATACCCAGAAGAAGTAAAGGTTGAAAAAACGTATTTATCTGATATTTCTGAATCTGACTTAGCCGCGATCGAAGCAAACGTTATCGACACTATGGCATTTAAAGCAGATCCTAAAGGTGAATATGCTTTTCCAGTTGCGAATGCTAACTTAAATAAGACCGATGACGGTATTTCAATAGAAAATATCAATTATGACTCATCTAGTAAGTCGGCTTATGTGAGCGTATTTCACATGAAGCTCATCAAAGGTTTGAATAAGAACTTCACAAGTGCCGTATTGATTTCTGAAAACGAATTATTGACCATTGAAAAGGTAGATAAAAAACAAGATGATGGTAGTTTCAAGACGATTTCAAATGCGCAAGTTTGGAATTTAAAACCTGAGAAACCTTCATTTGCAGGTTTCCAAGTGAACACGCTTTATGATTTCTTCATGATTTTTGTTGTAATGGCTGGAGCTGCGAGTGTATTCTTGTTCTTCCTAAGCAAACGATTATTGGTATTGATGAATGGAATACGTTAATCAATAGAATAATTCAAATGAAAAAGGGCCGCCTGATAATCAGACGGCCCTTTTTGTTAAGAGTAGTTGATGTATAAAGTTTTCGTTTATACTAGTTAAAAATCTTATTTGCCTCGATAAATAATACTTCTTTATCAACGGGCACAACACCACGTTTTTCGCAAACCAAACCACCTGCTAGATTGCTTAGTTCAGCTATGTGGGACGGGTGCAAATTCAATGCAACGCACAGACTAGCAATGGCAATTACAGTATCTCCAGCTCCAGAAACATCTGCAATATTCCTAATATGTGCGGGCTTACGGAAATAATTTCCATTATCACTAATAATAACGCCTCTTTCGCTAAGTGTTACGAGGGTGCGTTTATTGTGTAATTCTGCTTCGAGTGTAGCAATAGCCAATTCGATATCATCTAAAGAATCAGAATTTACTTCATCCAGGCGTAGTCCTTCGCGCATTTCCTTTAAATTGGGCTTGAACAAACTGGTGTTTTTATATTCTTTAAAATTAGATTTTTTAGGGTCTACAACGGTTGGTATACCCAATTCATTCGCTTTAGAAATAAACTTTTGGATGTTTCCTTTGTGAAGGACTCCTTTATTGTAATCTTCGAATATTACTACATTGCACGACTCTAATTCTCTCAAGAAATGTTCCTCTAACAGAAAACTATCTACTGTATCTAGGTCAGACTTGACTTCATAGTCAAAACGCAATAATTGATGATTGTTCCCAATTACACGGGTTTTAGTCGTAGTTTTACGCTTGTCACTTTCAAGTAAGGCTTTTGAATAAATGCCTTCCTTTTCTAAAAGTCCTTTTAATTCTTCCCCTTCTTTATCTTTACCGATAACGGAACAAATGATGGGTATTCCTCCCATGGCCTTGATATTCAAAGCTACATTTCCTGCTCCTCCTAATCGTGAATCGTAATGTGTAACATCTACAACTGGAACTGGAGCTTCAGGTGATACACGTTCAACTTTTCCTATAATGTAATTATCAACCATTAGGTCTCCAATTATCAATACGCGAAGACCATCAAAATTTTGAAATGTTTGTTTTAAATCCAAATTTGGAACCATAGTGCAAATATACGACTTAATTAAGGTGAGATAAGGCTTCTTTGATCCTGGTGATGGCATCTGTTATTTGCGATTCAGAGGTGGCATAAGAAAGTCGCAAACAATTTGGGGCTCCAAACGCACCTCCTGAAACGGTGGCCACATGAGCCTTATCCAATAAAAACAAGGCCAAATCATCGGCGTTAGAGATGCTTCTATTATCAGCTGTTGTTTTGCCAAACAATGCTGAGACATCGGGAAAATAATAAAAGGCACCGTCGGGATTGTTCGATTTAATACCTGGAATTTCTGATAATAGCTTACCCATAAGGTTTTTTCTATTTTCAAATGCTTGACGCATTTTTTCTACTTCACTTCGTGATTTATTCGATTCTAATGCTTCAACACCTGCAGCTTGGCCCAATGTATTTGCACCACTACTTATCATTCCCTGATAACGTTCACAAGCAGCTACCCATTCACGTGGTCCGGCCATGTATCCAATTCTCCAACCGGTCATAGCAAACCCTTTCGATAGGCCATTTACGGTAGCAACTCGGTTCTCCATGCCACTAAAGGAAGCCAATGATTTTGGTCTATTGGTGTAAACGATTTCCTCATAAATTTCATCACTGATAATCAGAACATCGGGATATTCTTTTAACACATCTACCCAAGCTTGTAATTCAACCGTTGACATCACAGATCCGCTAGGGTTGCATGGACTAGAAAATATTATAAGCTTTGTTTTATCTGAGATTTTATCTTTTAGTTGTTCTGCGCTTACTTTAAAATTGTTTTCAATAGAAGTTTCAATCTCAACCACAGTACCCCCCGCGTACTCCACAATGCTTGGGTAGCTTACCCAATATGGCGCCGGAATAATAACTTCATCACCAGGATTGACAAGGGTCATTACCGCATTGAATATACTTTGTTTTGCTC
>ERZ807291.6393-NODE-6393-length-14203-cov-6.337009_pt1 | contig 14203 bp, 14 predicted proteins | sample MGYA00521257_ERZ807291 | MGnify/ENA primary metagenome ERZ807291 (study PRJEB31413, sample SAMN03169783) | marine metagenome | biome: Marine; feature: Water; material: Subsurface seawater | place: North Sea | collected 2011-04-28 | depth 1 m m ...
ATTAATAAACAAAAGATTAATTAGAATTTTGGAGCACCTGGCAACAGAACGCCCCGCTAAAGATTCGCTTTATGCTGAATCGATAAGGTGTTTCAATAATAATTCTTCCTTTCTCAAAACATAAATAGTTCTGAACGCAGTTGGAACGCAGTTAGGAGAAAGAATGGCATACTTAAGAAAATTAAAGTCAGGTAAGTGGCAAGTGTTAATTCGCAAAGCAAACCAACAACACGTTATCAAATCATTCTTTGATAAAGGAACGGCATCAAAGTTTGCAAGAGAAACAGAAACGTTAATGGATAAAGGAATCTTTGAGGATTATCATTGTGCCAGATCTACAACCGTTGGTGATCTCCTGATCAAATATAAAGATGTAAAGACAGCTTTTAAAAAAGGAGCAAGACAGGAGATTTGTAGAGTTAGGAAATTAATAAATAATCCTATTAGCAAAATATCTCTTATTAATTTGAGATCTTCTCATATTTATTCTTTAAAAAAAGAATTAAAAGATCTGGGATTGGCTCCATCTAGTATTAATAAATATACAAACATACTATCTAATGCCTGGAACGTAGCACGTAAAGAATGGGGAATTATTTTACCTCCACAAAATCCTTTTGATTTAGTTGCATTAGAAAAAGTTAATGATGCGAGAACTAGAATATTAACTAATGAAGAGTACAGAACATTACTAGAGAAAGCTAAATTAGCACCCTTGTATATGCTGGAAGATCTAATCAAATTTGCCTACTTAACGGGTGCCCGATATGGGGAAATTACAAGATTAAAACGCAAAGATGTAGATCTTAATAATAAGACTTGCATTTTTAGAGACACAAAAAACTCTGAAGATAGAACTATTCCTCTAAGCAATGAAGTTATTAAAATACTAAAAAAATATCCATTTGGAGAAATTGTGTTTGAAGTAAAAAGAGAAAGATTTCGAAAAGTATTTAATACTGCAAGAAGAAGAGCAAATCTTGAAGACTTTAGATTTCATGATCTACGTGCATGCTTTTGTACCAATGCGTTGCTAAGCGGAATGAGTATAGCTGAGGTATCTTCTATTTCTGGTCATAAAGACTGGTCACAATTAAAAAGATATACCAGAATAAAACCAAGGGATTTATTGGTAAAAATTAATAATGTAGTACCAATCTAAAAGGACCCGTGATCTTTCTCAAATCCAAAAGTCCTTAAACACCCCCACCACCTTAAAACAGGAAGCATGGTACCTAAACCTTACCCTTTAGACCAGGATCTAGATATAAGCTTCCGGGAAATAGTTATTTGGTTTTGCCGAGCAATCTCCATTCGTTAGTACATCTACACAAGTTGCAGTCTTAGATTGTGTGTCGCATCTTCATTCTTTGCAGTACGCTAATCCCGTTTTAGATTTTAAGCAAAAAATACAATCTCAATTACAGCAACATCTTGCAACTACACTCAGTAGAGACGTGCCAAGTATAAGCCGGGAGCAATTAGCAAATTTTGTAAAAAAAAATAATATTACAAAAATAATAATACCGTATCTGACCACTGGTTATGAACGTGATTTGGTTGAAAAGATAAAAAAAGAAATGAAAGAAGTAACGATTGAGTATGCGGTGCGAGATTATGATAGACATTGTTGGCCCTTTGCCAGCAAAGGTTTTTTTGCTTTTAAAGATCAGATCCCAGGGATCATTGCCAAATTTATGTAAGAGGAAAAGAGTGAAAAAAAACTAGGGCGCAAGGCGCCCTAGTTTGAAATTATAATTAGCCTAATTTTTTTAAAGCTTCTTGTAACGCTTTTTCTGAATCAGCGTGTTTACCTGCTTTGTGATCTGCATCACCTTTATCGCGTAATGTTTTCACAGCTTTAAGATTATCTCCAGCTAATTTTGTCGTCGCTATTTTTGCATCTACTTGCTTTAGTATTGCTGGACATTGTCCTGCATAAGCAAATGATGAAATAAATACGCTTGAAATTAAGATGGCTAGTACTTTTTTCATGTTAGTGTCCTTTGTTAAATCGGGCTGAATCTATCAAACCTAATAGTTTGTCAATCTTAGACTGTGTATTGCTAAAAAATATTTAATAAATTCCCAGACGTTCATCTCGATGCCCTGTTAAGTATATTTGTGAACAGTCGACGCACATTGTATCGGTATCGTCGGGGCGTATATGTTGCAGCAAATGCCATTGCTATTTTACCATGTTCAGGAATTCGTGACCGTTCGTCTGCATAATATAAGATACGTTCTGCAAGATACCCAGAGTTCATGGCCGGAACTTTCCAGCTATAATTGGGAGCTGGCGCTCCGCAGTTCTCAGTCATTATGACGGGCAAACCGCAAGCCATTGCTTCTAGAGCTACAAATCCAAATGAGTCACAGACTGATGGTAGGACAAAAACATCATGCATTTGATAGATATTGCGTAGTTGCGTTTTAGACTGTGGCAAAAGATAGGTTACATTATTTTTTTTCGTAGCTAGTTGAGGATGGGCTCTTAACGGAGGAGTTCCTACGATAGTAAGTTCGACTGCAGCTCCGCATTTAGCTACAGCATCCAGTAGGAAAGGAATTCCTTTGCGCAGGTCGATTGAGCCGACAAAAAGTAATTTTAGTGGTTTTATCGGTTTCATACATCCTGGGTAATCAACAGCATTCCGATACCAAAGGACTGGATCCACCCATAGCGGTGTCTCAAAAATTTGCTCTGGTCTAAATCCCTCATTTTCGAAACTATTACGGTGAAAGCCTGAGTAAACCAACAGAAAATTTGCAAGATCATATTCACGAAGTTTTCGTATTTCCATTCGTCCAGGACTCGTGCTTTTATGGATTTTTATACCTGCAAGGTCTGCTGCTTCTTCTAAAAGTCTAGACTGAAAAAAGGGGTGCACACTAGGACAATCATGTACAAGTGTAGCACCGTTTCGTTTTGCTGCCAGTAGACTATGAAGATCGCTGGTCGAAGTTCCTACAAAAATACTTGGCTTTGATCTTTGCAGTTGCTTTGCAACATATAAATCGAAAAAGTTGTTTACATTTAACCAATTTCCTTCGCCACGTCGATAAAACTTATCGCGCATGGCTTTCCAGATTAATGGCCAGGGAAACTCGACTACTTTATCAAGTCCAAGACCATCTGCACATCTACCTTCAAAATATCCTTTACCTACAAAATCAGCAAATCGAGGACCCCAAAATCCTGGGGCGTCATAAATAGAGCAATAAAAGGTTTGTAACTCATTCATCTCGTGAGCAGCTAGCGCTAATTGATACGCTTGATGAACGCCAGCATATGAGACTACGATTTGCGTGGATTTAATTTGATACTGCATAATCAATCAGGGTTAATTTTGCGCGCAGCAAGAATTCTTGAAATTCCAATTTTTAGTCGCCTTTCATTCATTCCACTGAAGTAGTGCTTTTCAATCCAATCTTCTACAGCGTTATTTGTACAAATTTCTTTAGGATGGATTAGTGGAAAGGGCATTGTAATTCCTTTTCTAAAAGATGATGGATGGCTTTTATCTTTAGTATGAGTGGCATTATTTCCAAACCCAATAGGTGTAATTAAATTCACTTTAGGGTGAATCGTAAGTCCATTATTTCTCCAACATGAATAGGTCCATGCATAGTCCCAAGTATTCATGCCCCCTCGCATTTTATTAAAGATATACTTCCAGTAAACTGAGTATTTTAAGTTAGTAAGATAAGATTCTAACCAAGTTGATTGTGAGATATTTTCCCATGTAACTAGTTCGGAGTCCATCAAGTCCCAGGCACGCTTCCAAGTTGCCCACCCCCAAGATTGAGTGTACTTAGAGAAGCAGTAGCTTTCGGTGTTTTCGATTTCATCTGGTAAATAGCGGTAGCCACCGATGGACATAATGCGATCATTATCTTGGTAGTAATCAAGCAGTTCTTGACAGAATGGGAAGAAGGATGAGTCAGGAAGGCAGTCATCTTCTAAAATAATCGCTCTGGTTTCGTTCTCAAAGACCCAATTCATGCCTTGTAAAAACGCTTGACGACATCCTTGGTTTGTATCAAAAAATAGCCTGGATAATTGACATTTCCATGTGATGTTCGAAATAATAGCACGCACTTTCTTGCACATCACTTCATCAATTGAGTGACCAAGTCTAGGTCCATCTGAAACCAGATATAGTTTAGCTGGTTTGAGTAGAGTAATTTTTGCAAAAACAGCTTGAACTTCTAGAGGCCGGTTAAAGCTAAATAAAACAATAGGAGTTTTGAATGTAGGAATGTCTGACATGCAATTAACTACCAATAAGCACCGCGATCGGTGAGGTGACCCTTATTATGAGGATGATAGTTCTTAGGCATATCAACCCATGCTTCATTGAAGTATTGATTTATCCATACAGGATCATCCCTCCAACGAGCTCCCTTTACGCCAAATAAAACTTGTAAATGACCCCCAAGTGAAAGAGCAATTTTTTTTTTTGACTTTATGTAGGAAGCAATTGGTATAGCTAGAGCGCCAGCCGCTATCATAGCGATGTCAAAATTCTTGGGATCAATCTTTTGGCAAATATATTCATACAAATTTAATATATCACCAAACTTTTTTTGAGTTTCCAATTCATAGGCATAAGGAAACTCAATAGAATCAACTGCTGAGGGCTTGAACCAAGGTTTTTTTGTTTTTGACCAAACATCTTCAAATATTTGCTGCTTAGCCCTCTCTTTTAAAAAATGCCCAAAGGGAGCAATTAACAAAATTCGCTTATTTTCAAAAAACGGAAGATAGCAATAATTTTTTTTATTAGGAATTGATCGATCAGGTTCGGTATAGCGATATTTAACTAAATAGGAACTAAATTGGTAGTGGTTAATCAGTACTCTTTCAAGAGGAGATCCAAATAACCCTAAGACATCCAACTTGCCGACTGCATTACTTAAAAACACACTAAAATTATTTAGAAAATTTAAATTACTTGGAAAAACTCCTGCTTGTCTCAAGCAATGAAAATTTGCAGCAACTTGATAAGCTTTTAGTTTTTGCAGATTTGGCTGAGTGCTCATAAATAAAGGGTGATTTAAAAAAAACTGTTCAGAATAGCCAATTTTTCCAAGTGCAAACCCTGTATTATTTTCCACAGCATTTTTTATGATGCTGATAAAATTTTCTTGTGTTGTTAATTCCATTTTCACGATTATACTACTTTCGAGAGTAAATAGATTTATTCAACAGCTTAAGTAGCTCAGACTGATAGGTAGAAGCTTTTGCTGGCGTATAAGAAAGATTAGCAGAATGCACGCGTTTATAGAGAACGGTATTATCTAAAATAACAATTTTTTCTATGGTTTGCTTTAGGCGCGCAAACCAGGCAATATCACTAGTGATGGTCAGAGTTTCGTCAAATAGACCTAAAGTAGTAAATAAAGAATGCTTGCCAAGAAAGCAGCCTGGCATGTAGGCCACATGATCTTCCTCTAGTAAAGAGAGTTTGAAGGGCTTCGGAGGCACAAGCGTTTCGCTATCAAGAAAAAATTTTACTTTTCCAATAGAGCAAAGTAAATTATTATCAAGATTAAATTGATTTACATGCTCCTGTAAGCAATTGGTTGACCAATAATCGTCACTGTCAAGAAAAGTAATCAATTGGTTTTTAGAAGCTAAGATTCCTTCATTCCACGCACCGAATAAACCCTTACTTACTTGTGGAATTACTCGCAAGTTCGGGAAGGTATGAGCAATACTTAGCGTATTGTCAGTAGATCCACCGTCAACAAGTAAAATTTCAAAATCTTGGAATGTCTGATTGGAAATACTAGTGAGAGCCTCTTTTAAATATTTTTCAGAGTTAAGAGATGCTATCACAATAGTTATAAGCGCCATTTTTTTACTCATGATTAGAGCACATCTGGTTGATATTCTAAAAACCCAAATAATTTTAATGCTTTTCCAGTATGAACGAAAGTATTAACTTGACCATTTGCACCATAAAGTGCCTTTTCGTCAGAGCTTATTGATATAGTGATACGTTTTTTTGGGATGAGAGGGCTTTTAAAGTACGCAGCTTGAATACGGGGTACACCACACCACTGATCAGCAAGTTGTATATTAAATTTTTTATTTGTTTCGCAGTTCGTGATGCAAATGACGCCACTATCAGTATCTGCAATAAATAGGAATCCTATAGCATGGTTTAATTTAGTTTCATAAATTATTTTCTCTCCTACATGAATTTCAACATAAGGAATTGAAAAGCGAAATAAATTATGCCGATCTAAATTCAAATTATCAGGATCAAATTGGGTTGGTAAAAAAATGTTGGTATTAATAAACAAAGGGTTATTAATTGGCTCAGGTAGGATGTAGGAATTTGATTCCTCATGTAAAGATTCAATTGAACTGAGAATGTATTGAGCATAAACATGGGCGCCTAATAAGGTAGTATGTACACCATCACTTAGAATTTCATTATAACGTCTCACATATTGATATTTAATATAGTCATAGACATTAACCGACGGAATTTTATAGTGAGTTGCTATACTTTCATAAATAGATAGGATACTTTTAGCACTATAGATTGAAGGTAATCTAAAAAGATAAATAAAAATAATAAAAATACCCTGACTTAGTAATTTTCTAACTAATCCTTCGACAGCACTACCAATAAACTTCAATGGTGTTGCTCCACCCATATCAGCAGCAAAGCATTCTACAAAGCAAATTTGTGGATTTTTATTAATCAATAATTGGTTAGCCATAAAATTACAAGTCAAAGAGCCAACTCCACCGATTCCTATCTTAATGGGCGTATAAATTTTTTGATATTTTGTGGTCAGAAATTTATGTAGATATTCATGGTAGCCACCTCTCTGTGCGGTAATACTATTACCAAAATAAGCTATTTTACAGTGAGAATTTAATATCTCTTTAAGAGTGAGTTTGGACATGCCAAATTAATTTTTAGCCATTAATTTTAAAAATTGTTTAAGCTTTGAGGCAATTTTATTTACTTGATTACCAAGCTCAAATTTAAAGCAAGGTACACTTTTAAACAATGACATTAATTGAAGTATGTGAGTCTGATTAGAATAAGGAAACATAGTAATAGAAGTTGACCCAACTATACTAAGTATATTAGCGGCTGATGTGAGTGTAATGGAGGCTTTATCGTCACTTTGAATAATATGAAGAATTCCTGTAAGGCGAGCCTGGATTGGAAGTTGTTTTTTGAAATGTTCGTTAAAAAAAAAAATTTCTTTATCATATGGCTTTAAATTACTCAAAATAGAACATTTTTCTAAGCCAGAAATTTCTTTAATATCTTTATGAAAAGTTTTCGCCGTTGAAAAGATCGAATGAATTAAAGGCCCTTTTTTATTTGATATACCAACGATATCATCACCATAAAAATCTAATCCGTGAAAAAGGCAGCGAATTGCAGTAATGCTTTTACCTGAACCACTTTTACCAACAAGAAGTACTGCTCCATCCTGATTGCCAACAGCCGCAGCATGAATTAATGAACATTGATTTCTTAACATAATCCAATTGAAGATTTCTTTTAAAGGACTTGCTGTAGTAAATTTAGGTATAAGTTTTGAGTCCTGAGCAATCACAATACCGATTTTTTTAATATGATCTAGAGCACAAATTAGTTTTGAGTGAACTAAGTAAGCAATTTGATACTGATAGGTAGAAAAACCTTCTATGTCTCCTCGGAAAATAAATTTATTTGATATATTTTCAATTGATGGGAATGGGCTATCGATTGAAGCACTGTCCAAAATAAAAATTTGGTATTGAAAATTTTGGAAAGTAGAAGAATGAGTGAGATGTGATAAAGCTGGTAATAAGGTATCAGTTAATTTATTGCTAAAAAATGTTAATCGAATCTCAATTTGTGATAAATTAATATCAAAGTCCGTACGTGGCTGTTTTTTTTTTGCCTTAATTACTAATTTTTGTAAAGTTTTAAAAAATTCGCTAACTTCAATGGTTTTATTGTTAACTACAACTTGATTCATGTGATAGTCAATTACCCTCAGTAACCTTTTGATCTTTTAAAATTGGCCAGCCAGATTGATCTACATCATGAACAGGATCAAGTAATAAAATATCTTGCATATCAGAAAAAATTTCTATTTTTGGCGGCAAGAAAACTGATTTAATTGATAAATGACTAGGAGTACTTTTTGTCAGAGGTGCATTGAGACTTATTTTAACTAGCTTCATTGAAATTAATCTATTAATAAACTGATGAATTTGAGAATCTATTTCGTTTATGTGCCCTTCATATTTTGCAAGAACAACCTTCAATATTTCGATGATATTAACAGGAGATTTGAGAGACATGAAAATTTCACAGGCCGACTCTCGTAAGCTGTAATAGATGCCAGTATCCATGTTAACGGCTACAACTTCGTTACCAAATTTCTCGAAAATCACATCAGGTTCATTAATTGTGTATATTTTTTCACTATTCATGTTAAAATTAAGTTTATAATATGTATTTTTTGTAAATGCCAGAAATAAGTGTAATATTACCCTTTTTTAACAGGATACAGTATTTACAAGATTCCATAGAAAGTATTTTTCGCCAAGATTTTAAAGATTTTGAAATTATTGCTGTTGATGATGGATCTACAGATGGATCGGCACAATTAGTTAAAAAGCTTAACCAAATTCCTATTCGTTTAATTTCGCAAACAAATCAAGGCGCAAGCTGCGCACGAAATGCTGGGGTTAGGGCAGCTAGCGGTCGATTCGTTACTTTTTTGGACTCAGATGACATCTGGGTTCCGAATAAATTAAGTGCCCAGTTAGTTGATATTCGTAATACTAGTAATGATACTTTATGCTTTGGGCATATTCAAGAATTCATAAGTCCTGAATTTTTAAACAATAAAAATAAATTTCAGACGAGACTTCTTCCTGGCCTCACCCTCACAACTCTTTTGATGCTACGTGAGAATTTTCTTCGGATTGGTGAACTAAATCCAGCATTTCAATTAGCTGAATTTATTGAATGGTTTGAACGCTCAAAACATAAAGGTTTTTCTACTTATATGAGTAACTCTATCTATGCTTATCGTCGCATCCATCAAGGTAATATTGGCAGAGCGAAAAGTTCAAATGCAAAGCAATATTTACATGCTATTAAATCTGCACTAAATCTAAGACGTTTGTTAGATTGATGCAATTAATTCAAAAAACTCCGATTGGAAAAATTTTAGTAAAGCTTGATTCTCAAGAATGCCTAATGTTAAAGCTTTTAATGTGCCATGAAAACGAAATAAAACAATTATGGAAGAGTCTTTGGGCGACGGTAGCAGATTATGAAGATCTTCATTTTTTTTGTAAAGACTTCATGCCTACAGTAATAGCCCGTTTAAATCGGCACGAACTATTAGACGAACTAATGCCATTTATAAATGGCAATAGTCACTTTATAAGAGGTCTTTCTAAATTTTTTTGGTTAAAAAATCAAATTATCTTGCGTGAGGCGCGTCAAGTTTCAGTTCTTTTTTCCAATACTGGAATTGATTTTTCCTTTTTCAAGGGAGTGGGAAGAATGCTTGAGGTTGGCGGGAGTGACCTCTATCGAATTTCAAGGGATATTGATCTTCTAGTTCCATGGGATCAGTTTGATCAATCGATTGAGTTGCTCTTGAAAAATGGCTGGAAATTTAAAGATAAAGTAAGTAGAGGGGAAATGTTAATTATTGGAAGTAAATCATTTACCTTATACCATGATATTCATAAAGTAGATATTGATTTGCATCGTTCATTGTTTGACGACTCATTTAATAAAAATTTACCATTAATGAAAAAGATTTGGGGTAGGGCCAAGGCCAGCGATGATAGCAAACATCTTTTTATACTATCTAGGCGAGATCAGATTTTGGTAGCCATCGAAAATGCATTTAGTTTATTTAATTGGGAAACCAGTCAATTTTGTAAATATATTTATGACATCACTAAGATTTTGCAAGAAATGAACGATGATGATTTGAAGGAATTACCAAAAGATTTAGATGGCGCAAAACAAACTACTCATTTTTTTCAAATTTTAAGTATCCTTAAGTATTTGGAAATCAATTTACCGTGGCAAAACTTACCTAAATACCAAGATAATACAGATTTAGTAAATTTCTTAGCTAATTTCAATCCCATCTGTAAAAATGCAATAGTGTTTCAAGGCAAAGTAGCACTTAACTTAATTGGTTATTATAATACTATTGAACTATTTTGGACTACCATAAAAAAAAATCCGTTGCGCTTATTAACGTATTTTTATTTCTTAATTAAAGTAGTCAAGTTAATTAATAGGCTACTTAAAAAAATCTATTGCTCTATATTTTTAATTGAGAAACAAACAGCTAAGTCAATTTTTAAGAATCGGATTAGGTTACAGCTATTTAGCTGAAATTATTTTCTTGTAAATATCATAATATTTATTTGCAATCATGTTCATTTCTGAAAGACTAAAGGCATTGTCGATTGAATTTTTAGAAATTTTTTTTATATCCACATAAGGACTTAATATTTTACAGATTCCAGCTGCAAAAGCATTTGAATCGTTTTTATTCACCAGTAATCCAGTTTTATTATGTTTAATGATGTCTTTATATCCACCAACATCAGAAGCAACCACAGGGGTTCCGCAGGCTTGTGCTTCAAGAGCTACTTGACCAAATGCTTCTTGCCTAGAGGGGCAAATAACAACGTCAACTGCAGAATATAATTTAGCAAGAAGTTCATCTTCGTTAATCTTTCCTAGCCAATAAGCTCTAAAGGGTAGCGGATATTTTTTTTCTTTGTTTCCGCAAATAATTAATGAGTACTTACCATACTCAGAAACCTCAAGATGTTGCATGGTTTCAAGAACAGTTTTCCAACCTTTTATTGTATTTTTTAGGGAGTTCGTTGCGCAAAATAAAATTAATTTTTGATCTAAAGGCAGCCCCAATTCCTGCCGACTGGTTATTGTATCTCGTCGATAAAAATTACTCAATAAAATTGGATGAGGAATTGTATGAATAGATGATTTTCTAAAAAGTGCACTTTCTTTTGCGCAATTCGATAACCAGTAACTGGGCGTAATGACTGTAAAAGTTTGGTTATTCCAATTTTTTTTTTTTTCAGAAAATATTAAATGATCTAACTCTGTACAATCTAAGCTTGATGCATTTTTATTGTTATTAACATTAATTTTATATTCATTTTGATCAAAATAATGAAAGATACCATTTAATGGCCACATGTCATGAAATGTCCAAACAACAGGTTTAATTATTTTTCCAATGTCTTTGATAGATAACATATTTATAATCCAATGAAGATTAACCAAGTCATAAGGACTATCATTGATTTCTTTCACTAGATCGATACCTACTCTGCCGGTTGAAATAAGAGACCCATCCTTATGCATCTGCTTGGCATAAATGGCTTGGTTTTCTTTTATCGTTTTATAAAGCTTTAACTTGGCTCGGTGATCTAGTGAATTTGGCAATATAACACTTGGATCATTATTTTGCTTTGCAATGACCATTAGGGTGCTATCAAGTCCTATTTTTCGTTGACTATGATGGATGCGATAGGCCGCTTTAGCCGCCCCTCCTTGCGCATCGTGAGTGCTTAGATGGAGGATTTTCATTTAGCAATTAAGGCCTAATGCAATCTTCTTCATCACTAAATCTTACCGTATAATCTTGGCTATTGGAACAGTGTGGATACTTTCATGCTTAAGAACCACGGATCACGGATCAATAACCTGACCTGATAAGATTCTCAAATAAACATTATTTTTTAACGTTTTTGGCATTTTAGAGATTCAAATAAGGTCAGGAAAGTGTATTAAAGGGGTCATGTAGAGCCCCTCTAATACCTATGTAAGAGTTGTAGTAGTTGTAACTACTACAGGTAATACAACTACTACATACTTAGCTTAAGAGATTTCCATTTTCATTTATTTGATCTTTGGAGTATGGAGATTTATAACTTCCAAAAACACTTCCAGGAAGAAGTTCTCCTCTGTCTTTCATTCTACTCATATTAGATTGAATGTTTTTTCCGTCCGAAGAATTGGCATGATATCCATAATATTTTTTGACATCTGAAGGTTTCATTTCTTGTCCTTCAAACTCTTTAAATGCCTTATAGATTAACCTCTTATTTTCAGCTATCATTCTAACTACCGTAGATCCAAGGTTCTTGAAGCGTAGATCGTTATTTGGGTTCCATTCTAGATCATACTTAAAATCCTGAATGTTTCTTCCTCTACCTGTTATAACGCCCTTGTTGCCTGCAGCCTCACGATCCAACATGTACATGGCATCAGTAGCTCCCTGATGCGCAGTACTTCCCATGATCTTATCCCAGCTGTGACTTTTGTCTGCTTGGCTTAAGTGATGGATGTAAAGTATTGCTATTTTTCTTCTGCTAACAACTTCATTTAACTTTGATAGGATTTCATAATCAAAATCATAATCTAAAGTATTTCCTCTTTTAGTTGGCTTGATAAGCTGAAAAGTATCAACAATAATAAGCCGTGGATCAGGTTTCTGATTACACCACTCTTCCATTGATTCTTCTAAACCTTCGCCAATTCTAGGGCAATTTTTTAGAATGAAAGTTGTTGGTTTTGCTTTGCGAACATTTCCCATGTCTTTAACTCTTTTGTTCATGGAAACTTCATTGTCCTCCAAAGCTAGCAATAAAACATCGCCGTGCAGAACAGGTATGCCCAAAAAGTTTGTCCCTGGATTCTGGATTGCATAAGCCAAATCTAAAGCCATAAAACTTTTCATTGATTTAGGTCTTCCAGCAAGAACAAACACTCCTCTATCAGGCACAATTCCTTCTACTAAAAATTTTAATTCTATATTTTTAGTGAAGTCATCGTCTGTCATTGCGTTGCAACGAAATCAACAACTCGTTTTGTTTTTATCTCTGGAGTTTTTTCTTCTCTAATATTTCCAATCCAGGATAATACTTCACGGCAGTATTCTTCGCTTATTCCAAGCTGTTTAGCTAATGATGGATAACCTGATTTTTTTTGTTCAGAATCAGACCATTTTTTTTCAACGTTTTCAATTTTAGGATGAATATCTCTCATCTTAAAAAGAACATGACCATCTTTGTTTCTGATTTCAGAAATTACTCGATTAATAAAAAGACATCGTTCATCAAAATCCCAATTCGTGTATCTCTTTAAACACGAAGCTAATTTGACCATATCCAAATTATCACTATCGATATATTTTTGAAATGCAGTAGCCGCACATAGCTTGTTAAACTTGCTCTCAATATCTGGATCTTCATAAACATTAAAAGTTTCGTTGACCCAAACTCGTTCTGCAAGTTGTCCACCATTTATTTTTGATTCACAAATGCTATTGGGGAAAACGGTCTGGCCGCCTGTTCTCAATTCAGCAATCGTTGTACCATCCATAAAATTTCTCTTAAGACTTTTAAGTCCAATATTTTTATAGATGTAGTGAGTGGGTTTTATTTTAGAAACACCAAACACCATAGTATTTAATGGTAGAAATTTAGGACCAAAAGGTATTGCGGTTGGTGTATCTAAATCAATGTCTATTAAGTTAGACTGCTTTAAATTAACCCCAATATTTAACTCTGGATCTCTAAAGTCTTCTATTGTGAACTTGGTAGTTTCCCAATTTTTCACAAAAGGTTTTTTGGAGTATTTTTTTAATGGCACTACTCCAAAGCCATTATTAATAAATCTTTGTATAAGATTCATTTGTTTTTACTCTTCTTTCTCCACTACAAAGTGGAACGGGCTGACGCTCTAATGGCAACTCCCTACATCGTATTGCATCGTAGCTTTTATAATTGAATCTTGGATCGTGCTACTTGGATCGTGTATCGTGTATCGTGTTTCAATCGAATTAAATTCGACTTAAAAAATATTTAATGGAAAATATTAATTTTGTCAAAATTAAAACACACGCAGATTCTCGCACAATTTAATTGAACAAATTTCGAGACTCAGTTCGGACTCAGTTAGAGTCAATTTGTACTATTGCACCCAAAAGTAAGACTTGGTAATATACCCTTAGAAAGTAGGAATTTGCGTAGTTCTTGTTAAGGAATTCAAGCTTCTAGAACCATGGTTCATGAGCCAGGGTCCGAGGCACCTTGCAACAGAACTACCCTATTAGCTTTAATTTTTCTTAGATTTTCTGTAATCCCAAG
>ERZ807291.6395-NODE-6395-length-14202-cov-11.751467_pt1 | contig 14202 bp, 16 predicted proteins | sample MGYA00521257_ERZ807291 | MGnify/ENA primary metagenome ERZ807291 (study PRJEB31413, sample SAMN03169783) | marine metagenome | biome: Marine; feature: Water; material: Subsurface seawater | place: North Sea | collected 2011-04-28 | depth 1 m m ...
TTGCTCTGTTTCTTTTTGCTCTGTTTCTTTTTGCTCTGTTTCTTTTTGCGTTTTCCGCCTTCCTGTTTCTCTGTTTCTTCTTCTTCTTTTTCCGCCTCTTCCTGTTCCTCTTGTTTCTCTTTTTCCTCTTGTTTTTCCTCCTCCTCTTGTTTCTCTTCTTCCTCTTGTTTCTCTTGTTTCTCTTCTTCTTCTTCTTCTTCCTCTTCTTCTTCGTCGTCTTCTTCGTCGTCTTCCTTTTCTTCTTTGTTTTCTCCTTCCGTTTGTTCTTTCTCGGGTTTCTCGTCGTTGTCTAAATATTGGACTGCGGCCAACATGGCGGTTGTAAATCCAATTAAAACATATGTAATTACAGGTACACCTCCGACAGAATATCCGACCATTTTACTCGGGATGTTTTGTGGTACAAAATTTTGGTACAACCGTTTATAATCAAATTGAAACATTATATACTAAATACACAAATGATTTTCTAAAGTTTTTCTCTTTTGTAACTGAGGAAAAAGAGAAAAAGGATAAGCCTCTAATGAGAATTGAACTCATGACCTTACGCTTACAAGGCATATGCTCTAGCCATCTGAGCTATAGAGGCGGGTGCTGTTTTTGTGTTTGTTTAGAGATGCGGAACAAAAACAAGTTTCCATTTTATATTCTTCTGTTCGCTTTAAATCTGTTTTTCTACAAAATAATTTATGTGTAAAATGTATAATGTTTAAGATCAATATTTTAGCCTTTGTTCTAAGTTTTGCGATTGGTGTCTTTTTCGTTTACACTACCATGCCAGATGAGAAACAAATCATGGTATATCCATCCCCTGACAATATTGATCACATTCAATACGTAGACAATGCAGACAATTGTTTCGCATTTAAACAGACAAAAACACAATGTCCATCAGACAAATCTTCTATATTCAAGACTCCTATACAGACTTCCTAAAAATATATAGTTATTACATATAGAACGAGACAAATATGACGAATTCATCCAGACTATTAAATACAGAGACAGGACAACTTTTCATTTCCATTTTGTTGGGTTTAGGTTTAGCAACTTTATTTCGCAAAGTTTGTAAAGACAAAAATTGTATTAAATTTAACGGACCAGTTATTAGTGAAGTAGACGGAAAAACGTATCAATTTGGTGAATATTGCTACAAATATGAATTGTTCCCCACGAAATGCGATCCATTGAAAAAGACGGTGCATGTGAATGATTCGCAAGCAAAATCGCTGACCAAACAAGAAGATGAAAAAGAGTCATCGTCGTTTTTCGGGTTCTAATCATTTGTGAAACGTATTTAAACACAAACGGTTACCATACTAAAACGGATGTTACAAAACAAAAGTGAAAGCGAAAGTGAAATGGTCGTGACATATGTTGCAAGACGTCATGGGCATAAGTGGTCTATCCCCGAAGAATTGCGATTACAAAGAGAATATGAATTATTGGAATTACCAATGGATTATATTGCATACTTGCATCGTCGTACTTACGAAGGAATTGTAGCAAAAGTAGAAAAAGAAGAATTTGTAAGATCTATATATGCGGACATGGACATGGATATGGATATGGACATCAGAGACAAAATAGATGATGTTGTTTCAAAGCCACCGTCAATGCCATTAGAAAATATAATGGTTTTTGTAGCCGTATCGTTGTTTTTATGTCTCATTATGTCATAAATCACAAAGACTCGTTGATCAAAATTCGTTATTATACACATCTTTAGATATTCCAATTTATGTATATAAAGATGTCAGACACCACCCGAATCATGGATTTGCCGGAAAATATCACTATGCAACAAGGACCAGTTCAAACACAACAAGGACAAAAACAAAACGCTCAAGCATTTGGAAATACGTATGCGCCTATGGATATGCATCCAAACCCGTATGGACACCCGCCCCCATCTGTTCCCAATATCCCGAAACCATCAGAACAACATTTCGATCAAGGAATGTCTCAAATGCAACAAATGCAACAAATGCCTCAAATGCAACAAAATCAATCGTATCAACCACCTATACATCAAGGATTACCCGCACGAGACATACCGATGGATCAGACACAATATACCCACGATGAACAAATCCAAGCCAATTATATTCCACCTGTTCCAGAATCGGTGAAACGGACCACTGATTATGTGAGACAATTTGAGGAAGCAACCGAGAAGAAAATATCAAAACACGACGAAGAAAAAGCGAAACAGTCTCGATTCGATACACTTGTCGAAGAAGGACAAATACCTATTTTAGTGGCGTTTTTGTTTTTCATATTCCACATGCCCATCGTGAATAATTTGATTTTCAAACATATGTCGTTTTTGGCGTTACACGATATGGACGGGAATTTCAATATGTATGGACTGATGTTCAAAAGTGCTTTGTTTGCTGGATGTTTTTATGTTGCTACACAAAGTATTCATATTATGAGTGAATTTTAGATGTCCAGTTTCCAGTTTCAAGTTTCCTGTTTTGTCTCAAAACAAGCTCTTGATCAATCCTCCTTTTCCAAAGCATCTAAAGAACAACATATATGCATTGTATAACATTGCATACAATCCGATGGCCATCATCTGGTAATTGTTATCCAAATAGCCAATCCCGAATCCAATCATTCCTTCTGGCGCACCACCGAACAATTGCAACAACAAAAATCCTGGATTGAAATCGGTTGTTTCTTTGATTTCCCACGTTTTAGACATCTGGAATAAAATGGCTGGGAATACCAACAAATTCACTAAAAACGAGACAGTATCTATAATACTGAGTTTGCCCATGATCGGTAAATCGAAATATTTCACGTACATGATATATTTGCGAAAATCGTCGTATGTCTCAAAACCAAACATCGAAGACTACAAATAATTATAATTATAATATGCTGAGACATTTTATCCCATCATATTATAAAACATACAAATCATATGGATTCTAAATACATCTACGCATCTACGCTTGTAGGAATCATTGGAGTTTTTGTGTTGTTGTACAGCTTCAAGATCGACGACAAAGAAATCAACTTAGAACAAGCAGAACAAGGAGAAACGGATAATTCTATAGACAAGACCTTTTTAGGAATAAACGCGAAGAACTGGGGATGGATTTCGGTAGTTACCAATGGATTTTCTGTAGTAGTACAAATGATGAGTTTGTTTCAAACCCAATCCGCTCAATCGTTTTCCATGCCGTTTATCTTTTTGATGACTTTGTTGAACGCAGTCTATTGTTTGGTCGGATTGTTGACATTGAACTGGGGATTGGCATTGGCGACATTGCTGTTTGTGATCTATAATTTGACCGTTGTTTACTTTTTCTATTTTGGGAAACAAAAACGATCGTGATTTTGTTATTGTTGATGTTCTGTCTCTTTTATGTCCTTTCCCCCTTTTATCCCATTTCCCCCTTCCAATGTCTTATTAAAAAACACGCCTCGTAATTTCACCATTTCTTTATCCTTAATTCGTTTCCCCCCTTTAAACAATTTGAAAATGTCGTTGCGATCTAGTTGTTTCCCATCCTTCTCGCGGATCAACAATGTAATAATGAAAAACAAACTATACATACCACACTCTGTATTTTGCATTTGATGTTCGATTTTGTTGTTTTGATGGAATGCCAGATTGACAGTAGGAGTCATCTGTTTCCCTTGTTCCAAAACAGTGGACGCAAATCCTTTGATCAATTTCGGGATGGGATCAGATGTGCTGTCAAAATAAAATACAAAATGGTCTTCCAGATCGATAAAAAGAGACACCCAATGCGAACCACCTTTGTTATGTGGATCTAGATTGAAAATGACCCCGATTTTCCGTTTCCCTGCATCATACTGTTTTTGTAAATCGAATGTACACAAATTAGGACACACGCAAACACCGACATCATCTTTGTGATTGTAATCAATTGGGGATGGACCGATGAAATAGAATTGAGGATATGATTTCTCGTATTGTCTCAATACATGCAATATATCATAGTTCGACAACCATGTAATCGGGTTCTTTTTCCACTCTTCTGGTTGAGGTGGTGCAAATAACAATGTTTTCAATTTCGTTTTGTTGGTGGAATCCGTCAAGTGATTGACCCAACACGATTCTTTGTCGCATTCATATTGTTTCTTTGTTTTCGCAGCCAACTGTTTCCATATTTGTACCGGATGATTGGATTTGATTTGGCTATTGGGGTGTTTCAAGTTATATGTGTTTTTCAAATCGACTAAATTTCCATCTGTAAAACACGAGTCTTTTATACTGTTCTTTTTTTTGGCATAAGGACTACATGCTTCTTTTTTTACTTTACGAGACAAAGATTTCATGGATACTTTTTTCTGTGGGTTAGCTCCTCCATATATTCGTCTCGTTTTCTTTTTCTGATCATACATCATTGGATTCCTTCGTTTGTATTTCTGTGTGTTGTGATCTTTCATACGTCTATATAATATATATTATATATACATATTTTATATCTAGTGTCCTTATGGTCTATGATGTGATTATACTCGGCGGAGGAATCGCTGGGCTTTATACTGCATACAAATTACAACAAAAGAATCCTAAACTGAGTCTTTTGCTTTTAGAAAAAAACGATTATTTCGGTGGGCGCATTTATACTGTACACCACAAAGATCTCGTGTTTGAAGCAGGTGCAGGACGCTTTAACGAGACACATACACGGGTACATAAACTGATAGATGAACTCGGATTAAAATCGAAGATCGCACCTATACCAAGTGACTTGCATTTTGTTCCATCTGGACCATATCCCGCCAAATATTTCGACAAAGATCCTTTTCAAATCATGACACCGGTCTTACAAGAAGCCAAGAAAACACCGAGACAAACATTGCGCGAACAAACCTTCATCCAATATGCACGGAAACGATTGTCCAAAGAAGATAGCCGGTTTTTAGAAGATGCGTTTGGGTATTATGAACAACTTATGGAAATGAATGCATTTGATGCAGTAAAATTATTTGATAAAGGCATGCATACGAGACATACGTTTTTCGTGTTGCAAGGTGGAATGAGTCAAATCACAGATAAACTTGTTCAAAAACTAGGGCGAAATGTTTGTAAGAAAAACATGTCAGTGTCTCAAATTACATATGATCAAACCACAAATCAATTTGAAATCAGTGTGAACGAATCAAACGAATCCAAATTATACAAAGCACATCAATGTGTAGCTGCATTGCCTCGTCCTGCATTGGAATCGATTCCGTTTTTCAAACCCATTCGTTCTTTGACAAACACAATTGGATGTAAGACCTTATGCCGTATTTATGCACAGTTTGATCCGAATAATATATGGTTTAAACATATTCCGAAAGCTACCACCAATAATGCATTACGGTATGTGATTCCCATAGATCGAGACAAAGGATTAATCATGATATCTTATACGGATGGGAAATATGCACGGTTTTGGAAAGACAAAGACGAGACAACGATGATCAAGCGGTTGAAAACATATATACATCAAACGTTTGATTTTGAGATCGCTCGCCCGATATACACGAAAAAATGTTATTGGGATCTAGGGACAGCGTATTGGAGACCGAATATAAAAAGCCACGAAATTGCACGGAAAATGATTCAACCGATGGATTGTCCTTTGTATGTTTGTGGGGAAAACTATTCTACGAATCAAGGATGGATGGAAGGGGCGTTGGAAACATCGGAAATAGTGTTGGGTAAGACTATTGGTAACCTTCGGTAGAGCCATTGGTAACCTTCGGTAGAACCTTCGGTAAAACTATCCTTTTTTCTTTACCGCATATTTCTTCCAGTATTCAATCGGATTTTCAGGTTTTTGAGACAAAAAAGAGAAATGATTGGCTACATTATTTGTAGTAGAAGCAGGTTCATCTAGAGGGACATCAATAAGCATCTCATCTGGTTCATTTTCGTCGTAGATTTCTTCTGAACGAGTAATCTGTTTTGTAGCAGAACACTCTACTTCGATATGATACAAAAGAGACTTCATATAAGATTCAAAACTATCACGTAAAGTCTTGTTATATGTCTCAGAATCTGGTTCTAACAACATTTGTTCTGTGATATGCATGATATTTGTTTGATGTAATTGTATTTTGTCGTATAATCCTTGTGTTTCTTCGAATAACCCAGGATCATGTTTAGCTAAATATTTTTTGTACGTTTGTTTATTTACAAAGCATTCTAATGTGAATTTGTCCATGTCGTCCATTTCGTGTGTATATATGTATACATACGAAAAATAGAAGCAAATCGAACACACCACAAAACAACAACACAACAAAAAAATATCCTGGTGTATATTATATATTGAAAATGGTACATTCATCTTTAGGCGGTGGAAATCCCGATACTTCTTTCAAGGGAATTTCTCCTAAGCAAACAGTACTCAACTATAAAGATAATTCGATGCCGATCATGCGAAGGGAATTGCGAAAAGTATGGAACACAGCATATGCAACAGGGGAATACAATGGTAAAAAAAGAGCAATTGGCCCTTTTCGTGCAGTCATGAACTCTGGTGACTTTTTGTCTCGTAAAGACTATGTATGTGGTGGAGCAAATCCATCTAACGCAATGAAACCTGGAATTGGACGACGGTTTGGATCAATGCTTTCCAATTGTGATGGTTCTGGTGTTCCCGCATCCAACACCAATGTGAAATATGTTCCCGATGCATCCGAATATATCAAGTACAAGCGTCAAGCGGCATACAACAAAAATTACAATGATGTCACGTATGGTGGATATAACAACTCTGCATATGTAACAATGATGCGAAGATGGTAATTACAATTTATTCATAAGTAAAGTTTGTTTTTTAATTATGAATTATGGTTTGTGTTTGTGTTTTTTAATTATGGTTTGTGTTTTATAGTTTATGTTTTTGTTTTGAATGTAAATAAAAAATCGAAATAGCTGTTCTTGTTGCTTTCATAATTGTGTAGTGTTTATGCGGTAGCTTTCTTGACTGTCTTTTTTACTACTTTCTTCTTTGGAGGAGCAACTACTGGTTCTGGTTCTACTACTGGTTCTGGTTCTGGTTCTGGTTCTACAACTGGTTCTTCTACTGGAACTGGTTCTTCAGAAGCACCTTCATCGTCACTGTCAACTACCTCTGTATTGACCGGTGTAGCAGCATCTTCTACAACTGGTTCTTCGGGTTCTTTGTAAATGGCTTCCTCTTCTTCTGCAGAAAGGGTGATTTGACATAATCCCTTGCCGAATACTGTATCCATTACTTTTGGCTTGACCACTGCTTGTTGTAGCTTCCAAATCAATCCCCAACCTTTTCCACCAAACCAAAGTCCACCGCACTGTACAACACATGCAACATGACTACCTTTGCTGATAAAATCCATTGGAGTACTTCCTTCTGTATCGCAAGGAAATAGCAAAGTTCCCTTTGGATCAAATATCTCTGATTTCCAATCTCCATCATAACATGGTACTTTAGGACGTAAAGTAGGAGGTGAATTGTAATCTATTTCACCGCTATCCTTGTCCTTCTTGTATTTCAAGAAAGGAAAGTATCTATCTGCGACGATTTCACGAGAGGCTTTCTTACCGAACCAAGCAGTGGAATTGGTGACTGCATCATCGATGATCTTGTTCTCAAAATCCTTTAACTTTTGCAATGCACTTTCTGTTTCCTTTGTTACATCGGATTCTCTTGGGAATTGTAGAGAAATCGTGTACTTGCCATCGGATTCACCCTTTTCATCGATGTAATCGGAAATACCCCATGTTAGCATTAGAGGCAATGTGACAAATAATCCACGATTGCTTTGTGTGCTAATCACAGTGACAGATTTGCCTCCTCTGTCATTGACTCGAGGTTGCATGTAGCGGATTGCGCTAGGAGAGAACTCAGACATGTTAAGAACGATTGGTGATTTGGACATCTTTAACTAATCAATTAACTAATTATATGTTATATAGACAGGATTTCTTTATATCAATTTTTTAATTAATTAGTGAATCAATTTTATATACCTGGGTTAGAGCCATTTTTGTGTGTCATATCTGATAACATATCTGATATATAATACAATTAATTTTCGATTCGTTCGTGTAAAATATCAGAAAACTTTAGACATTTTTGTTACCGACTACCGGTTTCACTTTAAAAAGTTATATTGTCCAAAAAAACAATATAAACAATAGCCTTTACTACGTGTATAATAAAATGGTACGTGCTACGAAAACAACCACACCCGCTCCTGCTCCCGTTGATGCCAAGAAGACTCCCGCAAAGAAGCCAGTTGCCAAGAAGGCAGAACCTGCTCCTGTCGAACCCGTTGTCGAGGCTGTTCCCGAAGTTGCTGACAAGTCATCTGTTGCTTCTCAGCTTCTTGAGGAGAAGAACCAGGCTCACACCAACTTCCAGCTTATCATGAACACCATTTCATCCCTTAAAGTAAACATGAAGAACATTGATAAGTTAACCACCCGTCTTATGAAGGAGGCAGCCAAGTCTTCCAAGAAGAAGAAGGCTTCCAACGGTCTTTCTGGTTTCGAGAAGCCAACTTTGATCAGTGATGAGCTTGCCGCTTTCTTTGGAAAGGACAAGGATACCCTTATGGCCCGTACTGAGGTAAGTAAGCTTATCCACGAGTACGTAAAGTCAAACAACCTTCAGAAGGAGGGTAACCGTAGAGTGATCAAGCCTGACTCCAAGCTTCAGAAGCTTTTGGGTACTGACTCTTCCAAGGAGGAGCTTACCTACTTCAACCTTCAGAAGTACCTTAAGAAGCACTTCCGCAAGGAGGCATAAATAATAAAACAAAAAACACAAAACATGAAAATCAATAAAAAAAGCACAAAACATGAAAATCAATAAAAAAAGCACAAAACATGAAACAGAAAAACACATAAAATTAAACACAATGAAAAACGTAAAACCAATAAAAAGCACAAATCATGAAACCCATTATAAAAAAAGCACAAAAACAATAAAACAGAAAAAAAAAACCATCAATGGGTCTTATGGTCCAATGGTTACGACTGCGGACTTTGAATCCGCCAATCTGGGTTCAATTCCCAGTAAGACCTCCATATCCGAACATAGCTCAGTTGGTAGAGCGCTTGACTGTAGTAGTTAAATTGATTTTACAGAATCAAACACATAAATCGAGCGGTCATCGGTTCAATTCCGATTGTTCGGAATTATTTCCCACATATATTTTATGTGGAAAATATAGTAAAAAATTGACGAGAAAAAAAATATACCATAGTTATGAAATAAAAGAACTATGACAACATATAAGCAATTACAAGACTCATGGGTTCGTTCGGAATGGGTGGATGAGAACGTGGAAGACTTTGGTGAAGATGAACAAGTGATTATACCAAACACTGTATCTTTTGGTTCGGTTACCTTACAAGACCTTATCACTAACAATATTACAAAAACAAACTACCATGATATAATAAGAATCGCAAATTACATCATGGTTATAAATGTTGATCCTATCGTGGATAAAATTGTAGAAATCTTCGACAATGTAAATGTAGTTTATGAGTTTGAAGAATTTTATAGATTATCTGAACGGCTTAAACCACTTACAAGAGACGATTTGTGGCAACAAATCCGAGAGTTTCAGGAAACAAATATGGATATGTTCTACAAATACGGACATAGCAGTTTCTGGGATGTTTCTAAGATTGAAGATATGAATGAGTTGTTTGTCCATACAGAATTCAATGGAGATATCTCGCGATGGGATGTTTCTAATGTTACTGAGATGGGGCTAATATTTGGGGGATCACCCTTCAATGGAGACATCTCACGATGGGATGTTTCGAATGTAAACTATTTCTTTGCTATGTTTTATCAATCATCATTCGATGGAGATATCTCGCAGTGGAATGTTTCTAATGCTGAAAATATGGAATGTATGTTTGAAGAGTCTGCTTTCCAGGGCGACATTTCGCAATGGGACGTTTCCAATGTAAAGTCAATGATTGATATGTTTCAAAAGTCCGCATTCAATGGCGACATTTCTCGGTGGGATGTCTCTAAGGTAACCCATATGTTCAATATGTTCAAAGATGCAGCATTCCGTGGAAATATTTCACAATGGGATGTTTCCAACGTGGAAATGATCGATCATCGTGGATTTCGCTATCATCGTGGAGTTGTAAATGATAGAATTTGTATTTGTGCTTGATAAAAATAAAATATACAAAAAAAAAATGACACTCCAATCCTCAACACTAACCTAATCCTCAACTCCTAACCTAATCCTCAACTCCTAACCCTAACCCTTTTTTATGCGAATATCATAAACAATCCTAATAAACACAACACGTTACAAACACAAATGGTATACGCACGGATCGCTCCACAACACGAGACAGATTGGCTAGTATTCAGTTCTTGTTTATTTTTGTTTCCATGTGTATATGCGGTAATGTATCATATGTGGTTTTATGCGACTGTATTATGGGCAACATCATTTATTTCTTGTATGTATTGGATTTACCCGGTTCACGGATTTCGTAGGAATATGGATATGTGGTTTTCGAAAGTCGCATTTTGTGTATTTATGGGGAGCGGTATCCTCTATGTTCGGCAACTTCCGTATGCGTTAATAGGATATTCGGGTACGGTTATTATCGGTGGATGTTTTTACATGTCTCATGTTTGTTTTGACAAACCAATACGAAATTGGTGGAAATTCCACGTGTTGTTTCATATGCTTCTCATGTGTGAACAATTTTTAGTATTACATTGTATAAATCATCATAAACAATCCTAATAAACACAACAAGAGACAAACACTATAATATAATATAACACAACACGAGACAAATTACAATGCACTTATTTATTGTAGTATCCTATATGCCAGAACTAGGCCAATATGCACATGTGTTAATAGACGGGATATACAATACACAGGAAGAAGCCGTGGAAAGACAACTATGTATTTGTGATGGCGATCTCGTATCCACTCGGCTAGGGAATAATAGTATGTATGGTGCAAATGGAAGAATCACATGGATCAAAAAAATACTCATGGGCGATTTACAAAAACTCGATATTCACGGCCCAGATCCGTTGTAAGGGATCAACCTCATATTATATGTTATAACCTATGTTATCACATATCGGATCACATATCGGATTATATATTTTTTATTCTATGTATCCTATTGTATAGACAAATGCCTATTTTGCCACATAAATCAGATATGTCTTTTCCACCAATTGTGGAGGTGATATTCTACAAAAACAAACAATACAAATACATGGAAAGGGACTTGGGGAAATTGCTGGATATCTTTTACGACAACAAACATACATGGATGCAATGGGTATTCGATTTTGAGAAGGAGGTGTTATGCTTTTCCGAAAAAGATCCACAAATCAAACAAATCGTTTCTTCAGAGCGGTCGTAAATCCTTATCCGCTTTCTCGAATTCCTCGATCCAATTGGCTTTACTTGGGTATGGTCTTGTAGTAGATACAGCGGTTTCGTATGTAGTGTCTCGTGCATAATGTTTCAAAGGATAGGCTTCCAGATCTTTGAAGTAATCGTTTCGGAATTCATAATCGGTAATCACGAACTCGTTTGCGATCAGTTTCATGTCGCTATTGGATATATTCAAATATGAATCTGGATAAAACATGAACAAATGTACTCGTTTATGTCTCAATAACTCGTCTGCTAACCGTGTATAATATACACGATCATTACTCTGACCACTGACCAAATGCTTGTCCGGAATCAACAACACACACTGACCATCTTCTTCTCGGTACAGACAATACTTTTTCGATTTGCAATTCCCTTGACAGTTGTAGACTTCATATATCGATTCTAGTGCTTTCGCATCGTATTCTTGGAATGTAATATGAGTATCCCCGATGGCTTTCAGAATCTCCACGACTTTCCGGCGTTTTTCCCGAAACATAATTGTATTGTCTCCGTGGAATTCCATGATTTCTTTGTATTTAAACCGGTTTCGATAAATGTTCAACAAAATCCTCATCGTGCTTCGGAATACCCCGTAAAACTGAGTTTCCAAATAAATACGGTGCGTATCCATGTGTTGGACAATCGGTTCATTTTTTACTAAGGATTGGTCCTTCGTCGAGTCCTTCACGGTGATCCGTGTTTGTAGTTTCTTGTCCGACAAAATATATTTCGACCCATTTAGTGGTTTCAAACCATCCCCAATCACGACATTTTCGATCGGTTTATCGATTTGCACAAACTGATTTGTTTGTGTCAATATTCCAGTAATCATGTTCTGTGATATCATACGGAACTTCGGTTCACATTTAATCGTTTCATTACTTACCGCATATACATGTCTCAAAAACGAGACAGTAGAATAATAATCTGTCCACAAGTCTGGATTATCCATCCATAACACTTCCAATGTTTTATTGTTTGTAGTAGAAGGGTAACATGGTAAATAGAATGACTTCTTTGAGACAACTTCACTCGGTTTGTTATTCCATTCCACCAGAAGACCGATCGTTTTCCCCTGGAAATTCAATACACGCGATTTCAATACAAGACCTTCCATTGTCTCAAATAATTCAATCATTTCATCTACTGGTTTACTGTGTTGGAACTCGTATGTTTGTGGTTTCTTGGGTCTACATTTTGTATCGGTTACATTGCGAATCAATTGCATAATGGTAGAAAGACCTTTCAAGTCTGGGGATGTATTCGAAAACTGTTTCTTGATATTTTCTGTTTCTATCTTGTTTACCACAGTACGTTTATACCGGTAGATGGCTTCATAATACGTGCCGTTTTCATTAGTCTGTTTCAGAAGAATCACGGTTTTCCGAGACACATCAAACAATGGGTATGTATAAGAACTGGTAGGACACAACAATATCACATTGTTTGTATTGTCTTGCTCCGGAATCTCAAGAATCGCCAAGTTCAATCCGTTTTTAAATAACAATGGATTCGGACGAGACATAATCTCCCACATGTAGGTGTGGTCAATCATGACATTGTCTTCTTTCAAAAACTTCTGGAAATTCTCATACGACAATATACTATACTTGAAAAACGACATCTGTGCATCATCATTTGTCTCAAGTTTGCTATAAAAAAAGGTATCTTTGTAAGGTCCAATATCCACCTCGTCTATGTTGACGTCTACCTCGGTCGGCTGGAAACGTGCCGCAATCGATCCATTATGTAATTGAATATATACATCCAAGTCCACACTTTGAATTATTTTTTCTTTGAATTGAGACAAAGTAAATGTATCATGTTTCATCTTTTGTTGCTCAAATGAATAAATATCACACAAACAAGTTAAGAAAGATTGATTTCCTTGTAATGTAGTCTCAGGTCCGTATCGTAACAACACCGGACAATCTAGTTTGATTTTACGATCTTTCACACAGGATTCGTTGTTCGTACCTAAAAACGTCTGCACTGGAATTGGTAATTTACCAATACGTCCAAACCCTAACGGGAATGAATTCGATTCCAAAATATATGAATCTGTAGGACGAACCAGTTTTCCCTGACCTTTTTCTTTTTCTTTTTCTTTTTCTTGTGCGTAATATTCTGGCGCGCATAACATACGAGACTCTTTTTGTGCTTTTGTGTCCCATTTCTTGAAACATTTCGGACCACATACCATATTCCCTTCTTCGTCGGTCATTTGATGTTTGGTAGATTTCACGAACCCCGGTTCTGTGTTTTGGCCACTGTATTCGATCACGTATTCTCCCAAGGGTGCGTCTTTTCCACGGTCACTTACGGTGTTCATGATTTTCCCACATTTGCCACTTTTAGCCTCTTCTTCTGAAATAGGCCCTTCCATAGATGGTTTGGTACACCAGTACCGTGGGCAAATATAATGCAATGGTTTTCCGCGTTTGTCTTTACGGTACTTCAATGCATTGGTATATTTGGATGGATCGATTTGTTGCATCTCTTCTTCGGTCACTACAACTGGTTGTTCATCTTGATTCATACGTGTGAATCCTTTTTTCAATACACTAAACAAAATAGGATCGTGTTCTTTGATACGTTTTGACCAATATACGCTTATTTTTTCTCGTCCTACATTTTTGATATCATCCTCGTCGTCGTCGTCGATTTCATCTCCTCCTTTCTGTTCTTCGTCTTTGTCTTCGTCTTTGTCCGAATCTGAATCGTCTTTGTCTTCGTCTTTGTCCGAATCTGAATCGTCTTTGTCTTCGTCTTTGT
>ERZ807291.6409-NODE-6409-length-14180-cov-9.813381_pt1 | contig 14180 bp, 11 predicted proteins | sample MGYA00521257_ERZ807291 | MGnify/ENA primary metagenome ERZ807291 (study PRJEB31413, sample SAMN03169783) | marine metagenome | biome: Marine; feature: Water; material: Subsurface seawater | place: North Sea | collected 2011-04-28 | depth 1 m m ...
TTAATATGAAAGATAAAGAAGATATTGTAGATGTTTCTACTCTCGCAAATTTTAATTTGTTACCAATTTGGGAAAAAGAAGGGCGGGCAAATCAGACCGCTGAAAAAAGGGTATTTCAGAAAGAAAAAAGATCGAGGAAGAAAAATGAAGGAAAAAGAACTGTAAAAAAGCATAATTTATATTTTTATACAATCTTTCCAAATCAAGAAACGATTCAGAAAGTAAGAGCCAAAATAAAGGAAAATGGAATAACTTACTCCCTTAAAGAAATCGCAAATGTACTTGCTGAAAAAAATGAACGACTTTCCATCAAGATAAAGTGTAAGAATCAAAATGTTTTTTGGAGGTCAAAACGATCAAATGCAATATACACATGCAAAGAAGATGCAGCCTCAGACATAATATTTTCAAAAGACAATAGCCAAATTCTATGCACCATTGAAAATGAATCCACTCCAACAGGGAATTTCAGTCATGTACTTAAATGCCCGTACTCTAATAAATTAATTCCACCAACAAATTTCCACAAATTCAGGGAAATCGTGGAGCATCATTTGTATGAAGAGTGCTTAAAAATGCCTGTAGAAGAATTTATCAATAATCTTATAAAGGTGGATGACAAGGATACTATCGAACAGTGGAAAAAAGAGACTATTAAGTTTTATTCTTATGAATTCGGGAAAGGTTCTAAAGCTAAATGTAATACTATATCCAAACTTAAAACTGTTATTAATGAAGACTTCGAGAAACATTTTTATAAGACAGAAGAATTAACATTACCTTTTAAAGATCTAGCATCACTGCCAAAGGTGATTTCAACAGAAATAAATATCTTCCTGCACGAAAAAAAAATCTGGTATACACAGTTTCTAACTCATTGTTTAATAAATTTAAAACGGGGTGCATTCACTACATTTAAGAAAAATAATGAAGTTTTTATTAGGTACAATCAAAGAAAATCAACTGCTCAATTAATTTCAAATAAGCTATGCACACTTATTATTAATCAAATAACTGAGAATAAAACTATTCAAAAAAAAGATCTAATCAATTTGGTTAAATCTGAACAAAACCTAACTAAAGACATCCTGCTTGAATTGAAATGGCTATCAAAAGAGGGTTATATTAATGAATATAGCAATGGGGATCTTGAGCTAAACTAATGCTCTAATATTGTAAAATGTCTTTCATGCATACCCAAATATTCCGCCTGTATGACATATTCTGGGCATCCAAAATCCCAATCTCCCTCAACTCCCCACTCAATAATTAAAACCCAAGGATCTATCAGTAAAGGTTCCACTTCTTCTTCATAAAAGTTAATGTCAGGTCTTTTTCTGTAAAGGTCGCAATGGATTAAATTAATCTTTCCCTGCAAGGAAGACACTTTTGCAAATGAAGAACTTTTTACTTCAGGCAAATCATAATATTTACAAATCATGCGTGCGAAATATGTTTTCCCTACCCCAAGGTCTCCTTTTAAGTACAGAACATATGGGGGCTTAATATTCGACGCTATACTAAATGCAAAAAATTCGGTTTCGAATTCTGATTTACAATGATACTTTTTACCTAAAACAATAGTAGCATTCATCCAATTAGTATAAGAATTGTACTAAATAAATTAAAATTAAAATGAATCCACACAGGCGCCCATATCGTTTGATGTTTTTCGTAGTAATAACAGAAAAATAAACCTAATAGAAACAGCACTGTGAAGGAAGAAATACTAAAATGGACAAGAGAAAAGAGTAAAGATGTTACTAGTGCAGACATTCCTGCGCCTAAAGAAGTTTTTATACTTCTGTACAGAAATTTCCTAAAGACTATTTCTTCTGTTAGTGGTGCGATAAAAAGTACTGATATTATTATTAATACTTTATTTTCTAAATCCTCATTTTTTAGCCTATTTACTATTTCTTGAACCGGAAACTCACTGAAGATTAGTTGAGATAATGTTGAGAAAATAAATATTATGCACCATAATTTTGCAAATGATTGTGTCCAATTTCTAAATTTATTTATCCTTACTTTATTTTCAGTTTCTAAATTTTTAAATTCATATGTACTTTTCTGAAAATATAAGAGTAAAAGTAATATCAATAAAAAGTGATTGCTTAAAAATAATAAAACAGAAACACAAATTATCCCCAAAACTAAGTTTTTCCCCGAATTCGATTGAAGTGATAAGACAGTGGGTGAAAAACTTTTTGGATACTCCTTAGTCAACAAAATTACTCCATATATCGAAACCAGAAGTGATAGGATCAATCCTGTCATCAATCTATACTTAAACCTTACTCATAAACAACTTTGCCACTTACAAAGGTTTTTTCTACTACAGGTTTTAATGGCATCTCATAAAAGGGATTATTAGTCGACAAGCTTAATGTTTCATGTTCAGTAAAAATTTTTCCTTCTTGAGGATTGACGACAACAAAATCAGCTTGATTCCCTGGTTCCAAATCTCCACCTGCAATTTTAAGGATTTTTGCTGGATTATAAGAAAGCCATTTTGCGCATTTCATTGCTATGTCATCCGAATTTTCTGATAGTCTAGTATAAACCGCACTAAAGCATGTCTCAAGAGATGTAACTCCTGCTGGTGCAACATCGTACTCTGCCTGCTTAAGATAAAGTTGGTGCGGTTCATGGGCTGAACATATTGCATCGATTGTTCCTTCTTCCAGGCCTTTGATTATGGCTTCCTGGTCAGATTGCTCTCGAAGGGGAGGGTGAGTCTTAAAGTTGGTATTGTAATCCTTAATCCTAGCATCCGTAAAAAACAAATGGTGCGGTGTAGTATCAGCTGTTACATTTATCCCTTTGGATTTTGCTTCATAAATTAACTCCACAGAACCTTTAGAGGATATAGAAGATAAATGAAGAGGAACACCTAAATTTCTTGAGACTGTTATGGATCTTTGTACAAATAATTCTTCTGCCATCCTTGGGTAGCCTCCTAAACCCATTGCTAATGCAACTGAGCTGTCATGAGCAGTGCCATATTTGGATAATGATAACTCTCGAGGGAAATCTATTACTGGCAAATTAAACATTGCTGCATATTCAACTCCTTTAACAAAAATCTCATTGTTTTGAGTAGACTTCGGGCAGTCCGTTATGGCAACCACTCCAGATTCCTTTAGTGACCCTATGGGAGAGAGTTTTTTTCCATTCAAATTTTCGGTTAAAGCTCCCGCTAGATGAAAATTTATCACGGCATCCCTATCGGCACATTCCCTCGCATATCTCGCATCCCCCGGGTTATCGATAGAGGGTGAAATATCAGGCATTGCTAGTATTGAAGTAAAGCCTCCTTGTGCTGCAGTCTTCGTGATGCTACTTATATTTTCTGTGCTTCCCCGTGTAACATTTCTTGGGTGACATCTCAAATCAACAAAACCAGGAAGTATCAACTTATCACGTAAGTCGAGAACCTCAATTGGAGCCTGACCTTTTATTTCCTCTTCCTTTACAAACTTTGATCCCTGGACCCATAAATCTTTTACTTCATTTGTCTCGCTGCTAGGGTCAACAACCTGGCCATTTTTTAAATGTAAAATATTCACGGCTTAATCGGTATGTTTGCACATAGGTATAAAATTGCCATTCTTACCGCAATTCCATTCGTCACTTGTTGTAAAATTACAGAGTTTTTTGAGTCTGCTATGGACGAGTCTATCTCCACGCCACGATTGATAGGTCCGGGGTGAAGAATAATCGCATTGGGCTTCAAAAGCTTAGCCCGATCCATGTTGAGACCAAACACTTTAGTGTATTCTTCTAAAGATGGAAAGTGGGATGTACTTTGCCTTTCGTGTTGAATTCTTAAAAGCATGATGGCATCCGCTTTTTTTAGAGATTCATTCACATTGTGAGATACATTTGCACCCAATTTTTCAAAATCCCTCGGCACTAATGTTGAAGGCCCAACAAAAGTAACATTTGCACCCAGTTTTTTTAAGCCCCATAAATTAGACCTCGCGACACGGCTAAACAATATATCTCCAAGGATAACAATATTTTTACCAGACAAAGTTCCTAACTTCTCTCTTAGAGTAAATATATCTAACAATGCTTGACTCGGGTGTTCATGGGCCCCATCGCCAGCGTTGATAATGGGTACAGGTATAGTTTTTGATAAAAAAAGGGGCGATCCGGCTGAAGAATGGCGAATAACAATAGCATCTGCACCCAGTGCTTGAATGTTTTTCGCGGTGTCTTTCAATGTTTCTCCTTTGGTCAAGCTACTGCTTTGGCTTGCGATCGATATTACATCTGCTGATAAAGACTTAGCCGCTATCTCAAAAGCTACGCGTGTCCGAGTGCTTGGCTCCATAAAAAGGTTAACGATTCTTTTTCCTTTTAAATTTTTGGATGGTAGTTCTTTTTTTTGCAGGTGAAGCTTAAATTCTTTGGCAAGTTCTAATATGGTCTCAATTTCTTGAACTTCTAGTGGCTCCAGGCCCAATAAGGATGTCCGGTTCCAAATCATTTCCACAAAGTATCTTGTTTCGTATTTTTTAAATCAAGAGCATTTTCTCCCGATGATAAATGCTTGGGGGGATTACTGGATCTAGCGTCTAGTTGGTTTTGTCTTTTTTTCACCATTTGCCTCATTATTTCTTTTACTTTTTGCTTCATCCATACGGAAGTTGGGGATTGGCTTCGATAGTCAGCTGGCCCATTATTATGAACTCTGGATGTCTCCACAAGATCACAGGTTTGTTGAAATTCTTGTTCATTGGAAGGGTTGTAAACAGCATAGGTTTTACCTCCCATTTGCTTTACAACTGCAAAGACCGGAACATCACTAGGACCATCTGCAACATAAACCATTTGATCAATAGGAACTCGACGATCTTGGTGGGGAATGGAGGTATTTACATCTATAGATGGATTCTTATTAGAGCCTTTGTTGATTTCGAATATAAATCTTGTTTTTATCGTATTATCCACCGTCATCCCTACTTGAGAAATCTCAAGATCTAAAGGCAATGACAATTCACTTTGATTCATAAAATTTGGAGGTACGGGAGACTCAATAAACTCACAAGCAAAAACATCTTCTACCAAAGAAAATATTTGGCTACCTTTGATCATTTGAGAAAGGCCTGTACTTATGATGTAGTGCTCAACTTTAAAATCATAACTCGCAAACTCTTCATTGTGAGCTATTTTCATTAAATCCTCAAAAAGGTCTGGTAAGCCCGGACAAAACTCTAACTCTGAACCTAGTTCCAGTAATTTACGATTTGTCAGACCACGCATCGGGCCATTTTTTACATAGCTCAGTAAATGATTTAAATATATTGTATCGGGTGACACGGTGAGCCCGCGACTAGAATAAAGTTCAGGTAGTTCATTAACTTCTTTCCAAAATTTACCCTCATCGACTGAAAAATGGTTAAATAATGGGGTCTGCATATATCCCGGAATCAGCGTTTTGTCGAAGTCCCACACACAGGCAATTATGTTTTGTCCGTGAATTTGTAGCATATAGAAAGATAATTATTTATTTACGGGTTCCGGTATACCGTAATTTATGTTAGTTTAATGAAATGTTTATCATACCAGACATTGAACCTTTTCGGCAACGTTACAATGAATTGGAATCTCAATTGTCAAACCCTGATATTTTTAAGGATGCACAGCTTTCTTCATCACTATCTCGCGAACATAGTCGAATTAAGGCAATTATTACAACTGCCGAAGAATTAAAAACTGCTGAAATGGAGATTGTTCAAAGTGAAGAATTACTTGAGGATGAAGAATTCGCAGAAACAGCAAAGGAGGATATCAGGCTTCTTACAGATAAAAAAGAGTTACTAACGCAAAATCTCTTACTGGCCATGCTTCCAGAAGACCCTGATGCAGGTCGCAACACAATACTCGAAATAAGAGCAGGTGCGGGAGGTAATGAAGCTTCACTCTTTGCTCTAGATCTGTATCGAATGTATTGTAAATATTGTGAAAATAAAAATTGGAATGTGGAGTGTCTATCCCAAAGCACTTCAGATTCAGGGGGCCTCAAAGAAGTTATTTTTATGATTAAGGGCGAAGAAGCCTGGGCTAAACTAAAGTTAGAGAGTGGCGTTCACAGAGTGCAAAGAGTCCCTGTAACTGAAGCAAGCGGCAGAATTCATACCTCCACGGCAACTGTGGCAGTCTTACCTGAAGCAAAAGAAGTGGAAATCGATATCGATCCTTCCGATCTTGAGATAAGTGTTTGTCGAGCAAGTGGTCCTGGTGGGCAAGGTGTAAATACAACCGATTCAGCCGTTCAGCTTCTTCACAAACCAAGCGGAATTAATGTGTATTGTGCAGATGAAAGGTCTCAGCTCAAAAATAAGAACAAAGCCATGACAGTTTTAAGGTCACGCTTGCTAAAAGTTAAACAAACAGAGGAGCGAGAGAAATATGCCAAAGAACGAAAAGATCAAGTTGGAACGGGTGATCGGAGCGAAAGAATTAGAACCTATAATTTTCCCCAAAGTAGAATTACAGATCACCGTATTAATTATACATCTCACGCATTAAATGAATCCCTGATGGGCGATTTAGACCATGTGTTTGATCACCTACACAATCATTATCAAAAAATAAGTCTCGAAAGCCTTCTTCAACCTAATGAAGGATAAGCCTCTAACCTACAGAGAGGTAATTGAAAAAACGACAGAGTTTTTAACTCGTAAAGGTGTACCGTCTGCTAAATGTGATACAGAGTGGATTGTGTCCTTTTTAACCAATAAAAAAAGAATGGAAATGTATCTTGAATTTGATAATTTCATTCCTCACGAAAAAGTTTCCCTCATTCGTGATATGGTGGTTAAAAGGGGCAACCGCATTCCCTTACAACATCTACTTGGAAGTGTAGAATTTTGTGATTTAAAACTAAAGTGTGACCATAGGGCCCTTATACCGAGACCCGAAACAGAAAGGTTGGTTGAAATAGTAACTGAAAGATTAAAGAATGATTTTTCTGGTAAAATCCTAGATTTAGGTACTGGCTCAGGAGCGATTATTTTAGCCTTATGTAATAAACTGAAATATGCAACAGGTGTCGGTGTTGATTGTTCATCCGAAAGCTTAAGCTTGGCTGAAGAAAACTTAACTCTTTCGGGTATTAATCAACGTGTAACATTCGATAATTTAGATTGGATGAAAGAAAAGGAGCCTCCAGGCTTTTATGATCTAATCATTTCTAATCCCCCTTATTTATCAATGAAAGAGTGGGAGCACTCGCAGCCAGAGGTTAAATCTTTTGACCCTAAACTTGCATTGGTTTCAGACAACAATGGATTTAAGCATATCCAAAAAATAGCTGAACTTACACCTAGAATACTAAAAGACGACGGCCTGCTTTGTTTAGAAATAGGCTGTGGTCAGGCAGATCAAACCGTGACGATCATGCAAAAATCATTTAGTCGCATCGAAGCCCAAAGGGATCTTTCCGGTGTTAGAAGATATATATTTTGTAAAACTTAAATCTCGTTATCTTGAGATTTCGTACTAAAAGCAGATTTATAATCATTTCTGAAGGTAATCCAATCTGCCATAATGCGAAAAGATTCATGTAATCTAATGTCATGATTTTCAGGGACAGTGTAATCAATTTCACTGGATATGTTGCTATCATTGCTTGAAATCCCTCTCGCGGCTTTCGATTTCTCTTGTTGTTCCATCACTATTTTTAAAGTAACTTTTTTTTGAGGATAAGATAGTCCTTTAAATGACTCATAGGTCTTGTTTAAAGTAGATGAAATATTTGAATCTAAAAGCCGCTCTTCAAAACGGTTTTGCAAATTAAGCACCGCTTTATTTTTTTCTTTTTTTTCTTTAAAAATAGAGATGTTTTTATTGATGTACTTAAATTCGTCCAATTCCTTTTGCCTTTCTAGGCTGGATTGTAAAACATAATCTAATTCCACTTCATTGTATACAAACTCGTAATCAGGCCTTCTATGGTTCACTGACGGTATTGAATCCCAAGGTAATGCATTTTCTAAATCCGACTCCCCTATCGGGAGTAGTTCATTAATTGAAGGAATAGAAATATCACTTTTTACGCCATATATTTGCGTACTTTCCCCTGAGGGCAAATAGTACTTCTGAATGGTTATTTTGGCAGCACTACCCTTTTTAGAAGTACTCATAAAATTGTAGGGGATATTCATTTGTAAAAGAGATTGTACTGTTCCTTTTCCATGGGTGGAAGAATCGCCAACAATAAGAGCTCTTTTATGGTTTTTGAGTGCACCAGCAACGATTTCTGAGGCTGAAGCACTATACCTAGAAATTAAGATAAGAAGTGGTTTATTCCAAGAAAGCTTAGGATTAAAATCAAATTTTTTTCTTATTTTCCCATCTGTACTCTTTACTTGCACCACTGGTCCACGAGATATAAAAAGGCCTGCTAGATTAACAGCTTCGCTAAGGTATCCGCCTCCATTTCGGCGTAGATCAAGAATTAGACCCTCAATATTAAATTTTTTGAGAGCTATAATTAACTCCTCGACATCTTCTGTTGCCTTCGGCCCGTTCCCTGAAGAACCATAAAAGGAAGGAAGCTCGATTACGCCAAGTTTGTGATTCGTACCATTATGCTGAACATCATGCACGGATGCTTTAGCGAGTTTACCTGTTAATTTAATCCTATCTCTAAGAATACTTACTATTTTTGTACTGGAAGGCGTTTTAATAGGCTTAATTTCTAACCGCACAATTGTGTCCTTTGGGCCTTTTATCAATTCAACTATTTTTGATAACTTCATATCAACAACATCTACAAATCCACCTTGAGATTGTGCCACTTTGAGAATAATGTCCTCAGGTTCTAATTCACGAGATGCTTCAGCTGGGCCTCCTGGCAAAAGTTCCTTGATCGTGCAATATCCATCATTATCGGTAAGAACAGCACCTATGCCAACAAATTCATTATTCATGGCTTGATCGAATTTTTCTTTTTCTTTTAAATTCATAAAGGTGGTATGAGGATCAAAAACTTGGGTGAATGCGGTAAGATAGAGTTCTTGAACATCCCCTGGTTCAAATTCTGCAATATTTTTTTTCCATCTGATATAGCGATCTTTCAAAAGTTGCCTAGAGTCAGATAACAATTTATCGAAGTCATCGTCTTGCAGATTCAGTGAAGTAACATTGGCATCAATCGAATTTAAAATTTCATGAATAATCTCATGAGATATCAAATTTTGCCAAACCAATGAAAGGTCATTAACGGTGTCCGACCATTCAGCTTCACTTCGATCATATAAATATTGAGTGCTCTGATTTAAGTCTATCTGATGATCCAGTTTTAAAACAGCCTCCTCAAGTAAAGATATCGATTTTTGTTGATAAACATTAAATATATCGAAAGCCGGAAAGAGATTTCCTTGGCGAAAATAAGTAATAATATTCGGTGTTATATTTTGATGAAACTTATCAATATCTTGTTTGGTAAAATAAAGTTTCTGGGGATCTAGCTTGCTAAGATAAGAATTCAGAAATTTTGTTTGGTTAAGGTCGCTAAGAGAAACCTTATTGTAGTGTGCTTGCTCAAGTGCCTGAACTAACCACTTTGTTTCATGTTTCATCAAAGCTGTTGGCTCTAACCGATTTACTGCCTGGGCAAATGAAAAAAATGAAGTTAAAGTAAATAAAGTAGTGGCTATCAAATTTCTTGTCATATCAAGGTAGTTAAATTTTCGATAAAACTTAGTCCTTCTGTATAAAGGATTTCGCCTTATCTAGTAATTGTTTTTCACTGTTGGTTAAAGAACCAAAGCCCTTAGCATTAATTTTATCCAAAATGCGATCAACTTCCTCATGAATATGTTGGTCTTTCGATAAATTAACCCGGAAATCTGGTTTATAATTTTTCTTCTTCGTAAAATTAGAGTTTGCTTTGGCCCTAAATCTAACAGCGGGGAATGAGAAGTTGTTTTTCTGTAACATGAAAAAGGCAAAACCTGCAGAAATCCCACCAAGATGGGCTGAATGTGCGATACCTCCAGCATGTGATAGTTCGCTAAATATCAATCCATAGATTTCTAAACCAACAACACCATAGAGTATAACTTTAGGCTTTAAGCTTAAAGGTAATACAAAGAATAGAAGAAAGTTTATTGGTTCATTTGGTCTTTGTAGGCAAAAATAAGCAAGATACCCAGATACAACTGCAGATGCACCTATTAAACTCGATGCTCCGCTGTTTAAAAGTAACCAAAATATACCTCCTAATATTGCAGATACCGCACTAAGCCATACAAAATCTGAAGACTGAACATCTCGATTAACTGCTCTTCCTATAAAATGAATTCCCAATAAATTAAAAACCAAATGTAAAGGCCCTTCATGAAGTATAGAATAAGAAATCAAAGTCCAAAGGTAACCAGATCCGAGACCATCTCTGGATAGTGAGACAAAATTTATAAAACTGTTCTCAAAGCCGAATAAGGTCAGTAATGACTGAAAAACAAAAGATACAAGAAGTAAAATGATAAGCTTATCGGCTAAACAAAGACCATCTTGAAAAAGAGGCCTTCTCATGTATTTTCGGTCATAGAGCATAAATCTTAAAGATATACACCAAAGATCACAAATTGTAGTAACTTGAGCAAGCTATATAGAAGAAGAAGTTATAAATTTCTTAAGAGGGTTCCTGCTTTAAATTGTGTGGTACCCGTAATGCTGCTCGTACCTTTGTACGCAACCATTTCGAAACAGTCTTTATCAAGCTTACTGCTTACTGCGATTTTATTTATTTTTTTAGCAGGAAATAAACAACATCTATTCAAATGTAAAAGCCTATGGTCGAAAGTATCCCTCATTATTCTAGGAATAGCAATGTCATGGTGGTTTTCAATTAAGGTTGAACTCGGTAATAAATTAAAACCATCTAAAGAAGCCACTTTTGAGGTTAGTTTAGAGGGAAATGCGGATGGCCAGTATGACCAAAACTTAGTTGTAGCAAAAGTTATCAAGGCTGCTAAAGCAAATGAGCATTACACAGGTAAAAAGGTAATGCTTAAATTTAGAGATAAAAAGGAAGTTAGAAGTAAAACAAAAAGATTTTTAATAAAAGGAATATTAACAAATAAAAAAGGCCCCTATTTATTAATTAATGTACATAAATACAATGAGATGCTTAATGAAAGTTTTTTTGAAAAACTAATATTAGATTTTCAAAAAAACTTTTTTTTTGAAATAAATACCATATCAAAATTAAATCAAGGAGCAAAAAGCTTCCTTGTGGCCATGACTACAGGCAATAAAAATTATTTTGAAAGAAGTGAAATATCTTTATTTGTAAGAACCGGAACAGTTCATTTATTTGCCGTTAGTGGTCTACACTTTGGAATAATATATCTAATCTTAATAATAATTTTAAATTTAATAATAAAAAATAAAATCCTTAAAAGCTTTATTATACTAATTTTGCTTTATATATATTTGATTTTTATAAACGAATCTATATCTGCAACACGTGCATTTTATATGGTTTCACTTTGGGAAATTGTTTCTCTTATAAAAAGAAAGTCATCTGCATTATCTATTATTTCCCTAGCATTTATGTTATCATACGCATTAAATCCTCAATCTATTTTTAGGGTTGGATTTCAGCTTTCTTTCTCTATCGTCTTGGCGATTATTTGGGTTTTTAATACCAACGAAATCAAGGGAACTTCTGTTTTCCTAAATCAATTATCCAAAACTGCACAGGCTTCTTTTGCTTCTTTTTCCAGCAGTGCAATTATTCTTCTACTTACTTTTAAGCATTTTGTTCCGATTGCTATCTTATCAAATATCTTATTTGTTCCATTGGCATTTCCGATAATGATAATCTGTCTTACATATTGCCTGTTCTTTTTCCTCTTTAAGTTAGACTATCCTTGGTTCTTGAATATTTCATATGATATAAGTTGTAAAATACTAAATATATTAGACTTTAATTATTTATTCATAAATAATATTTTCTTAGATAGTACTAAAGGAATATTTTTGATTTTACCATCAATAATAATATTTATTTTTAATAATAAATTTAATTTTATATCTAAATCTATAATTATTATTTTAGTGCAAATATTTACTTTTTTCTTAGTTAAATTCTTTAATTATTGATTTTTTAATTCTTTGAATATTTAACTTTCCAGTGTGCGAAAATTTAAATGTTTTATTTTTACCAAAAAACACTGTCAAGGGAGATATTTTTGTTGAACTAGAAGGAATATATTCTGTTAACGCTGTAATTTCACTTCCATTTATTATAAAATTTGCACTTGATAATTGAGCGTTTTCTAGGCAGATCATTGCATCATTTTTTGATTCATCTAAACATAATGTATAGAGTTTAAATCCGCGTTTTCTAAAAATCTTAAATGTTTCTGAAAGTGCTAAAAGGTTTTCCCTACAATTCTCATCTGCCGGAGTCCATAAATAAAAAACAGTTGGGTTTACCGTTCCATATTTTAAGAAAAACTCCAGGGTTGTTTTATTGATTTCTCGAAGAGTTACTTTTTCTTCGGAGTACCTGCGTTTAACATGTTCCGCTAATTTTATATTTTTAGCTGTTTTTATTGAAGTCCCGTGAACTTTTGTTTTCTTATATTCCTCATTGCCTGCTAGTGCATTTTGAAAAGATTTGTACAAATCTGATTTCTCCACATTTTTAGGATCGTTGTAATCACCTATCCTACCGTTGTAGAAAAGTTTTCTATTTTTATTAAATAAGAATGCATGTGGTGTTGTTGTTGATCCTAGAAAGCTCGATACGGTCTGCTCCTTACCATCATATAAATAAGGGAAGTTAAACTTACTCGATAGATGACGTGTTTTCATATCCTCAAAGCTATCGCTTAAGTCTGAATATGCTAATTCATCGGGTATTATAGCATCTTCGTTATTTGGTGAAATTACTACTAGCGTTGAGTTTTTACTCTTAAATTCTTTTGCTATTTCTTTGATTGTGTATTCAAATTTTTGTGAAATTTGACAGTGATTCGAATACAATATAATACCTACATAATCAGACCCGATTAGGTTATTTGTTGTGTATATATTATTATCAATATTCTGTAAGCTGATTGGCGGTAAATCATTACCAAAGATAAACAAACTGGTGTTGATTATAAGAGCACAAAATAAAATAATTCTTTTTTTCATTCTTTATTCTGCCTAAACTAAGGGTTGTCTGCAAAGTTATCAATCATTAGAAAGGGTGAATGTTTCCAAATGATAGTTTATCTAATTGGGCCAGTGGCAAAGGAATTTGGTCAGATGTTTCAGATGATGACTGGAATGATTGGCGTTGGCAAATGCGCAATCGTCTACAAACAAAGGATGATTTCGAAAAATTTATTCAATTAACTGACGAAGAACTCGAAGGATTTAAAATTGCTGAAAATAAGCTTTCTGTTGCAGTCACACCTTATTTTTTCAATCTTCTTAATAAGAAACATGCTGACTGTCCACTGAGAAGACAGGTTATGCCTTCTGGCATGGAAGCATTGCACTCGGAAGATGAAATGTTAGATCCTGTCGGCGAGGAATCTTCTATGATAGCCCCCGGTATCGTTCATCGCTATCCTGACAGAGTTCTCTTTTTGGTAACAGACCGGTGTGCAGCTTATTGTCGATATTGCACCAGAAGTCGCTTAGTTTCGAACGCCCAGGGCTATGGCTTTCATCCTCAGATTGAAGAATCCATTAAGTACATTGCTAGCAATGATAGTATCAGGGATGTTTTAATTAGTGGTGGTGATCCTTTAATGTTGTCTGATCAAAAACTCGAAACTCTTCTCAGCAGATTATCTGAAATACCTCATGTAGAATTTGTTCGTTTTGGAACTAGGATTCCTGTGTTTTTACCTCAACGAATTACTGATTCTCTTGTTAATGCTTTGGGTGCTCATCCAAATGTTTGGATGAGTATTCATGTTAATCATCCGAATGAATGTACCCAGGAACTTAGAAATGCATGCCTTCGCCTTGCTTCCTCCGGAATACCTTTAGGTAATCAATCTGTTCTTTTAAAAGGGATTAATGACAATGATTCTACAATGAAGCAGTTGATTCACAGATTGTTAATGATGAAAGTAAAACCCTATTACTTGTATCAATGCGATTTAGTTAAAGGAAGTTCACATTTACGAGTAGATCCATCTGTGGGAATA
>ERZ807291.6411-NODE-6411-length-14178-cov-5.049069_pt1 | contig 14178 bp, 10 predicted proteins | sample MGYA00521257_ERZ807291 | MGnify/ENA primary metagenome ERZ807291 (study PRJEB31413, sample SAMN03169783) | marine metagenome | biome: Marine; feature: Water; material: Subsurface seawater | place: North Sea | collected 2011-04-28 | depth 1 m m ...
AGTTATTATAGTGGATTCATGGGATGTAATAACAGAAGAGTTTTTAAATAAAAAATATGATGAAATGATAAAGAGATCATATAATTTTGAAAAAGTATATAGTGAATATTGGTTAAATAAGATAAAAGAATATCAGAATTAAATATTATTAATAAATTGTAAATATTCTATTGAATTATCTTTATAAATAAATTCACCATAATATTGAGGATGCCAATCTTTTCCAGTATCTTTATTGTAGATAAATTTTTAATTTGTATATTATTATATTTATCAAGTAATATTTGTAATATACTTGATTTAACATTGTCTGAAGATATAAAAATATATATTTATATATTATAATTCCCACCATTTATGCATAATATATAGTTTTTTTTTATTCCTAGGTTTATAATCATAATAATATTGATTATTATCTTTTATTTTTAGTTCTTTCCATTTTTTATTAATACAAATAAAATATAAAGCAATAATACCCTGATCGTTAGTTATTGATAAAGGATATTTAATTGATAAATTATAAAGATCTTTCGATGTATTTTCTTGAATAATATTTGTATCAAATAAAATAACAGAGGTATTAAAATAATTTTTTATATTTAATAATTCATATTTTATATTTAATTCATTAAACATTGGATGTGTTTGATCAAATTGTGTACCTAAACTCCATTTATTTATAAATGGACCCCAAGGATCATTTCTAGCAAATAATATATTATTTTCTTTTGAATCTAATATTGGTTGTATTGGACGTAAAATATTTATTCCACAATCTAAATATAATATATAATTCCATTGTTTAAAATAACTATTAAATAAATGAAATTTATGATATTGAAATATTTTGTTTTTCCATAAACTGTCTCTATTTAATTTATTAAAATTGTCCATAAATTCTTTATCAAATATCAAATTAGGAAAATATTTAACACTAATATTATACTCATTTTTGAGTTTAATTTCTTGTTCTTTTAAATCATCTCCTATTATAAGTATTATATCACCATTATAATTACCATTTTGCTTTAACATTTGAATAGTTTTTGAAAATTTAGTTAAGTATTTTTTATTACATACAAATACTATGCATATTGACATATATTATATAAATATTATAATGGTCTAATTATATCAAAATTAAAATCAATAGATAATTTTTTATAATATTTAGAAACACAGTATCCAGTATATTTTTCGGATACTATTCTTCCATTTTTTTTTCTATAATCAGCCAATTCTTCAATTCTATTGGCGTAATATTTAGAATGATTATAATTTATTACAGCAAACCGATCATTAACACCTTCATGATTTGCAAAATTTGGTATTAATATACCATTTTCATTATCATTTAGATAATTAATTGTATTAATTGGAAATTTATCATTAATTTTAACATCTGGACGAACAAACATAACATAATCAAAATTTATATTTTCATCAGTTACCATTTTAAAAACTCTTTTTTGTGATTCTAATGCACATAAATGATTTTTGACTAATCCAGGTAACCATTCACCTCCGTTTCTACTATGACCAATTGTATCCCAAATATCTTGATAAAAATAATCATTAAAATTTAAATTATTTTCAAATTCTTCTTGATCATCACTTATAGATTTATAGGGATTAATCATATTAATCTGGTTATAATCTTGTTTTGTGTCGATAGTTTTTTCCCATACACGCTGATTATCATTTTTAGTTTTCCAAGTATGTACAAATATTTTATATTCAAAATTATTTTCAGAAAGTATATTAAAAATATTATTAATATGGCTATTATAAACTTTATCAAATGATCTTAATAAACCAAAATATAATATTGCAATAGATTTTTTTTGTTTTTTAGTAGTAAAGTTAAGATTTTCTATTGAAGGAGATAAGAATTTAATTAATGTGGTTTCTAACGGGTTTTTACCCGTAAATTTGTTTAAATTTTTTCTATGTATATGTAAATTAATAATACGAATAATTTCATCATCAATTTTAATATGTGGTATATAAAGAGAGTTAATTTTTATCCAAAAAAACTTATATTTATTATATTTAACCATACATTTTTCATATACAAATCCAGGTATTTTTACTCCATAATGCTGTCCACCTAAATATTGTCCTATAGAAGCAGCATCAAATATTGAATTAAATTTATCAAAATTATAATTTAATAAATCAAATTTATTATAAGAAGTATTATATTTAATTATTGGAAAACTATCACATATCTTTTTATTATTATTATAAAATGTAGCTAAATTATTCATATCATTAGTCGTAAAATTATAATTTTTAATTAATATATATAATTCATTATGTGATGGAATAAATATAATACTTGGAATACATAAAGTATTACTACACATTGGTAAATATAATTTTTTATCATTTGGAATATATTTAGATAAGTTATCATATATCATTACATCATTTTCTATGTGAAAACAATTTTCTATATTGTTTTTTTGTATATAATTATATACATAAAAAAACCGATTACTTGATTGAAACCATAAACCATCTTGTGATAATTTATTTAACTTGCAATTGTTATCAAAATTATAGTTATCTAAATTTTCTGTAGATATAATTTTAATTATATCTTTAACTATATCAAAATTGGAAATTAAATGCTTATCAGTAATTACTGTTATATTATTATTTGAGAAATCAATTAAATTATATATATTATCAATAATATATTTTTGAAAATTTTGCAAACATACTAAAATAATTTCTACCATATATATATATGGTAAATATTTTAACGATTAATAAACATATGGGACGACTAGGTAATAATATGGTATATATAATAAATGCTATAGATTACTGTTTAAAAAATAATATATATTGTTTAAATTTTACAGCACCGAAACCAGGTCAAAATCATCAAATAAAAATATTATTAGATAAAACATATATAGATATATCAAAAGAAGTATCAAAAGAAGTATCAAAAGAAGTATCAAAAGAAGTATCAAATAATGTAGAATTTTGGGGTCATTATTTTTATAGAGAATTTGTTCCATTTTATAGAAGACGCGAAATAGTTCAAAAATATATTGTTCCATTAATGAAAATAAATCCACAAACTATAGATGAAAATGCATTAGTAATTCATTTACGTGGAGGTGATATATTTTGTAGAGAGCATTATGCATATATTCAACCACCGTTATCATTTTATGAAAAAATAATTGATTCTAAATCATGGAGTAAAATCTATTTGATGAGTGAAGATAATAATAATCCATGCTTTGATATACTTAAAAATAAATATAATTGTATTAGTTGTTTAGATAATAAAAATAGACATGGAGGTAATGGGTGGGGATTCGTTGATGATTTGAGTTTAATGATTGGAGCAACAAATTTTATAGCAAGTAAAAGTTCATTATCTCCATTAATTATTCAATTAAGTAAAACTATTAAAAATATATATCTTGCAAATTATTTTATTGATAATTCATTAACGCGTAAATCTGATTATGAAAAAGGCGAAAATCAAATATGGTGGTCTACAGATCTAATGAATAAAACTGGTGTATTTGAATATCATGATATGATTTTTAATGTATTAGATTGTAATGAATATATAAATTTTTTTAATAAAAATAATTTAAAATTATATAATTTAAAAAATCAAATATTATTAAATTAATATTTTTTTTTTCAATTCTCAAATCCATTTTTCAAAAATGGACATAAAAAGTATGTCCAAAAAATGTTTTTCGATTTGAGAATTGAAAAAAACAAAAAAAATCACTAATTTTCAGTTTAAGATGTAATAGGTCACAAATGCAAAAATAATTACGCAATATATTGTTACCAAACATTTTTTTTTAAAATAAATAATATAAAAAAGAATTTAGGAGTTTTTTTGGTCATTTATAATATAATGACTTTTAGTGACTCAAAAAACTCAAAAAATGCATATAAATATAGCTGTGAATGTTGTGACTTTTATAGTAATAATAAAAACGATTTCGTACGTCATTCTATGACTATAAAACACAAAACCATAAAAAATGGTTGTAATGATGACCCAAAAACTCAAAAAAACTCATATTTATGCGTATGTGGAAAAATATATAAATATAAACAAGGATTATCATATCACAAAAAAAAATGCAAAAATACAATGGTTACAACAACAGATATAGAATTAGAACCGAATATGCAAGAATTAATAATGAAATTAATAACGGATAATCAAGAGATGAAAAAAGAAAATCAGGAATTAATCAATAAATTAGTAGATCAGCAACAGAAAATGACTGATTTAATACCGAAAATAGGTAATAATAATAATAATACAATAAATAATAAACAAAAATTTAATATTAATGTATTTTTAAATGAAAAATGTAAAGATGCGATTTCAATGAAAGAATTTATTGAGAATATAGAAGTTTCCATGAAAAATTTATTAACAACAAAAGAAAAAGGCTTGGGACAAGGATTATCAAATATTATAATGGATAATATGAATAAGCTTTCACTCTATGAAAGACCGATACATTGCACAGATAAAAAGAGGGAAACCTTATATGTTAAAAATGATGAATGGGAAAAAGATGATAATAAGAAACAAATAAATGAAATGATAAAGAATGTAGAAAATAAACAAATAAAAAATATAAATCAATGGACAAATGAAAATCCCAATTATATGGAAAATGAACGACTACAGGTAGAATATATTAATTTACTGAGGGGATGTACTACTTCATTAGATGAATGTCGGGACAAAGTAATTAGAAAAGTATGTGATAATGTTTATGTAACACAATAAGGGGAGACCCATTAAACCCCCACATCTTAGCTTTTTCTTTAAGTCATTTTAAAATATTATATTTTCTTAAAATAAAAAAAATATATATAAAAAAATAAATATAAATAGGGGGTTAAAGGGGTTTAAAAAATTTCCCTTTAATATGGGGGTTTAAGGGGTTCCCTTTAATAGGGGGTTTAAGGGGTCTCCCCTTATTATTTTAAAAAAATTGAACTCCAAAAATAATATAGATATAACTCATATAACTATATTATTATCAAATGCCGCAATGGCAGTTTAAGTTATTTGAGTTCGATATTAAAGATGATTATGATAAAGAATCAGAATATATTTCCGGAAAAGATAATAATAAATTTCTTATTCAGATGTTTGGTATTGATACAGAAGGTAAAACTGCATCAATATTTGTAAAAGGTTTTCAGCCATTCTTTTATATTAAGGTTGGAGATGACTGGACGAATGGAAACAGGGCAGAATTTATTAGTCATATAAAGCTGCTCATGGGTCCATATTATAGTGAATCTTTAATAAAGTCTAAAATTGTAAAAAAACATAAATTATATGGTTTTGATAATAAGAAACTGCATACATTTATATTATTAAAATTTAAGAATATGCCTGCATTAAATAAAGCCAAAAACATTTGGTTTAAAGATAAAATTGTAGATGGTGTTTTTCAAAGAAATTTAATTGATGGAGGGATTGAATTCAACAATATAAAAATAGAGATCTATGAAACACAAGTTCCACCTCTATTACGGTTATTTCATATTCAAGAGATCAGTCCATCTGGATGGATTGCTTTATTGCAGGGTTCATATACACAACATAAAAAAATGACTACATCATGTGATTATGAATTTACAATTAATTATAAGCATATTAGACCGATCCCGAGAAAAGAAACAAGAGTTCCATATAAGATACTAAGCGTTGATATTGAAGCTTCCAGTAGTCATGGTGATTTCCCGTTACCAAAGAAGAATTACAAAAAATTGGCTAATAATATTGTTGATATTATTAGAACGAATGAGCCGACTGAAGATCTCTTGAAACGATGTGTATATACCGCATTTGGGCTAGATAATTTTGCAAATATTGATAAAGTATATACAAAGAACGAATCGGGTATTAAAGGTGTACTTCCTACAAAAGAAGAAATTAGCGAAGCATTTAAAGAATGGATAAAAGTTTGTCCAGCGAAATATGTAAAATTACAAAATACTGAAGAAGAATTTAAGAATCAATTAGTTGAAGAAGAACTTAAAAAAGCAGAAGAAGATTCTGGCGATGAATTAGATAATGCGGATGATGATTCAAAATCGGGTGATTGTCCTCCTATAGTAGAGAATTTTGGTTTTAGAAAACCGAAAAAGATAATAAAAAAATATACAAAAAAAGAAGCGACTATTATTGATATGTTAAATGATGAAGAAGCTGACCGTGAAATGAGAATTCAAGAGTTAACAAATACATTAACAATATATTTTCCAGAGATTGAAGGTGATAAAGTGACTTTCATTGGATCATCATTAAGGCGAGATGGTGAAGATATGCCATATTTAAAACATTGTATTGTAGTAAATACGTGTGATCCTGTTAATAATGCAGTTATTGAAAGTTATTCTACAGAAAAAGAGGTATTAATTGCATGGACTGAATTTATGCAAAAAGAAGATCCGGATATAGTTATAGGATATAATATTCATGGTTGGGATTGCGGGTTTATGTTTGAACGAGCTCAAGAATTAAATTGTGTAAATCAATTCTTAAGATTATCACGTAATAAGAATGAGATATGTTTGAAAAAAGATTGGAAAACTCAAAAAATGAGTATTGAAGAAAATAGTTTATTTATTGCAAGTGGGCAATATGATATTAAGTATTTTAAAATGACAGGTCGTTTACAGATTGATTTCTTGAATTTATTTAGGCGAGAATATCAATTATCATCCTATAAATTAGATTCTGTAGCTGGACATTTTATTGGAGATACAATTAAAGAAATTATTTATGATGAAATTAGATTGATTTCTCTTGTTAGGTCAAATAATTTGATTGGATTAGAGAATGATGATTATATTGTAATTGAGGAAATTGGACATACAACAGATTTATATCAGGGAGGAAAAAAATTCAAAATTTCAAATTTACAAAATGGTTCGTTTGATATTGATGGTGAAATTGCACCGGATAAAACGAAAACATTGAGATGGTGTTTGGGGAAGGATGATGTAACACCACAAGATATTTTTAGATTAACAAATAAAGGATCTGCCGAACGTTCTATAGTAGCAAAATATTGTATTAAGGATACAACATTGATACACGATTTAATGCGAAAAAATGATACACTAACTGGATTTATTGAGATGGCTAATATTTGTAGTGTACCGATGAATTTCCTGCAAATGCGAGGACAAGGTATTAAGTTAACATCGTTCGTTGCGAAGAAATGTCGGGAGAAAAACACATTAATGCCAGTAATAGAAAAATCTCTAGATGATGAAGGTTATGAAGGAGCAACAGTATTAGATCCAAAAACCGGGTTGTATTTAGATAATCCGGTTGCTTGTGTAGACTATAGTTCTTTATATCCATCTTCAATTATTAGTGAAAATTTATCGCATGATAGTAAAGTTTGGACGAAAGAATATGATTTGGAAGGAAATTTATTAAAAGAATGGAATAATCAAGAATATGATAATTTGCCAGGATATGAATATGTAAATATAACATATGATACATTTAAATGGGTAAAGAGAACTCCGTCTGCTGCAAAAACAAAAGAATTAGCTGGATATAAAACATGCCGATTTATACAATTTAAAGAAGGGAAAGCGATTTTGCCATCAATTTTAGAAGAATTATTAGCAGCGAGAAAAGCAACCAAAAAATTAATGAAAAATGAGAAAAATCCATATATGTCTAATATATTAGATAAACGACAACAATCTATTAAAGTAACAGCGAATTCTCTATACGGACAATGTGGTGCAAAAACGAGCACATTTTTTGAGAAAGATGTTGCGGCATCAACAACTGCAACTGGACGAAAATTATTAATGTATGCGAAAGCAGTTGTTGAAGAAGCATATGGCGATTCTGTAGAGCAAACTAAAAAATATGGCAAAGTCAAGACTAAGGCTGAATACATATATGGTGATAGTGTTGCGAATTATACGCCAGTATATATTAGAATTGATTATAAAATAATAGATATATGTACAATTGATGGACTAGCGGTAAAATATGGTAATAATAACTGGCATGTTTCTATTTGTGGTAATAAAGAAGTATGTGAATTAAATAATATTGAAAGTTGGACGGAGAATGGTTGGACAAAATGTTATCGTATAATTAGACATAAATTGGCGGCACATAAAAAAATGTTGAGAATACTAACACATACAGGTTTGGTTGATGTAACAGATGATCATTCGCTGGTTAAGAAAAATGGCGAAGAAATATCGCCAAAAGATGTAGAAATAGGAACCAAATTATTACATAAATCAATAAGTAGGTGCATTGATTTACAAAAAAATCATAAAATAAATATAATCAATTGGACAAAATATTATGATCCTACTGGAAAGATAGAAAACGGTGAAAATAAAATTTTATATTTTAATAATCAACTTAAAGCAGCAAACGCATGCATTAAAGCAAATTTGTTCAATTATTATACATATATTGATACATGTAATGTATTACATAAAAAAACAAATCAAAGATATAATTATTCGGTAACAATTACAAAAAATAAAATAAAAAATTCAGATGCTATAAAAAAAATGATAGAATTACCAAAATATATAAATGAAAAAAATAAAGGATATGTATATGATTTAACGACTGATAATCATCATTTCGCTGCTGGAATAGGTAATATGATCGTTCATAATACAGACAGTGTATTCTTTACATTTAATTTAGAAGATTTAGATGGTAAAAAGATTATTGGTAAAAAGGCGTTAGAAATTACGATAGATTTAGCGCAAGATGCTGGTGCATTGGCGACTAAATTTTTGAAAGCACCACATGATTTAGAATATGAAAAAACATTTCTACCATTTTGTTTATTATCAAAAAAACGTTATGTTGGATTACTGCATGAGTTCGATCCGGATAAAGGAAAAAGAAAATCAATGGGAATTGTTTTGAAACGGCGCGATAATGCACCAATTGTAAAAGATATATATGGAGGAGTAATTGATATTTTAATGAAAGATCAAGTAGTGCATAAAGCAGTAGAGTGGGTCAAATCATGTTTGCAAAATATGGTAGATGAACAATATCCACAAGAAAAATTAATTATTACGAAATCGTTGCGATCTACATATAAAAATCCAATGCAAATCGCTCATAATGTATTAGCTAATCGTATAGGTGAACGAGAACCAGGAAATAAACCAGGACCAGGTGATCGTATACCATTTATATATATTAAAAATGCAAATAAGAAAGCGCTACAAGGTGAAAAAATAGAGAATCCAAAATATATTGTAGATAATGATCTGAGTATAGATTATGGATTTTATATAACGAATCAAATTATGAAACCATTGCAGCAGGTATTTGCATTAGTATTAGAAGAATTAGTAGATTTTAGAGCAAAAAGAGGACGTCAAGATAAAGATAATCCACATGGCAGTTGGAAAAAAGATATTGATAAGTTGCAAGAAAAATGGCCTGAGAGCACTAAATTTAAGAAAAAGTATGAAGAATTTAGATGTAAGGAAGTGAAAACAATATTATTTGATCAGTATATTAAACAAGTGAAGTGAACAAGGGGACAGGGTCGCTTCGCTTACCCCTTCAACCCCGACAGATATACGCGGGTTTAAATGTATGTTATTATTTTTTATATATTTTAGAAAAAATTTAATATCAATATATATAAATTAAATGGTATTTAAAGGAAATAAAACGCGAAAAAAAACATATGGTGGATCTAGATCACCACAATCTTCTACACGACGTAAAGCGGCAACAAAAATTCAAAGAAAAGCGCGTTCAGTACAAAGAAGAAAAAAAAAATCTAAAGCCGCAACTAAACTTCAAACAAGAGGTCGTATATTAAGAGCAAAACGTTTATCGCGTCAAGAAAAAGAAATGGATGATGAGATTGCTTGGGTAAGACAATCAGGAGATACTGGTACAAATTATCGTAATATGTAAAAAAATAAAAATTGAAATTAAATATAATATTAAAACAATTAATATTATATTTAATTTATCAAACCAAAAATGGACCAAATTAAACAAATTAAAGAAATTAAACAAGAACTCTTAGAAAAAGGTTATTGTATTATTTCGAATGTTCTCTCGTCTGAAGAAATTATTGAAGCTACATTATTATTTTATAATTGGCAAAAAACTATTCCAAATCACGATAAAATGCATGATTTAATAGATCCTCATGGTATTTATAAATTTCATGAAGTAGGGCATCAAGAACATGCGTGGTTTATTCGTACTAGACCACAAATTATAGATATATATAAAAAATTATGGGAAACCGATGAATTAAATGTTTCGTTTGATGGGTCGTGTTATATTGGAAAAGCAAATAATAAAAAAGATAATATTTGGACTCACACAGATCAGGATCCAAATAGTAAAGGTTTACATTGTTATCAGGGGTTTGTATCATTAACTAATAATAAAGAAAGAACTTTAGTGGTTTATGAAGGATCTCATAATTATCATGAAAAATATTTTGAAGAAAAAAATATTAAAAGTTCAAAAAAATGGCAATTGATAGATCATGATAAATTAGAAGAAATGAGTGCTACAAGGCGAGTATTAGACGTACCAGCCGGATCACTAGTTATTTGGGATTCTAGAACATTTCATCAAAATCAGTATGGAAGTCCATATTCAGAAGAACGAATAGTACAATATGTTTGCTATTTACCAAAATCACATCCAAAAAATACTAGCGCTCAAATTAAAAAACGATTAAAATATTTTGAAGAACAAAGAACAACATCTCATTGGCCGTGTCCGATTAAAGTTAATGGTCTACAACCACAAACTTATGGGGATGAATCAAAAAAGATTGATTATGAAAAATTGCAAAAACCAAATTTAACAAGATTTAATGATATTATTAAAACATTATTATAAAAAATATATATATTTAATATTTTTTAATATTTTTTAATATTTTTTAATATTTTTTTACAATTAAATGTATGATATATTTATCTAAATGTATATGCAAATGTATATACACCAGGTTGATCTAGTGATGTAGTTCCTGTATTGTCAGTAGTTCCTGTCATTCCTGTATTGTCAGTAGTTCCTGTATTGTCAGTAGTTCCTGTATTGTCAGTCGTTCCTGTCATTCCTGTATTATCTGTAGTTTCTGTATAATCTCTAATATCTTGTCTACATAATGGACAATGAACATTTCGCTCAAACCATCTCATAATAGCATTAGTAGAAAATATATGTCTACATTGTCTTAATTGTATAACTTCGTCGGTTGAATTAAATTCAACTTGAAGAATTGGACAAGTAAGATTTAATGGATTTTCTATTGTATTAAATGTAATTTGTTCAGTTGCTAATTCAATTTGCTCTTGAGAAGGTCGTACTATAACATTTGATGATAAGAATGATTGTAAAATATTATTTAAATCAACATTTGGTGTTGGTACTTGTGTATATCTATATGTATATGGTTCAGTATTATAGGCTTCGTTATTTTGGGTTTCGTTATTATATCTACGATTTGAATATTGACTAGTTCTTGAATAAGGGGTAGTGCCGGGATAAGGGGTAGTGCCGGAAAGTCTTGTATATCTATTTAAAATTTCATTATACGAAGATTGTTGTTGATTTATAGTTTGTATTATATTATTTAATGAAGAATTTGAAGTTTGGACAAATTCAATATATGAAGAAACTACTCTGTTTTCTAGTGAATTAGAATTATACATTATATATTATATATTATATAATGTATAATAAAAAATGTTTAAATATAATATATTATTAATATTAATTCATAATAATAAAAAATGGAATTAAATCATGAAAAATATAAAAATAAAGGTTTAACGGGATTAGCGAATGTTGGAAATTCATGTTATATTAATTCGTGTATGCAATTATTATCTCATACATATGAATTAAATGAATTATTAATTAATCTAGATAAAAATAAAATAAATAATAATATTGAATCAACTATATTAATTGAATGGAATAATTTACGAGAAATGATGTGGGGAGAGAACTGTACAATCGCACCATGGGGTTTTATAAAGGGTATACAAAAGGTAGCAAAAGAAAAAAAAATGGATATTTTTTCTGGATTTGCACAAAATGATGTTACAGAATTTTTATTATTTATAATAGAATGTTTTCATAACAGTTTAAAGCGAGAAGTTGATATGACGATACAAGGTAATATAATAAATTCGGTGGATACTTTAGCTAAAGATTGTTATAAAATGATGCAGAATATGTATAAAAAAGAATATTCAGAGATATTAAATATATTTTATGGTATATCAGTAACACAAATTAAATCATTTTCAACAGATGAAATTTTAAGTAGAACATGTGAACCATTTTCAATATTAACACTATCATTACCGTCTAACAATAAAGAAACCGATATATTTGAATGTTTAAATCTATATGGTAAGGATGAAGAAATGATAGAAAATAATGCTTGGTTTAATGAAAAAACAAATAAAAAAGAAAATATAAAAAAAAATATTATATTTTGGAGCTTACCAAATGTGTTAATAATAGAATTAAAACGATTTAATAATTCAAATAAAAAAATTCATAATATTGTTCAAACAAAATTAAAGAACGTAGATTTTTCTAAATATGTATGTGGTTATAATGCGGATGAATATATATATGATTTATTTGGTACAGGAAATCATATGGGTAATGTTTTTGGTGGACATTATACCGCAAATATAAAATATTTAAATGGTAAGTGGTATAATTTTAATGATACAAATATAGAAGAACTACCAGAAAATAAAATCATAACAACAAATACATATTGCCTATTTTATAGAAAAAAAAATAAAAATTAATTATATATAATGAATGTTGATATGAATTCAATTACTGGAGTTCCTACGATTGGTCGTTATTATGACAAAATTTCATTTAATCCAATAATAATAATTGTATTAATAATAATTATATTATTATATTTTTTTTTATTTAAATCTTTAGGGGGATCTTCTTTGTCTGGAGATAGTTCATTATTAGATTTAACATCAAATAATAATGGTTCATCAAACAATCAATTTAAATTTTTAGGTATAATATTAGTTAGTGTTTTTGTAGTATTAATATTAATTAATGGATTTACTTATTTTTTAAATATAAATATTATAACTAGTATAAAAAATTTTTTTTCTAAAACTCCTGAAATTAATATAGCTGCGAATCATGATATAACTACTGAGAATGATATAACTACTGAGAATGATGAAAATACCTTAGACAATGTAGATCAACCCGGTAATATTAATAATTCAAAAAATAGATTACAAAAACAAGTATATCATATTCCAAATAATACATATACATATGATAATGCAAAAGCTATATGCACAGCATTAGGTGACCGATTAGCAACTTATACAGAAATAGAAAATGCATATAACAATGGAGCGGATTGGTGTAGTTATGGTTGGTCGGAGAATCAAATGGCATTTTTCCCAACACAGTATGATAATTGGAGTGAATTACAAAAAACACCAAATCATAAGCATGATTGTGGACGACCTGGTATAAATGGTGGATATATAGATAATCCAAATGTCAAATTTGGCGTTAATTGTTATGGATATAAGCCTAAGATAAAAGCTCAAGAAGCAAAAATAATGAAAAATGCATCAAACTTTCCTACAACAAAAAAAGAAGCAGATTTTGAAAATAAAGTAGATTATTGGAAAAATAATGTAGATAATATATTAATTTCACCATTTAATAAGAAAAATTGGAGTCGTGTTTAATGATGGTTGTTTGGTTAATTTTGATTAGTGCGTTTTTTTAAGTTATTTGTTTAAAGTTTATTGTTTAAAGTTTATTGTTTAAAGTTTATTGTTTAAAGTTTATTGTTTTTTTTATTTTTTTATTTTTTTATTTTTTTTTAGTTTGTTTTCGCTTTAATTTTGTAGGTTTTGTAGGGTTTGTAGGGTTTGTAGGTTTTTTTTTTTTTTTTTTTTTTTTTTTTTGTTTTTTTTTCCTTTTTTTTTTTTTGTTTTTTTTGGTTTTTTGGTTTTTTTGGTTTTTTTTTTTTAGTTTGTCGTTTAGATTTACGTTTATTATGTGATGCTAAGATAACAAGATTATCCATTTTTTCATCATCAATGCATTCATTA
>ERZ807291.6414-NODE-6414-length-14170-cov-6.730995_pt1 | contig 14170 bp, 14 predicted proteins | sample MGYA00521257_ERZ807291 | MGnify/ENA primary metagenome ERZ807291 (study PRJEB31413, sample SAMN03169783) | marine metagenome | biome: Marine; feature: Water; material: Subsurface seawater | place: North Sea | collected 2011-04-28 | depth 1 m m ...
TTTTTTCAAGCAGAAGACGGCATACGAGATCCAGGATGATACGTGAGAGTAACCGTTGTAATGGCAGTCACCTCATTCCATGTTGTCCGCTGGATTTCGAACAACGCATCACAGATCTTTGCATCCAGTCGCCCTGCAACTTCAGCATCCGCGGATCGCGCAGAAAAGGCAAAATCGCCACGTGTGAAGGGGGCGTTTTGTACGAGCCATTCATTTGCATTCTCAGCACTTAGATCAACTTTTAATAGTTCAGGAACTGCTACCGTATTTACCCATCTATCCTCACAAACATATGGTCTGCCATCGGCTAAATAAAGGGCAACAACATGTAAGCACTTACTGTTCGCGTTCAGTTTCATTTGTGCTCTGAGACTGATCGAGGGCTCTCTAAGATTTCGAGAAATTAGTGCGTAGGAATAAGTTTGATTTCTGTCTTCAATCTCTTGTCGAATAATGGGGATAGATAATATGGCTTTCCTTACTGGATTGGTTGCAACCCGTGTGCCGGCTTTCCGACGGCGATCCAGCAATCCCGCTTGCGCAACCGATCTCAAAGCACGATTGACCGTTGCTCGCGCGCATCCAAACTCAATAGCAAGGTCAGCCTCATTTGGTATAAGGTCACCAGGTTTCCATATTCGCGAATTGATGCGATTCAGGACTTCTGATTGCACATCTTGCCAGTTGTTGATTTCCAGAGCTCTCAAATTGCTTCCCCAAGCATCTTAATCGCCTCACGGTATTGGGTGATGATCTCCTGACGATTTATATGTTTTCCGTTTTGCACTTTGTGACGCCCCCCCGACCAGACGTCCTTTATCATTCGGTCGTCCCCTGTGAAAGCAAAGCTGTCAAGAAGCGTGTCACCAGCCCGCCCGTCTAGATCAACATGATTAGAATCAAGGGTCATGAGGTCGGCCCAGTTACCTTTTTCAATTGCTCCGGTCTTACGACCAGAAGCTTCTGCTCCGCCGACAAGAATTACATCCATAATACGTCTTGCTGTTGAACGCTCAGATGTTGCCAACGCCGCCCGAGAGTTATCCCGCAGTCGTTGGGTGTAGTCTAATGTTCGGATTTCCTCTGAGAGCGAGATTCGTACATTTGAATCTGACCCAATCGCAATTTTACCTTTAGCTTTGAGCCAATTTACTCCGTCAAAAATGCCATCACCTAAGCTGGATTCAGTTATCGGGCATAAGCCAGCAACAGCGCCACTTTCCGCCAACCAGACAGTCTCATGTGGTTGCATTTGCGTACAGTGAATCATGCACCATTTGTCGTTAACCGGAACATTATCCAGAACCCATTCAACAGGCCGCTTACCCCAAGCGACCATTACCTCTTCAACCTCTACGATTTGCTCTGCCAAGTGCATGTGTATAGGACGATGTTCGGCTAGAGCTGCAAGTTCAACAAGGCTTTCCGGTCCAACCGCTCTCAAACTATGAGGCGCGAGGCCAAGAGCAGCATCTTGAGGTAGATCAAGTAGGATCGACTCTGCTTCATGAAACAACTTGGTAAAACGATCTAAATCATTCCCAAATCTAATCTGCCCTGCACCTAAAGCCCGTTTATCACATCCGCCATACTGATATTGAACAGGCAGAAGTGTCAGGCCAATGCCACTGGCTATTGAAGCGGCCGCTACTCGTTCGGATAGCTCACCAAGCCTATCGTAGGGCTTCCCCCCAGGCTGGTGGTGAAGATAGTGAAACTCAACATTCGTCGCATATCCAGCTTCCAGCATCTCCATTTGTACAAATCCAGTTATCGCTTCAACATGCTCTGGAGTGAGTTGGTCTAGGAAGCGAAACATTAGATCCCTCCACGTCCAAAACGAGTCTGTCGGATTGGGTCCTCTTCGCTCTGTCAAACCTGCCATCGCGCGCTGAAATGCATGACTGTGAACATTCACAGGCGCAGGTAATAAAATCCCCACATCATGATCTGACTTAGCCGTGACATCATTTCTTACATCAATAATTCGCCCCACATGGTCAACTGAAACTTGAACGTTCGTTGACCACCCTGAGGGCAGAAGGGCTTGCTTTGCAGAAATTGTAAACATCGGATTCCAACTTGACAGAGTCATTATGTACATACATATAATTATTAAACACAATGCTGGCAACGGGTAATGATGCTCCTTACAAACGCACAATTGGCAACAATGACGGGCCCTCATCCATACGGACTTCAAAGTGATGGAAGCGTTGTCATTGTAGACGAAACTATCGTCTGGGCGGGTTCAACCTCCGATTTGCCGCAAAAACACGATGGCCATAATGCTATTGATCTAGGTGGGGCGCTTGTCACACCAGGGTTGATCGATTGTCACACCCATCTCGTCCATGGTGGGAACAGAGCCCGTGAATTTGAAATGCGTCTTGAAGGGGCGTCCTATGAAGAACTCGCGCGCGCTGGTGGGGGCATTATCTCTACCGTGGAAGCCACGAGGGATGCAAGTTTTGAAGACCTGGTGGCTTCAGCCCTTCCCCGTCTTGACTCTTTAATTTCTGAGGGTGTTTGCACCATTGAGATCAAATCTGGATATGGTTTAGATCAAGATAATGAGCTCAAAATGTTACGCGTTGCGCGCCACCTTGAGACGTTAAGGCCTGTTCGCATAAAGACCAGCTTTTTAGGCGCGCACGCAGTCCCCATAGAATACGTGGGTCGCGCCGATGACTACATAACTGATATTTGTCTTCCCACTCTAGAAGCTGCCTTCAAAGAAGGCCTCGTGGATGCAGTAGATGGGTTTTGTGAAGGCATAGCCTTTTATCCTCAGCAGATTGAGTTAGTTTTTAAAAAAGCCAAAGAACTGGGCCTGCCAGTCAAACTTCATGCCGAGCAACTTTCAAACATTGGCGGCATTCAACTCGTTGCAAAATATGGGGGTCTCTCTGCAGATCACATTGAATACGCAGATGACGACGATGCAAGGGCTTTAGCACAAGCGGGTACAATTGCTGTGATTTTGCCAGGGGCCTTTTATACTCTTCGAGAGAAACAGAGCCCACCCATTCAGTCACTTCGGACACACGCGGTACCGATTGCACTCGCAACAGATTGCAATCCGGGCTCATCTCCTCTTACGTCAGTTCTTTTGACTATGAACATGGCTTGCACCCTTTTTCGTATGACACCCGAAGAATCACTAACTGGAATTACAACCAACGCCGCTCGAGCTTTGGGACTATCAGACTCCGGTAAAATAGCGGCTGGTTACCGCGCTGATCTTTGTGTCTGGGATGTAAAGCACCCGGCGGAACTCTCCTACAAAATTGGGTACAACCCTCTCAAACAACGTATTTTTGGAGGTCGTACATGACCATCGTCTTGAAACCCGGACACACTTCGCTCTCTGATCTACGGAGCATTTGGTTAGGTTGTCTCTCAGTTCAATTAGATAATGAAGCAAGACCTGCCATCGACGCAGCGGCAGCTTTGGTTGCAAAAGCAGCCGCAGGAAACGAGGCAGTTTATGGCGTCAACACCGGGTTTGGTAAACTTGCTAGTGTCAAGATTGAGTCCAAAGATACGGCGACACTCCAACGAAACTTAATCTTGTCCCATTGCTGTGGTGTTGGTGAGCCTTTGGATGTGGCGACCACACGTCTCATGATGGTATTAAAACTACTCTCACTTGGTCGAGGCGCGTCAGGGACTGTTTGGGCCACAATTGACCAGATTCAAAAGATGCTCGCAAAAGACGTTATACCCATTATTCCTGATCAAGGGTCTGTCGGTGCTTCAGGAGATCTTGCGCCACTCGCACATATGGCAGCGGCAATGATGGGACATGGAGATGCCATCTTCGAAGGTAAACGGATGTCAGCCACTGAGGCCCTGCAACTTGCTGGCCTTGCCCCTATCGTGCTTGGGCCAAAGGAAGGGCTTGGCCTCATCAATGGTACGCAGTTCTCGACAGCATGTGCATTAGTGGGCTTGTTTAACGCATGGCAAAACGCATCAGCAACAGTCGTATCCGCCTCTCTTTCAACAGACGCTATTATGGGGTCGACGGCCCCCTTGGTTGAGGAAATTCATACCTTGAGAGGGCATGCTGGCCAGATTGCAGTCGCCGCGGCTATGCGCGCAGCGATGTCTGGGTCAGAAATTCGAGAAAGTCACCGAGAAGGCGACACCCGCGTTCAAGACCCCTATTGCATTCGATGTCAGGCTCAAGTTACCGGTGCAGCTATGGATTTACTGCACTTCGCTGGACGCACTCTCGAAGTTGAGGCCAATGCCGTTACAGACAACCCTTTAGTCCTTACAGAAAAAGATCTTATTGTATCTGGCGGTAATTTCCATGCCGAACCTGTCGCATTCGCTGCGGATCTAATCGCGCTGGCGTTGTCAGAAATTGGGGCAATATCTCAGCGACGTGTCGCCCTGATGGTAGATCCAACCTTATCGTTCGATCTGCCGCCCTTCCTCACTACAGAACCCGGATTAAACTCTGGTCTGATGGTTGCAGAGGTCACTACGGCAGCACTAATGAGCGAAAATAAACACTTAGCAAATCCATGTTCTACTGACTCTACCCCAACCTCTGCCAACCAAGAAGATCATGTCTCGATGGCGGCCTATGCAGCACGTAGGTTGGGACGTATGAACAGAAATCTAAATACGATTATTGGTGTTGAGTTGATGTGTGCCGCACAAGGTATCGAATTTAGAGCGCCCCTAAAAACAAGCCCTTCACTGGCAAAAGCCGTGAAGGAAATTCGCGCTGTGATCCCCACACTAAAAGAAGACAGGTATCAGGCTGACGACATTGCAAGAGCCTCTGAGCTTGTCTCAAAGGGGTCTCTTGTTTCCCAGCTAGGAATTGATGGTTATGTCGTCGGAGTTACTGCATGAACCCGTGTGAGGTCATTCGTGGGAATAGTCCGATCATACTTGGTCTTCCCCATACGGGCACGCATGTTCCGGAACACATTTTTGTGAATTTGACACCTCTGGGGAAAACTCTGGGAGATACAGATTGGCATATTCACACGCTATATGACGGACTGTTCGAAGGGGCGACTTCGGTTCGTGCTACATTCCACAGGTATGTCATCGATGCCAATCGCAATCCCACAAACGAGAGTCTCTATCCCGGTCAGAACACGACAGGCCTAGTACCAAAAACCAACTTTGATGGTGACAAACTTTGGGCATCCGAACCAACCACAGCAGATATTTTGGAACGACTGACTGCATTTCATCAACCCTACCATCTTGCTCTTCGTGAGGAGATAACGCGTATCAAAGACATGCATGGTGTCGCAATACTATTTGACTGCCATTCCATCAGATCAAACATTCCATATCTCTTTGAAGGAACGTTACCTGATTTCAATGTAGGCACTGATGGCGGCAAGTCATGCGCAAAGGAAGTTGAACAAATTGTTGAGAGTACCTGTAGCGCCGCAGATGGATATTCGTCAGTATTGAATGGACGTTTTAAGGGCGGATGGACGACCCGCAACTACGGACAACCTCAACAAAATATCCACGCAATCCAATTAGAAATCGCCCAAACGACCCATCTCTCAGTCGAAACGCCACCCTTTGACTATGACCAGAAAAAAGCTGCTAGGTTGCAAATTCACCTTAAAACGATCCTTGAAAAATTGGCCGTACTGGCCCCATCGCTTGGAGCAATTTCATGACTGAACGCAAAACTGGCCCTCGGCATAACCTTCGGGACGTTTTCCCGGATACTGGCACAGAGATTACTGCAAAAAGCTGGCTGACTGAGGCACCGATGCGAATGCTGATGAACAACCTTCACCCTGATGTCGCTGAAAATCCCCATGATCTAGTTGTCTACGGCGGCATTGGTCGCGCTGCGCGCACATGGGATGACTTTGATAAAATGGTGGCCACACTGAAAATCCTTGAGGACGATGAGACGATGTTGGTGCAATCTGGTAAGCCAGTTGGTGTGTTTCGCACACATAAAGACGCCCCACGAGTCTTGATCGCCAATTCAAATTTGGTGCCTCACTGGGCAACTTGGGATCATTTTAACGAACTCGATCAAAAAGGCCTAGCGATGTATGGCCAAATGACGGCTGGATCGTGGATATATATCGGTACCCAAGGAATCATTCAGGGTACCTATGAAACATTCATGGAAGCGGGCCGCCAGCACTATAACGGTAACTTGAAAGGACGGTGGATTCTGACTGGTGGCTTGGGTGGCATGGGCGGTGCGCAACCACTGGCCGCTGTCATGGCCGGCGCTTGCTGTCTGGCGGTCGAATGCGATGAAACACGCGCTAATTTTCGTCTGCGAACACGCTACGTCGATGCCAAGACCCGTGATCTGAACGAAGCTTTAGCCATGATCGATGAATGGACCAAAGCAGGCGAGGCAAAATCCATCGCACTCATCGGAAACGCAGCAGACGTTTTCCCCGAACTGGTCAAACGAGGAGTGAAGCCAGACATTGTGACTGACCAAACATCCGCCCACGATCCAGTTCACGGTTATCTGCCGCAAGGCTGGAACGTTTCTGAATGGCGTGCCAAACAAGAAAGCGATCCAAAAGCTGTTGAAAAAGCAGCACGTGCATCGATGAAAACTCATGTGGCCGCAATGGTAGATTTCTGGAACGCAGGCGTTCCAACATTGGATTACGGCAATAATATCAGACAAGTTGCATTAGATGAAGGGCTGGAAAATGCATTTGCTTTTCCAGGTTTTGTACCTGCCTATATTCGTCCGTTGTTCTGTCGTGGCATTGGTCCATTCCGCTGGTGTGCGTTGTCAGGTGACCCAGAGGACATCTACAAAACTGACGCTAAAGTTAAAGAGTTGATTGACGATCCGCACTTGCATAATTGGCTTGATATGGCTCGTGAGCGGGTCGCATTCCAAGGTCTGCCAGCGCGTATTTGTTGGGTTGGATTAGGATTACGCGACAAGTTAGGTTTAGCGTTTAATGAAATGGTGCGTACCGGCGAATTATCAGCCCCTATAGTGATTGGTAGGGACCACCTTGATAGCGGATCTGTTGCATCACCAAACCGCGAAACCGAAGCCATGAAAGATGGATCTGACGCCGTGTCGGACTGGCCACTGCTGAACGCAATGTTGAATGTTGCAGGGGGAGCCACTTGGGTCTCGTTGCACCACGGTGGCGGTGTTGGTATGGGCTTCTCCCAGCATTCAGGGATGGTCATTTGTTGTGACGGCACCAAGGATGCAGATCGGCGCATTGCGAATGTTCTGTGGAACGACCCAGCCTCTGGAGTTATGCGTCATGCCGATGCCGGCTACAAAGACGCACTGGATTGCGCACGTGAACAAGGATTGAATTTACCCGGAATTTTGAGCCGTTTTGGACCAGAGTAGATCACGTAATTAACTAAAAAGGAGGGAAAATGTGTTCATCAAATTTTTCTGAGTTGCCTCTCAAATGAGTAGCTTGAGAACCTTGCACTACGTCTTAATTGGCAGGAGTTGATACACCTCGCTTAGCGTTGGGTCAGTCCGTTAATGTGCTCGAGAGATGTCTCAAAATAGGTCAGCTTCTTCAAGTAATTTTGTCTAACAAAAATGTCTGATCTTTTAGCGGGTGATTATACTGCAGAAGATTTAACTTTACACATTAACCAAATAAAAATTTCTTTTGGGTAAAGTAAATTCTTTTTGTGTGGGTAATTAATCTGATACGGTTCAATTATGGTATCTACAGAATTTTAACTTAAAGGTTGTGAAATGTCCTACGCTCAAGCTAAAAGTCTAGATCAGAGTCTCATCCCCGTAGTAGATATTCAACCACTACGTGATGGTAGCGACCCTGAAGGCGTGGCTAAATTATTGCACGCCGCCAGTCAATCTCTTGGTTTTATATATATTAAGGGGCATGGGATTCCAAATGAGGTTATTGAGAATGCACGCTCTTGCGCATATGAATTTTTTGATCAACCAGAAAATATTAAAAATAAAGTAAAAGTGACTGCTAAGCATCGAGGTTGGTTGGGCCACGGTGGCGCTAAAATGAAAGATGATGCAAAGGCTGATCTGAAGGAAAGCTTCATTTGGGGTATAGAAGGGGACAGCCATCAATTACCGCTAGATCATGATTTGCGAGGTGATAATATATGGCCAAACGAACTACCTGAACTGCCCCAGAAAGCGATGGCATATTTCCAACATGCACATCAAGTTGCTCATCATTTGATGAGAGGCTTTGCCCTTGGGCTGAATTTAAAAGAGGATTTCTTTCTTAAAACTGCGTCTAGGCCACTGAGCCGTGCGTCTTTTGTATATTATCCTGCCCAACCTGCTCATTTGGGGTCCTCACAATTTGGTGTGGGGCCACATACAGATTTTGGGGTACTTACTGTTTTATGCCAAGATAGTGTGGGAGGCCTGCAGGTTGAGGATGTAAATGGAGATTGGTTGCAGGCGCCACCAATTGAAGGAACCTTGATTGTTAATGTGGCCGATCTTTTATCACGCTGGACGGATGGGGCTTACAAATCGACACCGCACCGGGTGATCAATAGTTCTGGTAAGAAGCGGCTGTCTATCGTTCTTGCTTTTGATCCAAACCCTGAAACCGTAATTGATTCTAGAGATATCTTTGGTAAAGAGCATTTATCGAGAGAACCTGCGACTACGTGCGGTGAGTATCTAACGTGGCGGTTTAAAAAAGCTTTTGCATACCGGAAAAAATCGGTTTGAGAAAACAATACAACCCGACGCCAAGATTGATGGGCGCACACAACTTACTTGGGAATTGTGGTGGAGCAGTCTCTGGAGAACGCCTACTTTTATGTTATGAAACCCCACACTTAAAATATTATGACCAAGATATTGTTGATGATATTCATAGCTGTGCTCTGGAAATGGGGCTAGTGGTTACACTCTACGAACTTGATTTTGATCCTTACATAGCTCGTTTACCTCCTGGGTTGGATCATGCAATGGACGAATCAGACTTAACTATTTTTCTGGCGCGCGCGGCTGATCAAATGCGATTTTCAAGCTTTAAAATGGATAAAAGAACAATAATTTCGTATGCTCTCAGTGGAGATAGCTTAGCTTCCACGTTTGGTTCGGTTAATTATGCAGCCATGGTAAGCTTGAAAAATGTTATAGATGATGTAATTTTTTCTGCCGAATTACTCGAAATTAGCTGTCCAGCTGGAACAGCATTTAATGGATCAGTTCGCGGGCCTTCCAATGGAGGCGACGCCAATTTGCTACGCTTTCCAATGCTAGTGAATACCCCTGCGCCAGCTGATAATTTTTCCGGGATTTGCGCACTACCAGGCTTTCTTGTCGGAACAGGGTCAAAATACTATACACCCTATGGCATCACCTTTGCAGATCAGCTTCTTGTTCACTTTCAGGGCAACAAGCTTTTGTCCTTTGAAGGATCAAAAGCTGATGAACAAAAAGCTGATGCCCACCTAGATTTAATTTCAAAAAAGTTTTCAATTGAGCGTAACTTTGTACATTCCTGGCATTTAGGCATTCACCCTGGATGCTATTTTGACAAACGGGCAACGAAAAACTTTGAAAGCTGGAGCGGTAGCGCCTTTGGGAACCCTCGAATTTTACATATGCACACTTGTGGCGCCTATGCGCCTGGAGAAATCTGTTGGAATGTTGTCGACCCAACTGTGAAAGCTGATGGTATAAACCTTTGGGAAAATGGTGTCCTACATCCAGAACGTGCTCCTGGTGGGGCTGATTTACTTGAAGAGTATGCAGATTTAAAAAAAATCTTTGAGAACCCAGATCGTCGTATTGGGGTTTAGGAATTTAAAAAAGCCTTGTAATCAAGACATAATTCCTTAACGGCTGCTTGTTTTATCTGTCTACCTTGCTCTGGTGTGGCCAGCAATGAGTGAGATCCAACGCGTCCGTCTGGGAATTGTGCTCTATGTTCGATGGCCGGTCCATGCTTGTCACCAGCGTGAAATTTTATAAATTCCTGACTAAGTTTTTCTGGACGCTCTTGGGCCATATCTGATTCTAAAATTCGATGTTTAGTTTGCGTGATAGCAACCTCGGATGGTGTGGCATGCATACCTTCCCATGAACCATAAAATTTATTCCTCAAATCTGCTACAGATTTAAAATCCCACCAACTTTTCAACCTAACAGATGTATTTTTTAAATTATTAGCGGCTTCTTTCAATGGATCTAGATTGGCCCCATGCCCGTTCATTACGTAAATATGTCGAAATCCATGCCGCTCAAGGGACTGAAAAACTTCGATGCAAAAATCTTGATAGACGCTACTTGAGATTGATACCGTACCGGGAAAGGCCATGTTAAATTCTGCCGGAGCATAAGCCAAAGCTGGTGCCACTAATGCGTTTATTTTGTCTGCAGCTTCGATTGAAATATCATTAGCGCAAAGCGTGTCTGTACCAATTAGTCCTATTGGTCCATGTTGCTCAACTGAGCCGGTGGGAATGATAATCCCATCCGATAACTTAAGATAATTATCTATTTCCAGCCATGAAGACTGCATTAATTCCATGATCAGCCCACCTCAGTTAAGCTTAAAGCAGGCCAAAGCCTAAATCAAATTGGGGCACGCACAAAGAGTTGCGTGCCCTAAGTTAATTTAATTAAGCTTCCATTTAGCATCAAGTTCTTCAAAAAAACCTCGCTCTTGCTTGAGTTTGATCCAAGTATTGACATAGTTAATCCAGACTTGATCGGCCTGAGGTAACAACATCGCAATTGGCGTTGGGGATTTAGGCGCTGAGACCTTCACAATCATTAGATCAGAGTGTATTGCCACTAACTTATTAGCTTCTACGTTAGAAGTAATATGAGCGTCGGCACGACCACTTAAAACTTGTTGAAATGGTTGAGCAGGTGCTTCGATTATCACATGCTTCGCGTCCGGAAAATAGCTTTTGACTTGCTTTTCCTGAGTTGTACCTAATGTAGCCGCGACTCTAACGTCAGGTTTGTTTAAATCATCCCAGTCCTTAAACCGATCTGCATTTGATTTTAACGTCAACGGTACTGTAGCCAGAGAAAAATAACTGTCGGAATAACCAGTAGCTTTAGCGCGTCCTGGAGAAATAGACGCCGAACCAGTCATGTGGTATTTTCCTGCTGTGACACCCGCCACCAACGTCTTCCATTCAGTTGGAACAAATTCTACTTCCACTTCCATGTCTGCAGCCAGCTCTGTCATGACATCGATGTCATATCCGCTGTATTTGTTAGTTTCAGGGTCCTTCATCGTCATAGGGTTCCAATCACCGGTCGTACCTACTTTGAGCACGCCACTACTTAAAATGTCTCGCAAGGCATCAGCTTGCGCTTGAAGGCTCGCCATTGTCAGCAAAGCGGCCGTGGCTAATACATTAAATATTTTCATAATTCACTCCACATTTTCCATTAAGTTCTGGGGAAGAACAGACCGTAACAGAAATCAAAAAGCAACAATTTTCAAAATACTAGTATAAACTATTCTTGCCTTTATTTACCGAGAGTTGTTTGATCAACCTAGAATTAGGAGTTTAAATGGCCCAAGCTGTTATCAAAGATGATATTCAAATCAAAAATGTTTTTAAACGATTTGGCGATTTTGAAGCTCTCAAAGATGTCTCTCTTTCTGTAAAACCCGGTGAACGGGTCGTCATCTGCGGCCCGTCAGGCTCAGGTAAATCAACTTTGATAAGATGTATTAATGGATTAGAGCGCCACGAAGCTGGATCTATAAAAATTGATGGCATTACACTTGAAGACAAGGGAACTGCATTGCAACAGATTAGATCTAAGGTTGGAATGGTATTTCAGCAATTTAATCTATTTCCACATTTAACAGTTTTGGACAATATCACCTTAGGACCAATTCGAGCTAAAAACCTTACTCGGGAGCAAGCGAATAAGATTGCTATGACCTATCTAGAGCGCGTTAAAATTCCTGAGCAGGCCAATAAATATCCCCGGCAATTATCTGGAGGTCAGCAACAAAGAGTAGCAATTGCGCGCTCTTTGTGCATGGAGCCAAAGATTTTGTTGTTCGATGAACCCACATCCGCACTTGATCCAGAAATGATCAGCGAAGTTTTAGATGTTATGATAGGGCTAGCTGAAACAGGTATCACTATGATTTGTGTAACCCACGAAATGGGTTTTGCACGTCGTGTTGCAGACCAAATGGTTTTCATGGATCAGGGAACTATAGTCGAGATGGCGCCACCTAGTAAATTCTTCGACAACCCAAGCACTGAACGATGTAAGCGTTTTTTAAAACAAATTCTCCAACACTAGAGAAAACTATGAAAAAAATAATAGCCTTATTCTTTGTTATTGCTCTTCTTCCTGGCTGCTCTGACAACTGGGGATGGTATGTTGTAAATCCGTACAACAAGTCAGGATTAATCAACTTAAAATTTTTGCTGTCAGGATATTATTTTACGCTTTTACTTTCATTCACTTCTATTTTTATCTCTGTTATTTTGGGTTTGTTAGTGGCGTTGCCAGGGCTGTCAAAAAATCCATGGCTGCGTAATTTCAATAGAATCTATGTAGAAATAGTAAGGTCAGTGCCTATTTTAGTGTTAATCCTATGGGTCTACTATGGGTTACCACCGATTACTGGGTTGGACGTCACAGTATTTTGGGCCGGTGTGATAGCTTTGGCTCTATCTGATAGTGCATTTCAAGCAGAGATTTTTAGGGCTGGGATCCAATCAATAGATAAAGGCCAATATGAGGCTTCCCATTCTGTTTCACTAAACTACCGAGACACTATGAGGTTTGTAATTTTACCTCAGGCTATACGTCGTATTTTACCAGCCCTTGGAAACCAACTCGTTTATATGCTTAAAATGTCATCATTAGTTTCTATCATAGGAATGCAAGAGCTAACCAGAAGAGCTAATGAATTAGTTGTAACAGAGTATCGACCCTTAGAAATTTATACGGTCTTGGTGCTGGAATATCTCATTTTGATTTTAGTTGTATCCGCAGGCGTGCGCTGGCTTGAGCGTCGACTGCAATCTGATGAACGTGCATAAGGAAAATAAATAATGACTGCCTGGATAGATATGATCGCAGACGAAGACGCCTCAACCGAGCTCAAAGATGTGTTGGATCACGCCAGAACACCGCATGGGACGGTGGACAATGTTATGCGGGTCCATTCGCTAAGACCTAATACAATGAAGGGTCATGTTGCCTTGTACCGTGCAGCTCTGCATGATAGCTCAAACACAATTCCGATGTGGTTCCAAGAGACAATTAGCAGCTATGTTTCAATGCTGAATAATTGCCCGTACTCATTAGAAAATCATTGGAAAAATGCTGTCCATCTGATGGATGACTTAAAAAAAGCAAAGTCAGTTGAAAAAGCTCTTATGTCTAAAAATCCCCAAGATGTATTTGAAGGAATTGAATTAGAAATGTTACGCTATGCTGAAAAGCTCACTCTGCGGCCAAGTGAAATGGTTCAAGAAGATGTTATAGCCCTAAGGGCTTCTGGCGCTGATGATGGTCAAATTCTTGAGTTAAACCAGATAATTGGATATTTTAATTACGTAAACCGATTACTTAATGGCCTTGGTGTTACCACCATTGGTGACACAGTAGGATTTTATAAATCTACTGAGAGCAATTTAGTTTAGGACTTTTAAGCAGGTTTTTTTGAAAATGTGTCATATGCAGATAGGGCCTTTGCGCTAAAGGCATAAGACGGACCGCCGCCCATAAATGTGGCCATGGCTAAGCCTTCACAGAGCTCTTCCCGCGTCAAACCTAGGCGGACCAGAGACTTAACGTGGAACCCTATGCAACTGTCACATCGTGTGGCAACAGCAATCCCCAAGGCTATTAACTCTTTAGTTTTTTCATCCAAAGCGCCAGAAGTTTTTGCTGCTGCTCCCATTACCCCAAATCCGCGGCTAATTTCAGGGATCTCTTTTGAGAGCGTTGCTATTTCTGCTACAGCCTCATTCATATAGTCATGCCAGTCCATTCGGGCCCCTAATTTTGTTGTGAACCTAGATCTACTTCAACTTAACATACCAAATATGATTTTGGTTGTAAGTGGCTAGTTCGCGACAGCAGACAGGATGGTGCTGTCAGACGAATGAGAATTCGTATCAGATTGCTGAGGCAGCCTGAATCCATGCGTTCAATAGTTGGCGCCACTCAGCGAGAGCAGCGGCG
>ERZ807291.6424-NODE-6424-length-14149-cov-5.139350_pt1 | contig 14149 bp, 9 predicted proteins | sample MGYA00521257_ERZ807291 | MGnify/ENA primary metagenome ERZ807291 (study PRJEB31413, sample SAMN03169783) | marine metagenome | biome: Marine; feature: Water; material: Subsurface seawater | place: North Sea | collected 2011-04-28 | depth 1 m m ...
CATAGAACTTAGCCTGCGAGCTTCTCAAAATTGCGAGGTAAATATACACAGTACATTAAGTGGCGATGTTCACAACCAAGATAGTAATTACGACGAATATTTTTGGGAAAACACGGTCGCAGGTGTAGAAGGATCGAGGTTATGGGTGTCTCAAAAAACAAAAAAGACAAATTTTTCGGTAAATTCAAGTTCATTACATAACATACAGTTAGGAACAAACAATTACACAAGTAATTCATATAAAAATGAAAAAGACTGCGGTGTTCGTTTTGCTTTCGGTTTGAAAAAAGACGAAAAGGCAATTATTGAAAAATATGTAGCGGTTTGTAGCAGTATGTATCTTCCGGAATCGGTACTATCAAGTAATTCGGCAAAAGAGGTATCAGAAGCACAAGCGGCAGGATTTACTACACTGCAACAAGAACAATCCAATGCATGGGCTGAAATTTGGAGAAATTGCGATGTAGAAATTGAGGGTGATGACGAAGCGCAACAATCGATCCGATTCAATATATTTCAGTTGTTTCAGACCTATACAGGTGACGATTCCAGACTGAATATTGGACCTAAAGGGTTTACAGGTGAAAAATATGGAGGTAGCACTTACTGGGATACAGAAGCCTATTGTTTGCCGTTTTATTTAGCAACTGCGCCATCTGATGTTGCACGGAATTTACTGGTTTATCGTTATAATCAACTGGATAAAGCAATTGAAAATGCGGAAAAATTAGGATTCACAAACGGGGCTGCCTTATATCCCATGGTAACCATGAATGGAGAAGAGTGCCATAACGAATGGGAAATTACCTTTGAAGAAATTCACCGCAACGGGGCCATTGCTTATGCCGTTTATGATTACATCAATTATACTGGGGATCAGGCTTATATGGTTGAATACGGACTTGAAGTTTTGATTGGGATTTCACGCTTCTGGTCACAACGAGTTCATTATTCTGAGAACAAACAACAATGGGTAATGCTGGGAGTAACCGGTCCGAATGAGTTTGAAAATAACGTCAATAACAACTGGTATACAAATAAATTTGCCGTTTGGTGCTTGCATTATACCCGCGATCAGATTGCAAAATTGCAACAAGAAAATCCAAAAAGATTTGCAGAAATCGCAACTAAAATAAGTTTCAATGAGGCGGAATTGGTAAGGTGGAACGACATCATTACCAATATGTATTATCCTTATGATGAAAAACGCCAGGTGTATTTGCAGCAGGATGGATTCCTCGATAAAGAGTTAATCCCTGTATCTGAATTACCATCCAACCAAAGGCCTATTGTTGAACATTGGAGTTGGGATCGTATTTTAAGAAGTTGTTATATCAAACAGGCCGATGTTTTGCAAGGATTTTATTTCTTTGAAGACGAATTTGACCTAGACGCGCACAAACGTCATTTTGATTTTTACGAACCTTTAACCGTTCACGAAAGTTCTCTTTCTCCGTGTATTCATAGTATTTTGGCCAATAAAATTGGCAATTACGATAAGGCGTATGAGTTCTATTTGCGTACCGCTCGTTTGGATTTGAACGACATCAATAACGATACTTGTGACGGTTGCCATATTACGAGTATGGCAGGAACCTGGATGACCATATCTAAAGGATTTGCAGGGATACGCATAAAAGATGGGAAGCTATATTTGGCGCCAAACATCCCACAAAATTGGAAATCTATCGGCTTTAATATTCGTTTCCGAGATAATTATCTACGTATTTCGATAAATAAGGAATCGCTTACAATTGAGAATATTGAAGGGCCTCAACTTAGCTTATATTGCAGAGATAAACATGTGCATGTCGATGCCAATCAATCTAAATCAATAATGTATGAGAATTAAACGTTTTTTTGCGGCGCCTTTTTTGCTGTTTCTGGCTTGTAATCAAGGTCCAAGTATTTCCGAATTGCCAAATACAAAGCTATTATCGGTAATTTCCTTTACGGATACTGTTGAAATTGAGTCCAGTGATTTTTTTGATTTTGGAATCGCCGATAGTGTAACATCGAAGGATGGAGTTACAATTGAGCGTATAGACAGTTCGCGTTTTCGGGTATCTGGGGGAAGCCTTCCTTATGCGGTGTTAAGAGCCCATCAAGGAACCGGTTTTTTGGATATAATGACGTTCAATAAAGCAAAGCGTTTGAACCGAGTTCATAGTGGGATTGGTTTCACTCATACGGGAATTGGACTAACCAGTTCTTTTGATAAAGTGCATGTATGGGCGATGCAAAACAATCGATTGTTGTTAGACTCTACAGTTGGCGGCACATTCGACTTAGAACCGTTTATTGCAAAAACCTCAGGTAGATCGGATTTGCGTGTATTTGCCGCTACTGATTCTGCTGTATTGGGTGATTTATTAATGCCTTTAAAAAACGGTAGGCCCATTGAAGATGCAAAGGAAATATCGAGGGATGATTTGCATGGCAATGTGATGTATTTTGCCTTTATCGATCGTTTTGCTGATGGAAATCCAGAAAATAACCGGAAAGTTGACAATCCATTGGTTACCGATAGGACCAACTATTGGGGTGGTGATATTAAAGGAGTTGATCAGGTTATTGAATCGGGATATTTAAACGATTTGGGAATCAATTCACTTTGGATAAGTCCCATTACACGAAATCCCGATGGAGCTTGGGGCAATTTCAAAGATCCTCATGTTATGTTCAGTGGTTATCACGGTTATTGGCCGGTATACAATACGGTTATAGATCCAAGATTCGGAACTGAGGCAGAATTAAAATCCACTCTTTCACGAGCTCACGATTCTGGAATGAATGTACTTTTGGATTATGTGGCGCACCATGTGCACAAGGAGCATCCCATTTATAAACAACATCCAGATTGGGTAACGCCATTATATTTGCCCGATGGAACTCTGAATACCGAACGTTGGGATGATCATCGATTAACCACGTGGTTCGATACCTTCATGCCCACTTTAGATTTGGGAAGGCCTGAAATTGCTGATTATATGGTTGATTCGGCCTTGTTCTGGTTGAAAAATTTTGAATTTGACGGATTCAGACACGATGCTACCAAGCACATTCCAGAAAATTTCACACGCTTACTCACCAAAAAAATAAGAGCTCAAATTTCTACCAAAAGAGGAAAGAATACGTATCAGATTGGAGAAACGTATGGAGATCCCAAACTCATTTCTTCTTATGTAGGCTCAGGGCTTTTAGATGCGCAGTTTGATTTCAATTTATACGACAGGATGGTCGATGTGTTTGCCTTTGGAGACCCAATGGATAAGTTGGTAGAAGAACAGAACAGGACGCTCGAAACCTATGGATACCACCATTTGATGGGCAACATTACAGGCAATCAAGATCGAACACGCTTCATTAGTTTCGCGGATGGATCTATCGATCGCAGTACCGACTGGATGGAATTAAAACGTATCGGTCACCTCAGAGATTTACCCCATAATGGAAACGCTGGTTTTGAACGTTTTGGTATGTTTTACGCCTATCAAATGACCGCACCAGGCATACCGGTTATATACTACGGTGATGAATTTGGAATGACAGGGGCTAACGATCCAGGTAATCGAAACCCCATGAAGTTTGAGGGTTTAACACGACAAGAGGCCGCTTTAAAATCTTGGGTTATCTCGTGTGTGGATTTTCGCAGATCGAGTATGGCCATGATGTACGGTGATTTTGAATGGTTGTTCAACGATTCAGATCGTGTTATCATCAGAAGGACCTATCGCAACGAAACAGTTATTACGATAATTAATAGAAGTCAAGAAGATTTTGCTTGGTCAGCATCAAATGGCTTTGAATCATACGGAAAACTGGTAAAACAAATTGGCAACGGTAAAGCGTTTAAAAACCCCTATAAAGTGGCAGCTGGATCTGCATTAATGTTAAAGTTTATCAAATAAAAATATGAAAAAAGGAATTATTTCTCTTTTTGCTTTGATGGCACTTGTATCCATTAAAGCGCAAACATTATTACCCAAAAACCCCATAATGTATGAGGTGAATTTACGTCATCACACGCAATCGGGTACAATAAATGCCTTTCTTCCGAGTATTGAAGAAATCAAATATTTGGGTGCCAATGTGGTTTGGATAATGCCCTCGCAACCAATTGGTAGAAAGAAGCGCAAAGCGAAAGGAAATCTTTTTGTAGAAGATTTGGTTCAAGTCGAAGGCGAGATGGACAAATGGGAGAAGTACAAAGGAAGCCCGTATGCAATTGCAGATTATACAGCGGTTAATCCCGATTATGGAACATTAGAAGACTTTAGAAATATGGTTAAAAAGTGCCATGAAAATGGGATGATCGTAATTCTAGATTGGGTAGCCAATCATACGGCTTGGGATAATAAATGGATAACAGAACACCCAGAATGGTATATGAAAAACGCTCAAGGTGAGATTACAGATCCCTTAACCAAAGATGGTAAAAGCCTAGGTTGGACCGATGTTGCCAAATTGAATTACGCCGAGCCGGGATTGCGAAAGGCCATGATTGCCAGTATGAAGTTCTGGATAGACAGTGTGGATTTGGATGGTTTCCGCTGTGATGTAGCTATGGACGTTCCTTCGGATTTTTGGGAAGAGGCTACCAATGAGTTAAGAAGGATAAAACCAATTTTCATGTTGGCGGAGTCGGAAGAGCACGATATGAATCAGTTTAACAGTGCATTTAATGCCTATTATGGATGGGAAATGCATCATATTCTGAATAAAATTGCTAAAGGAGAAGAAACGCCCAAAGCTTTGTGTAAAGCCGTTGAAAGCAAGTACAAGAAGTTCCCAAAGGATGTGTATTCGATGAATTTTATCACCAATCACGATGAAAATGCATGGAATGGTACCTTATTTGAACGCATGGGAGATGCTTGGAAAGCAATGGCTGTATTTACCTATTTTACGCCTGGAATACCTTTGTTATATACCGGTCAAGAAGTGGGCAATAACAAGCGTTTAGCATTTTTTGAAAAAGATAATGTAGTGGCGGGTAGAAATGCTTCTGAAATCAGTCGTTTTTATCGTGATTTAGCCGAGACCCGTCTTTCTCTTCCTGAATTAGAAATGAGTAAAGAATTGAATACAGGTGTTGATTTTGATGTTCACAACAATGCGTTGATTTCATGGGTAAGAGAAACAACTGAGAGAGATAAAACCAAACGCAGTCGCACGTACATCGCTATTAATATGTCGGATAAAACTCAGAAATGGACCAAATACCCCGAAGGTAGTGTGATACTCCGTTCAGGAGGTTCTGATAATGAAATAGAGCCTTGGGGATATCGAATCATTAAAATGACAAATAAATCAAAGTGATCAGGACGCTAAGACCTTTTAAGATACTATAGCATTTGATTATTTGGATATAACACAAAACAAAAGGCCCCGACGAAAGTCGGGGCCTTTTGTTTTGTGAAGGTCTCTTACACCATTAACAACCGCCTTGGTTGAAATAGTAGGTTAAGGTTCCATCTACCATATCCGAAGTGGTTTTTAGATTTGGTTTAACGATTTGGAACTCAATTTTCATGATCTTTTGACCGGCTGGCAGTGCATTGAACAATTTTTCAGGGATGCAACTGTATTGGAATATCCCGCTTTTGGTCATTTTCATTTTTAACTCTGGGTAATCACCTGCTTTTCTTGCGTTAGGCGCAATTTGGTAGGCAGCACCAGTTTCATCGTAAGCAATAGGAACTACATAAAGCTCTTCTGCACCTTGCATGCTGGTTTTCTCTTCAGCCGTATTGTTATATACAATAGAGAATACGTCTTTGGTAGAGGTGATCATCGTGTCTTTTTTATCTCCGCGACCTACTGGTACCGTCATGAACTTAACGATGGGGCCAGCCGGTGGGTCTACAACGATAGAGAGGTCTTCTGTTTTACGATCGGGATCGCCATAACCACCACCATCTTTTGGCTTAACCAAAAAATGGATGTCTTCTTTATAAACAGTAGCACCAGAAGTCTCATAAAATTCCGTAGGTGTCATGGTGAAGCTATATAATCCTTCATCTTCTTTCGTCATTTTTAAGGCTTCATTACTGTTTTTCCAGGCGGCACCGCCAATACCATTGGCTAATGGATGCCCTGCAGGATGTTCATTAGGCTTCCATGTCCAAATGTATATATCCTCGGTTTGTGCAATTTCTACGATTCCCCATTCGTTTGAGGTGAGTTTTAAGTTCACCATAATCTTACAGGGTTTGTCGGGTGCAAATTCTTCTGGTTTATCTAAATATGCCGCTTGAGAAAATAGATTTCCTGTTAAAGCGGTTGCAATAATTGCAAAAGTGGATAGGATTATTTTTTTCATTTTCTGCGGAATTTATATTGATAAATGGTTGTAGGTGTACCTCCCTCACAATAACGGGTTAGCTCAAACTCTAGAGTAGCATCTACCGCACGTACCGTACGATTTAAGTTACAGTCAAAGTTGAGGGTGTCGTTATTAGCAATACTTTTGAATTGAATTTTACTGGGTGCTTCGTTGTTGTCGAATTCCCAAATTCCAGTTTCTCCCATAAATAAAGGATCAGCCTGATTGAACGTATATGTAAAGTTTTCAGAATTAACGGTTAATTCAATGTTGTTATCTACGAATAATTCACTAACGTCCAATACATTTTCTTTTTCTTTATCGCTTGGGTCGTATTGGTGCACTTCGGTAAGCATCCAAACGTCGTTAATGCCCTCTAATTTACTTGAAGGTGCATAGATTTCTTCTGTGGGTTTTTCACAAGCTCCAAATGCAACAGCCGTTGCAATTAGAGCCAAAATAAAGTTGTTTTTCATTAGTTACATCCTCCTTCTTCGTTGAAAATAAAGCCAGCTGTTCTTTCTGACATTGGGAACTGTATCAGCATTCCAGGACAATCCCATGGAGATTGACGAATGGTGATGGTTTCACCGGCAGCCCCGCGGCGGCGAAGTTGCTGGGTCCAATCTCCTTCAAATGCAAATTCTAATTTACGTTGTTTTTGAATTTCTATCTTTAAATTGGTATTATTAATTGCAGGATCAAGTGCCACAAAATTAGTATCGTAGGCACGCTTTCTGATGGCGTCTGTTAATTGAATCGCTGTAGCCAAGTCACCACCCGTCTCAACTAAACTTTCAGCATGCATCAATGCCAAATCTGAATAGTTCAATAAAGGAACATTGAAAACGTCTTTATCGAATTTGTGACAAACAAAGAATTCGTTGGATTTGCCTTCGTTTTTAATTTCATAAAAAGCACTACGGCGATCTAAGGGATCCATAGCTTCTTTTACAAAATTAGAAGAGGGCTTAAGCGCTGGATTTGGATTGTTGTCGGAGCGATAGTTATTAATAAATGCGCCGGCTCTATTGTCGCTGTTTCCAGTACTTATTAGTTGGAAAATCACCTCTTCTGGAGCGCCTTGTGTATAACGATTCAAACTATCTGAAAAACTGTATTTCCCAGACTTAATGATCATATCGGTGATTTTAAGGGCTTCAGCATGGTCGTTCATTAAGAATAGAACCTTTGCTTTAAGCGCTTTTGCAGCATCTGAACTGGCATAATTGCCATTGTCATCCGGTAACATTCCCAATGCCGAATTGATGTCGCTTAACACCTGTGCGTATACATCGGCAACACTGCTGCGCAATTCAATATTCTTATCGGCTTTCAATCTAATCGGAACACCGGGGTGAGAATTATCGGCGGTGTAACCATAAGGCTGTGCCCATAATTTAACCAATTCCCAATGACACCATGCACGAAGGAAATGACCTTCACCCATCATGCGGGTTTTATCTTCAGGGGTTAATCCTTCAATAAGATCGATATTATCAAAGATGGTATTAATGCGTAAAATGCAATTATAAAAATCTAAGTATTCACGATCTGCCGTTCTGAAAGAGAAGGTACCTCTATTGTATATGGTGTAATATAAACTTCCAGCAGAATTTTGGGGCTCCGATAGGTTTTCACCTAATAGCTCGTGATAGTTTTGAACCGAACCGTTCATTAGGTTAGCGAATTCATCGTAACAAGAGTTTAGCAAAGCCTGAATGTCTTCAGGTGTTTTTAATGCTTCTTCGCTTAGAGTAAGATTCTCTGGACGTAGATCAAGCATTTTTTTACATGAAGTTCCGGTTCCTAGGAGTGCCGTAATAGCTACTGCCCAAAGGATGCGTGCGTATGTTTTCATGTTTAGAATGTTAAATTTAAGGTTAAGTTATATGATTTTTCTTGTGGAGCCGTCAAATAGGTGATGTTTGAAGACATGTTTCTATCTGCAGGATTTTCGAAGTCACGAGCAATTTCTGGATCTCCACCGGAATAATTGGTGAAAGTCAATAAATTCACCCCAGTAAAGGTCAATTGAGCATTATCAATTGCTTTTCCAAACCAAGAAGCGGGCAATCGGTAGCTCAAGCTGATGTTACGCAAGCGTAAATAAGATCCGTCTTCTAGGAACAAGGTAGTATTGTATTGGTAAGGATCAGGAGGCAAACCGTATTGGTCGGTTTGTAAAGACAATTTTGGATATCTGGCTTCGTCTCCAGGCTTTCTCCAATGGTTGTAATAATCGGTGGTCATGTTCCAATCGGTAACTACACCATTTTGACGCTTACCTGAAGAATTGTAAATGTTTCCTCCGATTTTGTATACAAATAGGAAGTTCAAATTCCAGTTTTTGTAACTGAAGGTGTTGGTTAAACCTCCAACTGCTTTTGGCAATACACTTCCCACAGACACACGGTTGTCATTGCTCCATGTAAAGGTTTCATTTCCGTCTGCATCTAGGTAAACAGGGCGTCCGGTTTCTTTATCTACATGAGAAAAGCGAACGATATAGTTGGTTCCAATTGGTTGGCCTACTACCACACGGGTATCGTTGGTTCCACCGGAAACCGCATCTTGTGTGTATACCCCAATATCTAAGATTTTATTGAAGTTTCGAGCAATGTTAAATTGGGTTTTCCAAGAGAAATTATCGGTACGGATATTGGTTGAGGTAAATGAGAATTCGATACCGGAATTATTAACAGCTCCTACGTTGTCGTAATAGGAAGAGAATCCTAATGAACGAGGAACGGCCAAATCAAGTATTACACCGTTGGTTGTTTTGTTGTAATAGGCTACTTCCCAAGTGAATCTATTTTTGAAAATTCCACCTTCTAAAGATAAGTCCAAAACATCACTGGTTTCCCATTTCAAATCAGGGTTGGGTAAACGCGTTGGGAAAATACTGGGATTTCCATTGTAACCGTAAGAATTCTGAGCTGGTGTAAAGGTTCCGCGCCATGCATAGTTCTGATTGGGTGTATTACCGGTGCGACCGTAACTAGCACGTAGTTTTAGGTTGTTGCCTTTGCCCCACAAATTGCGCATAAACTCTTCCTCACTTAATAACCAAGCACCCGATACGGCAGGGAAATAACCGAACGCGTTATTCGGTCCGAATCGTGAAGATCCATCTGCACGCATAGTGAACTCTAAAATGTATTTACCCAAGTATTTGTAATTCCAACGGGTAAAATAACTCAAGAATGCGAACGCTTCGGCTGGATTCTCACGCTCCAAACGCGTAGAGGTTTCTCCAACACTTTCTCCCTTGTAAAGAGCCTGATTGGCGTCAGAAACTTCGACATAGCGAGATGTAAGGTTACTGCGTTGGAATTCCATACCCGCCATTGCACTCAATGAGTGGATGCGGTTATCAAGAATTTGGTAATTGGTTACCAAGTTGTAGTTGTAATTAAAGGTTTGGCGTGGTGTACGTTTAGCAATACCGGCATGATTGGTATTGATCATGGCCTGTGGCTCGTAAATATCTTCATAGAAGTCCATGTAATCGATGGCACCGAAGGCCGTAATAGACCATTTATCATTTACGCGATAACTTGCCTTTAAATTATTGATACTTCTGTATTCCGTTGTTCTCCAATCTTTAAGATTGCGAATGGCAACAGGATTCCAACCGCCATTGCCGGAATTTACAAAGTTGCCGGCCGTATCGTAAATGGGATATATAGGAAGGGCGGTGCTCATAGCAGCACCAAAACCACCACTCCAGGCACCGTCTACACGGGTATTTACTCCCTGTGTCAACGATGTGCTTGCAGTAAGGGTCAAATTCTTAACGGGTTCCCAATCGATGTTAACACGAGCCGCTTTTCTATCGTAATTGCTTCCGATAACGAAACTTCCATTGTCTTCCCAGGTAAGACCTACATAAGCTCCGAATTTGCCTTTACGGTAGGTAGTTCCCAAAGAATAAAGCTGCTTCACACCCGTGCCCATGGTTTCGTCGATCCAATTGGTATTTGTTTTACGGGCATCGTCCCATGAAATATTATTTGGTAAAGGAGCCAGTCCAACACCACCGTCATTTTCCCATGCTTCTTGATACATTTGGAGAAACTGAGAAGAATTCAACATTTGAGGTTTGAAAGTTGGTTCTGAAGTTCCAATACGAGACGTGAACTCGAATTTCAATCCTGATTTTTTAGCACGTTTTGTGGTAATCAAGATTACACCGTTAGAACCACGAGATCCGTAGATAGCGGTTGCCGCGGCATCTTTAAGAATTTCGATAGATTCAATGTCGTTTGGATTTAAAGTAGCAAGTGGATTGTTATTGAATCCCCCATTGTTACCGTTTATGAAATAATCTTGGCTGATAGGAATACCATCTACGATATACAAAGGGTCACCTGCCGCTGAAATCGAAGCAACACCACGAACGCGCACCAAACTACCAGAACCAGCAACACCAGAACCCATAGTAATTTGTACACCTGCTGCTTTACCTTGTAAAGCGGCTTCAAAACTCGGTGCGGGCATGTCAACTACTTCCTTCCCTTTTAATGAACTAACCGAACCGGTTAAATCTTTTCTGCGGGAGGTTCCATATCCTACGATTACCACTTCGCCGATATCATCAGCTTCGGGTTGCATAACATACTCCTTTTCCAGAGTTTGATTCTCTGTAAGTTCGATTACATCGGTGATGCTTTCAAATTCGGATTTACTGATGCGGATTTCGTGTGTTCCCGGCGTTAATGTGAGGCTGAAAGCCCCGGTTACATCGGTTTTCGCAGAAATTCCAGTGGTACGATCTTTTACGGTTACATCCGATAGTTTTGAATCCGATGCGCCCCGAACGATTCCTTTAAAAATGGCATTTTGAGCGGAAGCAGAAAATGCACCAAAGGCTATCGTTAACAGCAAGGGTTGTATCAATCTTTTCATACGTAGTAGATTTTCAAGGTGTCAAAAGTACACTTTCTATCGAAAGAAGCAAGTGTTTTATCTATATTTTAGGTAAAAATTTAGATATTGTTAAAAATACAAAAAGATTTTAAATTGATGAATATCAATTTATTATAGAATTTTTAAATACAATAAGTAATTGTGGAGGAATTGAATAAAAAAAGGTTATTCCAATTGATTTAGGAAAGCTCCTCGGTATTATTATTTCGAATTATATCGAACTTTTCTTGGGGATTTTCTTTCTCCGGGGGCAGGGTAACTTGCTTTTTTGAGAATAAGGTAGCGCCCATCATAAATAAAGACGTGATCAAAATTATTTGGGTAATTAATGTTTGATTCACGGTATCAATGGTTTGTGATGCGGGAATGCTAATAAACAGCAATATGGTAATCAAGCCACGTGGAGCCACATAGGCCAGTGGAAACACGGGCAATCTCAGTAGTAATAATTGTACAATTCGCAACAATACAATCATGGCGAAAATAATGGTCGCAAGAGCTAGCGTGCTCGGATTTAACAAGGAAGGAAGGTCTATGGTAAATCCAAAAATAACAAAGAATGAAACCCTAACTACGAAGGTGAGCTCCGTGGTGATTTCTTCAAATCGGTGAATTTCTTTGACAAGGTTTTTGGGGTCGAATTTATGGAACCATTTCAGCGACGTGATTTTCTCAATATTGGCAACCACCAATCCAAATACCAGAATGAGTATCAATGCAGGTAGATGAAACCCTTTGGCTAATGCATAAAGAAACAAGATGAGCGCAATGATGGGGATGAATTTAATTCGATGATGCAACCTGCTTAAAATTAGCGTTAAGACCAAAGCAGCGATGACGGAAAATAAAATGCTTATTCCAACTTGAGCGGCGAAATTCCATAAACTGGCCGCATTGATAATGGCGGTGGCACTTATATAATTGAAAACGGTAACCCCAACAATATCCGATAAACTGCTCTCAAAAATGATAAACTCTTTATCCTTGGCACTTAACATTTTTGCCGTTGGAATGGCAATAGCACTTGAAATAATTGAAATCGGGATGGCGTTCAGAAGCGAATCTTTAAAAGAATATCCTTGCATATTGAACCAAAATCCCAAGGCCAAACAAAGGGTGACAATGGAGAGAAAAGCAATTCCAAAAGTCTTTGATAACAAGGGTAGTTTATCGCGGGTTATTTTCAGTTCTAAAGTTCCTTCTAAAACAATTAAGATCAAACCAACAGTACCTAATTCTGGAACGACACTAGAAAAATCAGGCCGTTCCCATCCCATTAGCGTGACCATTTCTTGAGAGAGCATGCCCAAGCCCAAAAGTATAATTACATTCGGAATCCGTGTTTTAGGGGATAAAACTTCAAAGAGGTAACCAATGAGGATTAGAGCGCTAAAAACCAGAAGAAACGATACGTGCATGATTTGTTGTGGTGAAGATAAGGTGCGGCTTCAATATTCCCAAAAAATGAAGTTTAGGAATTCAGATTAATCGGTGGAAGTAAAATATGCGCCTTTCCGTGGTGCATAATCATGGTTTCTTGGTTAAATTCAAAAATGGCTCGACCGTGTTCATCTACACCCTTAAACGTCTTTTGTGAGATTTTATTTGTGGTTTCATCGTTCGATTCTATTTCGTTAACCATAACCGCTTGATTGAGTTTCCACAGTAACGAATTGTAAATCTGATGGGTAGTAGAATCGGGCAGTATGCTAACATGATCCAATAAGAAATCAATTATTTTTTTTGTGAATGCTACAATTTGGAAATCTTTAGATGTCGAAATCTCATTCATGCCAATTGCTTGTGGCAAGTCTGGTGGTTGTTGAACATTGAGTCCCAAACCTAAAACCAAATATTGCACTTTCGATTTCGGTACAATATTCATGATCATGCCTCCTAGTTTCCGGTCTGAAATTATGACATCATTAGGCCATTTTAGGGAAAATCTGGGATCTACATGTTGTTGAAGAAATTGAATAACTCCGGTGCAAAGGTGTTTATTCATAAGTACCCAATCGATTTCTAAATCTTTTGAAAAGGGGAACGCCACGCTCAGTGCAATTCCTGCATCTGGCGCACTGGTCCAAGTTTTATTGGCTTGGCCTTTTCCGCTGTATTGATTGAAGGAATAAACCGCCATTCCTTCGTGCGGACCATCAAAGGGGAGTGCTTCAATAAGATACCGTTGGGTTGAATCGATTTCACTAAGGTAAATTTCTTTCATGCAGGCGTCTTAGGCAATAATTGCGCTAAATTAGCGTACTTTGCATAAATTATAGATAGATGGCAGTAAGAAACGCAAACGATCCCGAACTAATGATGAAAATGGCCGTTCACGGCTTGCAGGAGAAAAAGGGCGTTGATATAGTAAGTATAGATTTAAGACAAATAGGTAGTTCATTCGCAGATTTCTTTGTGATTTGTCACGGAGGAAGCAATCGCCAGATTGATGCCTTAGCTGACAGTGTTGAGGAGTCGATGTTAAAAGCGCTAAAAGAGAAGCCACGTCACCGTGAAGGAAGCGATAAATCGGAATGGGTATTATTGGATTACTACAGTGTGGTAGTGCACGTATTCTCTGAGGAGCAGCGAAATTTTTACGGCTTGGAAGAGCTATGGGGCGATGGTAAAATTGAACGTTACGTTTAAATTTTAAAATTATTTGAGGATTTAAATTATTTGTGTATTTTTGCACTCCCAAAGACAACGAGGCCCGTTCGTCTATCGGCTAGGACACGTCCCTTTCACGGATGAAAGAGGGGTTCGATTCCCCTACGGGCTACAAACCAAATCAAACATCTCGAGAAGTTTGAGGTAAAGACACATCGCGGGATGGAGCAGTGGTAGCTCGTCGGGCTCATAACCCGAAGGTCGCAGGTTCGAGTCCTG
>ERZ807291.6428-NODE-6428-length-14138-cov-14.293829_pt1 | contig 14138 bp, 16 predicted proteins | sample MGYA00521257_ERZ807291 | MGnify/ENA primary metagenome ERZ807291 (study PRJEB31413, sample SAMN03169783) | marine metagenome | biome: Marine; feature: Water; material: Subsurface seawater | place: North Sea | collected 2011-04-28 | depth 1 m m ...
AAAATTTAGAACTAGAATCTTTATTACCAGATAATGTAAAAATAATAAAATCTTTGTATGAAATGGGTAATTATGGTGTTATTGTAGAAAAGATTTAAATTAAATTTGATAAATAATATTATTTTTTTAAATTAAATTTGAATTATTATTTTAAGATTAATAAATAAATATAATATATGAAGATTGAACTACAATTATTGGATATTTCTGCGGATGATCTGGAAACTGATGATAATCATGCCGAGTTTGTAGTAACTTTATATGGTAAATCGAGTGAAAAATCAGATAAAGAAGAGTTTAATAAAAATATTGTATGCCATATAACAGGATTTCGTCCTTATATATATCTTAGAGTTCCACGTGTAGATTCTAATAATAAAAATATTCCAGATAGTTTCTATAAAAAATCATGGTTTAATGAGCGATTTCTAAATATACATAAATATCTGCATAATATTTCTGAAATCAAAGATTATTATGAGTTATATCGTTTTAGATCTGATAATGATGGTAATGAATTAAAATATAACTTTATAAAACTAGAATTTATTTCACATGGCGATATGAAAAAAGTTATTAAATTAATAAAAGATTATTGTAAATATAATCAAGATAATACTGAATCAAGGGTTAAAGCTTTTATAGAACTTTCGAATGAAGACCCTGAATATAGATTTGATTGTAATTTATATGAATCAAATATACATCCTATTCTTAGATTTATTCATGAAAAAGATCTAAAAACATCTGGATGGGTGCAAATTAAAGTTAAAAAAGAAGTTTTAGAAAAACGATTTAATTGTGACCATGAATATAATATTAATATAAATGATTTAACAACGGAAGGTGTAACTGATGGTGGTATTAATAAATTTATAATCGCTTCTTTTGATATTGAGTGTGATAGTTCTCATGGAGACTTTCCAAATCCTGTAAAAGATCTGCGAAAATTATGCATTGAAATAACTGATTATCATAAAGTTTTACCAATAGATACAATTGATACAATTAAATCTATATTCAAGAAAGCATTCTGTGATAAACACCGTGACAAATATGAGAAAGATAATAGTTTTGATGATATTATAAGTCCTGTATATTCTGATTTTAAATATTCACAAGAATCATTAGATCAAGTTATGAATAAATATTCTAGTCAAATACTAGAACTTCTTAAAAATAGTGAAACTAATTCTAAATCTAGAGAATTATGTGTAAAAGAATTAACATCTTTCTTTTCTGAAATAAAAGATGAAAATAAAAATAAATTAATTGTAAAAGGTGATCCTATTATTCAGATAGGAACAGTATTTCATAAATATGGTGATACAGAACCTTATGACCGCAGTATTGTTGTTATAGGTTCTGATTATGTAGAAGATGAAGAAATTTGTGATGACTTAGAAAATATGGAAGAAAATAATATTAATATTTACAGATGTAATTCTGAAAGAGAATTACTATTAAAATGGAAAGATCTTATGTTAAAACATAATCCTGATTATGTAACAGGATACAATATATTCGGTTTTGATTTTGATTATATCATTAAACGAGTTGATGTATTATTTAAATGTCGCGGATGTTTTGTCAGTAAATGGAAAACTGAACACAAACCGGCATGCGAAAAACATCAATTTTATAGATTGGGTAGAATGATGAAAGATAATACAAATGATCATGAATCTATTATTGATTTAGATAAACCTATCGTAAAGAAATTAAAAGTGAATAGTGACTATAAATGTCATACAAATAAAATTTGTAAAGATGTTGTTAAAAGACTAGGTGGATTTAATGACAAATCTGATAATGATTTCACACAAAACACATTAAAATATATTCATATGGACGGTCGTATTATCTTTGATGTTCAAAACGAAGTTAAAAAGGGAACATCACTTGACTCATATAAATTAGATAATGTTGCAGCTCATTTCATGAGAGGTAAAATTAAGAGTAGACATCCTTGGAGAAATTTAAATCATACAAGAATTACTACTGATAATTGTGGTAATCTTAAAGAAAATGATTATTTATCTATATTAATCACAACTAAATATGGTGATATTAAATATAATAATAATGAAAAGTTTAAAATTTTACAAATTGAAGAATTAAAAGATAAACTATGGGAAATACGAGTATCAGGTGTAATTAAAAACTATGAGAAAAAATATGGTGATAATTACATTAAAGCTGAATGGTGTCTTAATAAAGATGATGTACCACCACAAGAACTGTTCAGATTACATAAATTTGGTGGTCCCGCTGGTAGAGCAAAGATCGCTAAATATTGTATTATGGATTGTGAATTATGTATTTATCTATTACTATCACAAGATTTTATCCCAAATAATATGGGTATGAGTAATGTATGTTATGTTCCTCAAACATATATATTCTTACGTGGACAAGGTATTAAAGTTCAATCACTTATGACTTATTACTGTTCAAAAGAAGGTATAAGAGTTCCTACTCTTAAACAATTTAAAGAAGAAGAAAGTGATAATTCAGGTTTTGAAGGAGCAATCGTATTAGAACCCACTACTGGAATGTATCTGGATGATCCTGTTGCTGTATTGGATTATGCCTCACTATATCCAACTAGTATTAAAGAAAAGAATTTATCTCATAATACATATTTAGGTGAATATGAACAAGTCAAAGATAAATTAGATAATCTTGGATGGAAAGAAATAGAAGATTATAATCGCATTAAATATCTAGATTATGAATATATTACTAAACCAGGAACAACTGTCGTTGAGAAAAAACCTGTGATGGAAGAAAAACTAAATGAAAAAGGTGAAACTATTGAAACTCATAAAGAAATAGATTGTGTATTCTTAACTCCTAAAAAGAAAAGAGGTATCGTACCACTTGTAACTAGTGAATTATTAAGTGCTCGTAAAGCTACTAAAAAGCTATTAGCACTAGAAAAAGATGAATCGAAAAAGAAAGTATTGGATGGTTATCAGTTAGCATATAAATTAACAGCTAATTCTGTATATGGTCAATTAGGTGCTAAAACATCAAGTATATCATTTAAGAAAATTGCTGCATGCACTACTGCTATCGGTAGAAATAGAATTTATGATGCCAAACGATTAGTTGTAAAATGGGCGGATGACGGTATTTGGAGAAAATATGTGGGTAATAATGACTTTTATAATGGTATTACAAATATATCATCAGAAGTAATTTATGGTGATACAGATTCAGTCTTTGTTAAATTTATAATAGAAAAAGGTGATGGTGTGATTATAAAAGGTAGAGATGCTCTTCCAATATGTATTCAGTGTGGTAAAGATTCTGGAACTTATATCACAGAACAACTACATGTAGAAGATAAAGCACCACAAGATTTAGAATATGAGAAAACATTTTATCCATTTATCTTAATATCTAAAAAGAGATATACTGGTGAAAAATATGAGTTCACAGCAGATGAAACACCAAAAAGAACATCTATGGGTTTAGTCACTAAAAGAAGAGATAATGCTCCAATTGTAAAATATGTCTTTGGAAATTTAATCAATAAACTTATGTATGATAAAGATATTAATAAAACACTAGATTGGTTAAAATATATTCTTAAAAGAATTATTGATGGTAAAGAACATATTAGTCAATTTATATTATCAAAAACTCTTAATAGTTATTATAAAAATCCAGGATCTATCGCACATAAGGTATTGGCTGATAGAATCGGTGAACGTGATCCAGGTAATAAACCAAAAGCGAATGATCGCATACCATATGCTTATATATATGTAGGTGATGAATCAATTTCAACTGGTGAATTTTATAAAAAAGATGATATCATTAATATGGGTTTTTATAAAAATGGAAAACCGAAAACAAAAAAGATTCGTGTAAATGATTATAGTCGTCCAAAATATAAAAAGAAAGTGATTCTACAAGGTGAAAGAATAGAGCATCCTGATTATATTAAAGAAAATAAAAAGAATTTAGATTATAAATTTTACATATCTAATCAGATAATGAATCCAGTTAAACAAGTGTTAGATATCGCAATAGATTCAGAACAATCAAAAGCATTATTTAATAAATTCATACAATAATTAATTATCATTTACTAATATATTTTTTTATCTTCTAATAATTTTAATTCTTCTTTTCTAAACATAAAATCATATGCGAATACAAAAAATGGACTGAACCACAAATAAAATCTATATGCCGAATATGTATTAAAAAAATAATTCATAAATATAAACATATTATATAAATTTGTTAAATAAATGAACATTATAAATATAATATAAATAAATTATACCATCATACCGCCACCAAAACCAAATAAATAGTACATTACCCCAAAAGAACATAATGTTATTATAAATGTTATGATAAATGTTAATATTATTTTTGTATAAATATCATATTTAGTTAATACATCTAATCTATCTTTTACTGTTATAGCAGATGATGCTATAATTGAAGCACTAATTGCATTTAATAAGAATGCTTTTAAAAATGTATTTGCTCTAAAATCTTTAAACACTGGCATATATTTATAAGTATATTTTTTTGTTTATAATATATATAAATGTCTGGATTAATTGGTGGTGCTCTTAAAAAAAGTATGAAAAGTAATAATATGGATATGAGTGGTTTATCTATGTTTTTTATAGTAGCAATTATATTAGTAGTAAAAACATTTTTAGTTAAAGTTTGCTATAATGAAGTAGTTCCCAAAATAATGAAAGATAATAATGTATACAGATTAACTTTTGTAGATTCATTGTTTCTTGTAATATTATTCAGTAATTTATTTTAAATTCTATATATAAATGGATTATAGTTTAATATATTTGACACATATGTTTTTTGTAGCACCTTTATTTATTTATCCTTTTATCGCAACAAAATATTTTAATATAAAATCATTTGATAATTATTTCTTAATATTATTTATTATTGGATTAGTTGTTTTTATGTATCACGGATACAAATTTTATTTGATTAATAAGTATTAAAAATATATAATTTATATTATATATATAAAATGTTCTTTTATGATAGTTATGATATAGTTATTGTTGGTGGAGGTATATCTGGACTGTTTTTAGCATATAAATTAGCTGATACTGATTTAAATATTCTAGTTTTAGAAAAAGAAAAAGAATTTGGTGGTAGAGTTCATACTATTTATAAAAATGGATATCAATATGAATGTGGAGCAGCAAGATTCAGTAATAAACATAATAAATTAATTACTTTACTACATGAACTTGACTTAAAATCTGATATTGTTAAATTACCAAGTATTATCGATTCTATTATTAATGGAAAAAAAGATAAATGTAAAATAACTCATTTATTAAAAGAAGCTATATCTAAACGTAGTGAATTTAAAAAAGAATATTTACAAAGTATTTTGTTTTATCAATATTTAATAGATGTATTTGATTTTAAAACAGCTGATTATATTAATAGTTGCTTTGGATATGATAGTGAATTTTTTAAATTAAATGCAGAAGCTGCTATTAATATGTTTAAAAAAGATTTATTTCATGATGATACAGAATATTTTGTTCTTAAAAATGGCTTATCAACAATTATAAAAAGAATGGTAGAATCATTAGAATATAAGCCAAATGTTAATTTAAAACTAGGTGAAGGTGTTGATGAAATTACTGATAGTTTAGTGAAAACAAGTAAAGATTATAAATATAATTATGATAAAATTATATTAACAATTCCACAAGAAAATTTAAAAAAAATAGAATATCTGAAAGATGTTAAAGAAATAAATTCGGTTCAAGGTATACCATTATTACGTATATATTTTAAATATCCCGTTGGTAAAGATGGTGCATGGTTTAAAAATATAAATAGAACAACAACAGATAATTATTTAAGACATATAATACCTATTGATTATAATAATGGGTTAATCATGATTAGTTATACTGATGGATTTTATACTGATATGTTATTAAATTTATATAATAATAGCAAAGAAACATTAGTTAAAGCAATTCATAAAGAAATTCATGTATTATTTAAAATAAAACCACCTGAACCAGAAGAAGTATTATTTCATTATTGGGAAAATGGTTGTCATTTCTGGGATACCGGAGTTGATATGAATGAAGTATATGAAAAAATAATGAAACCTATGTCTGATAAAGAATTATATATTTGTGGTGAATCTTATTCTAAAAAACAAGCGTGGATGGAAGGATCATTGGAAACATGTTTTGATCTAATGAAACTTATGAAATTCAAAAATATAAAAGTGAAAGTTAAAAAAGATAAAAAACTGAAAAAATATAATATAGATGATGTTCTAAAACAAGAAACATGGATTATATTAGATATTAAAGGTGAATTACGAGTATATGATTTAACTAAATGGATAGATGAGCATCCTGGTGGTGTTGCTGCTATTAAAAAAGGTATAAAAGCTAATATGTATTACAAAGATAAAAAAGAAGAACATGTATCACCAATAGAGTTATTTATGGGTAATAAAGTTCATGCGGATAAAAAAGTAATGGAAAACTTTTTATTAAAAAAGAATAAATATGTTAAATTAATTGGATATTTAATATAGTAATATAATATAATGAGTGAAATAGATTTTATTGATATGAGAACTCTCGTTAAAAAAATGATAATGGGTGAAATTCAGATAAATAGACCAATTACATTAACTAGCACAGATAGAACAGAAACTGAATGTATATCATTTATGAGTCATATATTAAAATATAATGGAGTTACTAAGAAAAATATGTTTGTATTTTTAAATGAAACATTATCAGTTTTTAATATGCAATTACAAAAATTAATGAAAAATCCAAATATTAATAATTATATTCAACATGTTAAGAGTGAATGGGGTGTTACTGATGATATTTTACATGATAATACTAATGACGAATTAGAATCTAATGTTAAATTATTAGAAGAATTAGTAGAAAATATGAATGAATTATGTAGTAAATTTAGAGATACAAATATTAAAGTAGATTTTAATGATGATAATGATGTTGTATATGAAGACGAATTAATAGAAAATATAGATGGGTTTTTAAATAGTATTTATAAATTTAAAGAACATACTGATAATTTAAATAATTATATAGATGAAATGGTTGAAAGTATTGATAAAGTTAATATGGAAGTATTAATGGATTTAAGTATGAAAGGCAAATTATTATATTTAAAATTTAATGATATTAATAAAGATGATAATATAAGTGGACATATTCATAATATATTTTTAAATTATATTTTTATAGTTAATTTAATAAAGAAACATTTAATATATTATAAAAATGTTATTAAAAAAGTAAGTGAAATATCTGATAATATGGATAAATATATGAAAGGTAGTAGAGTTAAATTAAAGAAACATGATTCCATGTTTCTATTAAAAGAACAAGAACAAGAAATAGAAAAATATTTTGATGAATTAATGAATATATCTTAATTATTTAATAAATTTATCTAATTTAGATTTAGATTTATTAGAGTTAGATTTAGGTTTATTTGTATTTATTTTAAGTGAATATGATTTATCTTTTTCATTATATAATAGATTATTAATTTTAATAATTTTACATTCAGTTTGATCATAATTAACTTCGGATGCTCTATTTAATTTTTTTATATTTTTAACAAGTAAATTTGTTAAAAGTAAAGATTGTTTTTCATCTAAATTATTTTTTTCTTTTTCAGAAGAAACAAATGATTTAAATAAATTATTTTTACAAGAATTATCTAATTTATTCCATGATCTGTGATATAAAGTTTGTTTTTCTTTTTCAAGTAATTCATCAATTTCATTTTTATTAGAATAATTATTTGCGTTAGATTTATTTATATTTGGTGAATAAGACGGCTTTTTGTGGACTTGGACATTATCTGATTGATTATTAGAATTTAAAATATTCTTTAAATCCATATATATTATTATATTAAATAATCCTTAAATATGGTTTTTTTTTTTTCTATGTTATATTATAAATAATAATGGAAACGCTGGCGACTCAACCAATCCCAGGATTGAAATTTCGACCAATCCCAGGATTGAAAGTTCGAAGAAAACCATGGCAAAAACTACCCGGGTCGCCTCGCACCCCCAAAGGTCACCGGGCTATACCCGCGGCTCCTAACCCCAACCCGGATTGCTGTAATGAACAGATCCTCGATGACATAAATAGTTTGACCGCATTATTGCCGGATTTCGAAATACCTGAATTGAATCAAAAAAATTGTATAAATTTCGTTAATGATGGAGTGATGGTACCATTTGTCAATGAATTAACAATTTATTTAGATTCTCAAGCCATAGACGGATTGGGTGGCGGTGGTAAGATTAATCAAAAAGGTGGATTTGTATCGAAAGGTGATGTATATGAAGTTGTGAAAAGTTTGTTTAGATTTATTAAAAGAGCATGTGCATGTAGTTTATTAGCAGGTACAATTAAGGCGGCGACAGATCTTATATTTATATTATTGACTAAGGTAGGTGTATCTGCCGCCACGGTGGTGCCGACCACAGTAAACGCAACGGCAACATCGGCGGTGGCTGCGCCATCTATCATATCCCTGATACCCACTGCGGTTATAGCAGGTTGTGGAGTCGCCATTGCAATTGATTTATATAAGTTATTAAACACAGTCGGGGCGAGACGGCCGATGAAGGATGAGGAGGCGACTGAATGGGAGGGAAAAATTGACAAAGCGCGTGAGATAGCCGCGGCAGAAGATTTTGATGCCGCAAGCCGGGAGCTACAGGCAAATCGCGAATTGGAGGACAATTTGATTAAGTTGCGAGGGACGGGGATGCTGGCTGTGACTCAAGTCCGATTAGGTCAGACGGAGGCAGCAGCGGCACTCGCTCGCGACGCCGTCCAAAATGCGGCCAAACTAGCTTTAGATAGATCATGGATATTAAGAATGGTGGTTAACGGGATAATTGAGTTGGACAAACTTGTAGATTTTGTTGCCGATTTGCCAGAAGATATGATAACTCTAGCAAAAGGTATCGCAATCGAACCGAACGAAGACAGCCAACTCGAAAAATTCTATGAGTTAAAGGGTAAAGTTATAATATCTACATTACTTTTGGGAGCTGGTTTGCCTTCTCCTTTTTTACAAGTATTATCTGTACTGGGCGCCTCTGGTAAAATAGGATCTGAATTATATAAAAATGTCTATACACTCTATAATGCGGGGTTAGGTGAAGCGGGTACCACCGCCTTCGAGCAAATTGCCTTGACGGTTATTCGCGTATTTAATAAAATAATGAATGTGTCGGAGCGGGCGGGGTTGCTCGCAGATGAGACGCGGGCAGGGCGATTTAAATTAGCAAAAACAGCGATAGACAGTCTCAAAGGCAATGCGGGTGAATTTGGTGATTTAATGGAGAAGGCCGCCGGGCCCCGATCGACAGCAGCACAAGCAGTACAAGCAGTGCAAGCGGCAAAACAAGAGAAAGCAGTAGAGGACGGATCATCGTCCCAAACACAACAAGCATTACTAAAACAGAAAGAAGCAGCAGCAGCAGAAGCAAAAGCAGAAGCAGAAGCAGATGAAGAACTACGTCAGACGATCGAAGGACTACTTCAGAAGGTCAAAGAAGCTGTAGAGGCCGAGAAGGCGGTCGACGTCGCCTCGGCGGTCGACGTCGCCGAGGCGGCGGAGCAGCAGGCGGTGGAGCAGCAGGCGGTGGAGCAGCAGGCGAGGGCCAAACGCCAACGGACCGGCGGAGGTCGTCCAAGAAGAAGAAGAACTAAAAGAAGGTCTAAATCTAAAAGAAGAACTAAATCTAGAAGAAGAAGAACTTTAAGAAAAACTTCCAAAAGAACTAGAAAAACTAATGTCAGAAGAAAATTTACCAGAAAATCTACAAAAAAATTATCTAGAAGAAGAAGTAGAAAATTATCGAGAAAATAAAATAATTAATTCAAAAAAAAAATATTTGTTATAGTATAAATAATGTCCGCTCAAGTAAAGAAAGTTCTAGCTCCACTCAAACCTGTCTGCGATGCCGTAAAAGGTCAATCTGCTCTATTAACTGCTGTATTATTTTGCATTATTGCTTTTTCAATGCTCCCATTAAGATTAGTATTCAATACCAATGTTCAAGAAGAAGTTATGAATAAAGTAAATGAAGGTTTAACTTCTTGGTTAGGCCAAATTTTCTTATTCTTATTATTTGTATGCTTATACATGAATGGTGATGTTGAAAACATGGTTTTATTACTATATGTTTTATGGTTAACCAACAATCAATAAATTAAAAGTCTTCATCTAATTCAAAATCATTCGCATCGGCATCCGCATTGGGATTTGCTGCGTTTGAGTATTCACCCACTCTTTTTTCAAAAAAATTTGTTTTACCTTGAATAGATATTGTTTCCATCCAATCAAATGGATTAGGAACATTATATATTTTCTTTAATCCTAGTGTTACTAAAAGTCTATCAGAAACATATTCAATATATTGAGCCATTAAATCATTATTCATACCAATTAATTTACAAGGTAATGATTCAGTTATAAACTCTTTTTCTATATCAACAGCTTCTGTAATAATTTCATATATTTCTTTATCAGAACATTTATTATTTAATGAATGATGCATTAAAACAGCAAATTCAGTATGCATACCTTCATCTCTACTGATTAATTCATTACTATGACATAATCCTGGCATTAATCCGCGTTTCTTTAACCAAAATATGGAACAGAATGCTCCGGAGAAAAATATACCTTCAACACAAGCAAAAGCTATTACTCTCTTATTAAATTCAGATTTATCACTGATCCATTTTAATGCCCAATCGGCTTTCTTTTTTACACTAGGAATAGTATCAATAGCATTTAATAATTTATTTTTTAAAGTAAAATCTTTAATATAAGTATCAATTAATAAAGAATATGTTTCTGAGTGAATATTTTCCATGGCTATTTGAAAACCATAAAAGAATGTGGCTTCTAAAATTTTAACTTCACGACAAAATCTTTCTACTAAATTTTCATTAACAATACCATCAGATGCTGCGAAAAAAGCCAATATACTATTTAAGAAATGTTTTTCATCATTAGATAAATTATTATAATCACTTATATCTTTTGTTAAATCTAATTCTTCTGCGGTCCAGAAGTTCGCTTGTGCTTTTTTATACATATTCCAGAATAGTTCGTGTTTAATAGGAAAAATAACAAATCGTTTTTCTTCATCCGAAGTTAAAATTTCTTTATCCATTTCAATATTATTGTCAATATTTTTTTAAATATGATTTAAAATTATATATATTAATATTTTATATGAAAATATTTGTTTTTGACTTGGATGACACTATAATATATTATCCATTTAGAATAGTTAATTATAATTTAATAAATATTGATAAAAGCTTATCGATATTATTAAACGAATTGGATGGAATTAAATTAATATATTCGAATGGAACTAATGGACATGTTATAGATGTATTAAAAAGGATGAAACTAGTAAATATATTCTCTAAAATATATGCAAGAGATACAATACCTCATATGAAACCACATATTAATTCATTTAAATTTGTAGAAAAAGATATAAAAAAAAATGTTAATAATATGAATGAATATTATTTTTTTGATGATTTACTTGAAAATCTCCAATCAGCGAAAAGTATAGGATGGAAAACAATATGGGTAAATATAAATTATATTGATAAACCTTATTATGTTGATTATGCTTTTCCTAATATACATACAGCAGTAATGTATTTTTTAGTAAATTAATCGCTTGATGATTTAGATAGTTCTTTAAATATTTTGAGTTGTGTTTTTAATTCAGAATTTTCTTTCCGCAATAACATAATTGTTTTTCTTAATTCTCTATATTTATCATCATTATTAGAAGAAACTTCTTTTGATACATTTTTTTTACGATTTAATATATCTTGAATATTATTACATTCAATATTGTAAAGATTTAATTCTTCCATTATATATATTATAAATATAATTATATAAAGAATTATCTAACGAATATTATATGAATAATAATCATTATAGAACTTTTACAGCATCATCTGAGTATTTTCAAGGATTTAAAGTTGATATTAATATTACTGAAATTGATACATTAGATGATATTGTTGAAATATTTCTTAAAGAATTAAAAAAAGTATTAGAACTCAATAATTTTGAGATATTATTAGATAAATTTAAATATGGGAATTCGTGGCATATACATACACATACATTAGAAGCTATATTAACTTCTGATAGAAATGATGCATTGTATATATGTAATCACTGTAAATAATTCTATTCACAGAATAAATTTGAAATTTTAATTGAAAAATATTCACATTACAAACTAATCTGCTTTATATCGCAGAAATCATATCCAAAAGCGAAATCATGTATCCAACACTCTTGTTGTTGATCTCACAGTACTATGGAGCAGTTCTACCAGTGGAGCTGGTCAAGCGACTGATTCTGATGTCGCGTCCGGTTCTTCCATTCAAGGAAGACCTTATTAGTACTAGATTTAGTAGGGTGTGGGACAAGAGGTTGAGACGCACGTATGACCCGACTGGCGTGGGATTTGCCCCATTGGCGAGGATCTACTCGATGGAACGAGCAATCCAGAAAGCTGTTCTGGAGATGGGTCTACCGTGTCGCCCTATGTCTTGGGAAGGGGAGCGAATGACTGCTGAAGAAGCAATTGAGGATCCTGAGCAGATCCGCACTACTAGAGAATGCAAGATGACACGCACGCAGCGAGACTCCCAGATAAATTTTGATTTGAAAGTTCTCACAATAGAATATATGAGAAAATTGGTTGAAATCCCTCGATTTGTCCATATGAGGAATCTTATAAATTTTGATGGGGTATGGGTAAAGTGTCGGCGAACATTCCATCCGGCGGCTGGAACAAAAACTAGGAGTTACTATCTTGTGGAGAAGTTTGTAGTGATATGTGATACATCTGAATGGGAAAACATGTATCCAAATTTATATGGACAAGATGGATGGTGTTGGGATCCAAATGAAGATGAATAAAATCAAAAACAAAAAAAACAATATAAAATTAAAAGACAAAAAATATTTTTTTTAAAAATATTAATATATATAATGAGTGTAGAGTATTATTTTGGTAAAAAATCTATATCATTAATAAAACCTGATAATACAATTAATGAAGGAATAAATAAACAAGATATAGAATATGATAGTAATTTAACAAATATAAAAGAGTTAGGTATTAGAAATGATATAAAAACTTGGTTCGGATTAAAAGAGGAATATTTAACTTTAGCATATCATGGAAAAAAAATAATAGGTTATATCTTATGTCATGAAGATATGTCTAATGGTAATAGTGCTACATTTGATCATGAAATAAATCCACAATTACCAAGAAAATCTCCAACTGATTTACATATAGAACCAGTTAATGTAGTATATATTGGTGAAATAGCAATAATAAAAGAATACCAAGGAAAAGGATTATGTACTAAAATGTTAGATTTTACTATAAATAAGTTTAAAGAAATGAATAAAAATGTATTACATATTTGGAATAATTCTGATACATTTGACGGTGTACCAGCATGTAAATGTTATACAAAAACAGGTATAAATAATGATTATATAATGATTGTAAGAAATAAAGAATCAAAAACAAGACCTAAATATCAAAAATATGAAACATTAGAATCATTAGAATGTATTATACCATTACCTGGAAGAATATATTTTTATTTTAATAGAAATTATTATTATTCAGATGAAATGACCTATTTTAGAGAACAAATAGATTCATTAGTTAAAACAAATGAAGAACAACTTAATGGAATGAAAAGAAAAGAATTACGATACTTAGCTATAGAATTAGGTGCAACAGAAGAAGACATTGAAAATGCTAATGAATTAGAAGATATTAAACAAGCATATATAGAATTAGTAATAAGATATCAACAAAGTAAAGAAGAATCTGGTGCTAAAAAAATAAAAAGAAAATCTAAAAAAAAAACTAAAAAATTAAAAAGAAAATCTAAGTTATCAGGTAAAAAAAAGAAAATCTAAATTTTAAAAAAAGAAAATATTTAAAAAAAAGAATATATATAATATAAATATATAATGCA
>ERZ807291.6434-NODE-6434-length-14131-cov-10.945865_pt1 | contig 14131 bp, 20 predicted proteins | sample MGYA00521257_ERZ807291 | MGnify/ENA primary metagenome ERZ807291 (study PRJEB31413, sample SAMN03169783) | marine metagenome | biome: Marine; feature: Water; material: Subsurface seawater | place: North Sea | collected 2011-04-28 | depth 1 m m ...
CGGTAGACTGGAAGGTTTAATTGACTACTACGACACAGACTTAAACGAAGACCTAAGAGCCTGGTTCGGCCGCAAGGCTAAGAACGTAAAAAACTAAGAGGTAGATATGGATTATAAATGTAAAAACTGCCACTGCGAAAGTCATTGCAGTGCACCCTGTCCAGCATGTTACAATGATGTATGTCACAAATGCGATTGTGAAAAATGTAACCCAGAGCCAAATATTAAACAAGAAGAATGGCCGTGGCAAGACAGTGGGATTGAATCTGGGTTCTAATGACCGAAGAAGAAGTTTGGAACACTGCGGACGTAAATGATCTTTGGATACTAGATAAACTTATCCTTAGTAAGAGACTAGGATATACATGCGGACCGACTGGAACTAGTGTACCTGCTCCAGGTATGTATATTGTAAGACCATGTGTTAATGCGTTCGGACTTGGGCTAGAAACACAACTTGTTCACATAGAAAACACTACTGACCATTTACCAGTAGGGCATTTTTGGTGCGAAGTATTTTACGGTAGACATTTAAGTATAGATTATCATCTTGGATTACAAGTATTATGTGTTGAAGGATTTAAAGATGACAGCACGTTTACACACTGGAATCGTTGGATTCGTACAAAAGACTATGTTGCTAGACATGACATAATATTACCTTTTTTGCAAAAGTATAAGTGGGTTAATTGTGAATTTATCGGCGACAAGTTAATAGAAATACACCTTAGACCTAACCTAGATTTTACTAAAGACAGAACAGAGTTTATTCCTGTATGGGAAGGCGATGAAACAACGCCGCCGGCAGGCTATGAATATATAAATTATCCGGATGTACACGGACGCATTGGTGCGTTTGTAAAATAAATACCATTACATAAAACAAGGAATTGTAAAATGGCAGTAGAAGATTTTGAATTTGAATTTACAGAAGATATGGCAATCGAAATGTTGCGTGGCAACGACGAAGCAGAAGATTGGTATGACGCAATGTGCGAAATCCTTCCTCTATGGGAAGTAGATACACCAGAACGTGTAGCAATGTTTATTGCACAATGTGGACACGAGTCAAACAACTTTAGAGTGTTAAGCGAAAACCTAAACTATAGTGCAAAAGCACTCAATGCAATTTTTCCAAAATACTTTGAAAGAGCAGGTAGAGATGCAAATGAGTATCACAGAAAGCCTCGCAAAATTGCAAACGTTATTTACGCAAACAGAATGGACAACGGTGACACCGATAGTGGCGATGGCTGGAGATTTAGAGGCGGCGGTATTCTACAACTTACAGGACGCTACAACTATACACAATTTGGTGCAGAAGTAGAAATGTCGCCTGAAGACGCAGTAGAATATGTGCGTACTAAAAAAGGTGCACTAGACAGTGCTTGTTGGTTCTGGGATACAAATAACTTAAACAAATATTGTGATGCACGTGACATCAAAGGTGCTACAAAACGTATCAACGGCGGGTACATTGGATTAGAAGATCGCAAGAAACACTATGAACACGCAATGGAAGTACTGGGCGGACATTGGGAACCAAGTAAAATTGTATACGAAACTGTACGTTTAGGGTCACGTGGTCCGACTGTACGTGCTGTACAAGAAGAACTTGAAATTGGTGCAGATGGTATTTTTGGACGTGGCACTGAAGCACATGTAAAAGCATGGCAAGAAGAAAATGGTCTTACACCAGATGGTGTTATGGGTCCGATTAGTTTAGCAATGCTATTTGGAGAAGACTAATGACTGAACCAACTGACGATAAAGGAAAACCTGCATTAGTAGGAATGTTTTAAATGGGTATAGATCATTATGTAAACAAGTATAAAGAACATGAAAAAAACATGACACCAACTAATGATCGAAACATATATTGGAAAGAGTACAATGAAAAAATGGATAACAAACAGACTAAATGAACGAACAACGCTAGACGGTGCTGTATTGGTAGCCGCGGGTGTAGCGTTCTTAATTTTTAAACCTATCGCTGCATTAGTAGCATACGGTGCTATTGCTTACGGTGCTTGGACTATTTGGAAGTCTGAATAATGTGGGAAATGATACAAAACATGGCGAGTGATCGCACGTGGATCTACACAAGCATAGCAGGCAGTATAGCCGGTGCTATGGTATTAGCATATTTAAGCACAACTAGAATTGGGTTATGGGGATACGCTAAGTTTGACCGTATGGTTGATTATCTAGTAGAACGATGGGGCTTTACTTGGCTCGAACAGCCAGAGGATGCTTGGCGTAAAAAGTATCCAAAAATTACAGCAAAAATAGACAGCATTGAAAAGCGTCTACAAGAACTAGAAAAGCGTTGACAAAACGCTTTTTTTGTTTTATAATCATATAACAATACAATACAATACAATATAACTTAAAAGGAGTAGCATATGCCTACACGTTCTTTCAGTGACAGCGAAATCACGAAATTGAAGCAAATTATTAACGAAGGTATTCAAGTAACATCTGAAGTAGAAACGCTTAAAGGTGGACTTAAAGATACTGTAACTGCAATTGCCGAAGAGCTAGACATGAAGCCGGCAACTATTAACCGTGCTATCCGTATTGCATACAAACAAGAATTTGCTAAGGTAGCCGAAGGCTTTAACGAAGTTGAAGAAGTACTAGCAGCCGTAGGAAAAGATGCTTAATGTACGTAGACGCATACATCGACAGAGACAAAGATATAATTAATGTTGTCGAGCGCAGTGAGTCTGGTCGTCGTGAGTTTAAAGAATATCCTGCACGATACTTGTTTTACTACAAAGATCAACGTGGAAGCTATGAAAGTATTTTCGGAGATAAACTAGGTCGGTTTACAACAACCAACAGCAAAGCGTTTAAAAAAGAAAAAAGAACGTACAGCGGACAACAGTTGTTTGAAAGCGACATTAACCCTGTTTTCAGATGCTTGGCCGATAACTACTTAGGAAAAGAACCTCCTAAGATGAATCAAGTGTTTTTCGACATCGAAGTCGACTTCAGCACAGAACACGGGTTTGCTCCGCCTGAGGATCCATTTAATCGTATTACTGCAGTAGCATTGCATCTGGACTGGATAGGTAAAACTATTTGTCTTGTTTGCAAACCCGACACGTTAACAAAAGAAGATGCACAGGAAATTTGCAGTAAGTTTCCTGACACACTATTAATGGACACCGAAGAAGAACTACTTCATACATTCCTGGACTTGATCGAAGACGCCGATGTATTAAGTGGCTGGAACAGCGAAGGCTTCGATATTCCGTATATGGTTAATCGTATTGCTAGAACTATTGGTAAAGATAGTACTCGTCGTTTTTGCTTATGGAATCAATATCCGAAACGTAGAACATTCGAAAGATATGGCAAAGAACAAGAAACGTTTGACACTATTGGCAGACTACACTTGGACTATATGCAACTTTATCAAAAGTATACATATCACGAAATGCACAGCTATAGTCTAGATGCTATCGGCGAATATGAACTTAACGAACGTAAAATTGACTATCAGGGAACACTAGACCAACTATACAACAACGACTTTTATACGTTTATCGACTATAACAGACAAGATGTTGACTTGCTAGTTAAGCTAGACAAGAAGTTGCAGTTTATCGATCTCGCAAATGTTATCGCACACGATAATACTGTACTACTGCAAACAACAATGGGTGCTGTTGCAGTAACCGATCAAGCAATTGTAAACGAAGCTCACAGTCGAGGACTTATTGTCCCCGACAAAGTTCATGACAAAGTACAAAAACATTATCCACAGCAAGTAGCGGCTGCGGGTGCATATGTTGCTACTCCAAAAGCAGGACGTCATGAATGGATCGGCAGTATGGACTTGAACAGTCTGTATCCTAGTATTTTGCGCAGTCTTAACTTGAGTACAGAAACTATTGTAGGTCAAATTAGACATTCGCTTACTGTTCCTATGCTAAATGATTTCAAATGGGAGCCTGCACGTGCATGGGAAGGCAAATTCGCCTGTCCTGAATATGAACTTATTATGGCAAAAGACACAGAAGTACAACTGTGGATTGACTTTGAAAACAACGAAGAACTAATGGCAACTGGAGCAGAGATATATGATATCATCTTTAACAGTGGTCAACCATGGGTACTTACAAGTAACGGCACTATTGTTAGCCAAACTAAGAAAGGTATTATTCCCGGGTTGCTAGAACGTTGGTATGCAGAGCGTAAAGTACTGCAAAAAAATGCCAAGGAGTTAAAAGGAGTAGACGATGAAAAGTTTGCTTACTGGGATAAACGACAGCTAGTTAAAAAGATTAACTTGAACAGTTTGTACGGCGCTCTACTAAACCCCGGTAGTAGATTCAACGATCCCCGTATGGGGCAAAGTACAACGCTAACAGGCAGAACTATTGCAAGACACATGGGTGCCAAAGTAAACGAACTGTTTACTGGGTCATATGATCATACAGGCGAAACTATTATTTACGGTGACACTGACTCTGTGTATTTTAGTGCATATCCTGCATTTAAAGAACAAATTGAAGCAGGTGAAATTGACTGGACTAAAGATAACATTACAGCAATTTATGACGAAGTGTGTGAACAAGCAAACGTAACGTTTCCAGATTATATGGCAAAGGCACACAATGTTCTTAATCCGGAGCAAGGAGAAATTATTGCTGCAGGTAGAGAACTTTGCGCAATTGCTGGTATCTTTATTAAAAAGAAACGTTATGCTATTCTTGTATACGACAACGAAGGCTTCCGTGAGGATATGGGAGACAAGCCAGGTAAAGTAAAAGCAATGGGCTTGGATCTCAAACGCAGTGATACTCCTGCATTTATGCAAGACTTCTTGAATGAGTTGTTACTTAAAACTCTAACCGGTACAAGTAATGAAGACTTGATTAAACGTATTATTGAGTTTAGACAAGAGTTTAGAGAAATGGAACCGTGGGCTATCGGTACACCCAAGCGTGTTAACAAACTTACACACTATACTGGTCTCGAATGGAAGAAAAACAGAGACGGTACTGAAACTTACAAAGGCAAAGCTAACATGCCAGGTCACGTAAGAGCTGCAATTAACTACAATAGAATGAAACGTCTAAATAATGATATGTTCAGTATGAGTATTGTTGATGGCATGAAAACAATTGTATGTAAACTAAAGCAAAATCCAATGGGCTTTACTAGTATTGGTTACCCAACAGATGAAACTCAAATACCAAGTTGGTTCAAAGAACTTCCGTTTGATGTAGACGAAATGGAAGAAAGTATTATCACTAAGAAGATCGAAAACTTGTTAGGGGTAATTGATATTGATTTGTCTAAAGCAGAGGATAAAACTACATTTGCTAGTTTATTTGATTTTGGATGAGTAAAAAAACATGCAATGCATTTTTATGCACTAATCAAGTTTCTAAAAAATATCGCTATTGCTACAGTTGTGCAAAGCGCAAAGGATTAGTTGGCAGTAACAATGCATTGGGATGGATACTTTTAATTATATTTCTATTGATAATTTTCAGATAATGAAGCGTAGTTTAGATTTACATGGATTTCATATACACACAGCATGGAAAAAGGTTGACATATTCCTGCAAGAGTGTTATCATGATAACTGTAAATCTTGTGAAATTATTTGCGGTCAGGGCCTTATACGTAACGAAATTGAAACGTGGCTTTGCCTAAATAGATATGTGCGTGATTATAAATTTAATACTCGCACACAAGGAAGTTATAACATAAAACTTAAGAAGAGGAATACTAAATGAGAGACTATCTTCTCGATATCGTAAAACATACACACGGTGTAGGAAACATCGAAGCAGTAAAAGTCGTAAGCACAAGCGAAGCGTCTGAGATCGAAGCAAAAGATGATAACAACTTTGTTGTTGTTAAAGCAAAATACAAACAAGCAATTCCAGGTCTTGATGGTACGTTTGGCATGCCGAACTTGAGCAAGCTAAACACTATTTTGAACATTCCTGAATATAAAGAAAACGCAAATATCACAGTTAACACTCGTGATCGCAACGGAGAAGCAGAGCCATTTAGTATGAGTTTTGCTAACGCTACAGGCGACTTTAAAAACGATTTCCGCTTTATGCAAAAAGAACTAATGGAAGAAAAACTAGCTAGCGTTCGCTTTAAGGGTGCTAATTGGGATGTATCTGTAGAGCCACACAGCGCAAGTGTACAGCGTTTTAAATTCCAAAGCCAAGCTAACAGTGAAGAAAGTTTGTTCGTAGCAAAAGTCGAAGATGGCGACCTTAAGTTCTACTTTGGCGATGACAGCGGTCATACAGGAAACTTTGTATTCCACGCAGGCGTCGAAGGCAACTTGTCTAATAGCTGGAAATACCCGGTTGCAGAAGTTCTAAATATCCTCAATTTGACAGGAGATGTTACTATGAGGTTTAGTGACATGGGCGCAGCACAAATTGAAGTAGACAACGGACTAGCAGTGTACGAGTATATCCTTCCAGCACAGAGTAAGTAAATGACAGAACTCCCAACAAATCTAACAGAAAGGCAGGATGACTTTGCAGTTTTCCTGCCTGCACTCAGTACATTTTATGCTTTGTTTATCGGCAGACAACGTCGTGGACTAGAACCATATGATGAAGATCGAAAAGGAAGCGGAACTCCTTATATTGATTTAAATCGTATTCCCAGTCATATGACAAATGGCGTTGAAAGTCTCAATTGGCTAGACAATAAAGGCATGTGGCAATACAAGTGGAGTTTGCACAGCGCAGGACATGCTAGCTTAGATCTAAACAAAGATATGTATCGTGAAGATCAGTATCGTGTGAGAGATCGCAATGCTAGTTGGTTGTTGGGCGACAGTGGTGGCTTCCAAATTGGTAAAGGCAAGTGGGAAGGCGATTGGCGTAAAGGCAGCGGCTGTCCGCAAGCACAAAAGAAACGTGACGGTGTGCTTCGTTGGATGGATGCTTTTATGGACTATGGCATGGTGTTGGATATTCCGGCATGGGTTAGTCGATCGCCGGAAGGCGCTGCAGCAAGTAAAATTGGCAGCTATCAAGAAGCAGTCGAAGGCACACAAGAAAACAACGATTACTTTATTAAGCATCGCAATGGCAATTGTAAGTTCTTAAACGTACTACAAGGCGAAAACTTTGCACAAGCAGATGATTGGTACTCGCAAATGAAAGACTATTGCGATCCTAAAAAGTATCCCGATGCACATTTTAACGGATGGGCAATGGGAGGTCAAAATATGTGTGATATCCACTTGGCACTTAAACGTGTAGTAGAACTTCGATTCGATGGATTACTTGAAAAAGGCTATCACGACGTTATGCACTTCTTGGGTACGAGTAAACTCGAATGGGCATTAGTACTTACGGCTATTCAACGTGGTGTTCGAAAGAACCATAATGAAAACTTCCGAATTACATTTGACTGCGCAAGTCCTTTCCTATGTACAGCAAATGGGCAGTTTTATACTGGTCACAGACTAGATCATAACGGCAAGTGGAGTTACATGATGGGCGATGCATTTGATGATCGTCAGCTTGCACTTGATTCTAGTCCGTATGATGATTATGCTAGACAACATTGTGCACAGTACGGTCATACATGGATGCCCACGCCCATTACAGAACACTTAAAAATAAACGATATCTGCATTTATAAGCCCGGCGATGTTAATCGTATGGGAACAGAAACTAAAACATCGTGGGATAGTTTTGCTTATGCTATGATGATGAATCATAATACATATACACACATTAACAGTGTACAAGCAGCAAACCGTGCATATGACGCAGGGGACTATCCAAACATGCTAGTAGATAATCGTTTTGATCGTACTGAAGTGAAAGATGTAATTGCACGTATCTTCGAACTTGACGACAGAGATGCAGCACTTAAAATGATCGACGATCACGAAAAACTGTGGATGCGAGTAGTAGGAACTCGTGGTGCTGTTGGTAAAAAGACTGTAAACACAAGTGCACAGTTTAATAGTTTATTTGAGGCAGGATAATGCGAGCACTTATTGTAGGTACAGGGTTCGGTAGCTTGTATAAAAGCATTTATGAATCTATGGAATGGAAAGTAACTACAGTCGATGCTGCTGACACTAGTGCAGACTACAGCAGCATCGATCAAGTAACTGGCAAGTTTGATACAGCACATATTTGTACACCGAACTTTACGCACTACGAACTAGCTGATAGTGCAGCAAAACTTAGTAAAATTGTATTTGTAGAAAAGCCAGGTGTTGCTTCTAGTGAAGAATGGCAACAGTTACTTGACAATAATCCGGATACACGGATTATGATGGTTAAAAATAATCAATATCGTGATAATATTAAAGACATGATTAAAAGCGCAGCTAAAGCAAAAGTTGTACAATGCTTTTGGATTAATAACGATAGAATTCCAAAGCCTGGTAGTTGGTTTACAACAAAAGAACTAGCATTTGGCGGTGTTAGTAGAGACTTGTTACCACACATGCTTAGTTTGTATCAAATGTTTAACTCCGACTGGAATGAAACAGAACGTTCGAATGTTGAATGTGAGCAACACTATGAATTGTCAGACATCACTGACAGTGATTACGGCGAAGTAGATATGAATGGAACATATGATGTTGACGATTGGTGTTCTATGTACTATATTAAACAAGATACAACATTTGTGTGTGCAGCAGAATGGCGTAGTTTAGTAGGCGACAATATCGCAGTATACTGTGATGATCAAAAGTTTGAATTGGGGTTATGTCCTGAGGATGCATACGAACGTATGATTTTAACTGCACAGATTAATAGAGTTAACAACGATTTTTGGAAACAACAAAAGGAAATGGATCTATGGATTCACCGACAGCTGGAGACACTGTAAGAGTATTAGTTACAGATGGCAACGGCACTTTCTTTGAAAGTGAATACACACTACCAGAACTTAACGAAGGTGATATACTAGTACGTGCAGCAATGACTGGTGTATGTCGCAGTGATGTTGCAATGATGCAAGGCGATTTTCAATTACTTCCTACTAGTATGCACGGACATGAAGGACTAGGCATTAACACTGCCACAGGAGAGTACGTAGCAACTCGTGGAGAGCCTGCATATGCAGATTACTATGTTGCACGTAAAGGTACATATGTTACGGTGCCCGAACTTGATCCTAAATACATTGCAGAGCCAGTGGCATGTGGTATCAACGTAATACTAAACAGTTTAAAAGATTTAAAGAAACGCCAAGGTGGCAAGTTACTAATTCTCGGCACAGGATTTCTTGCACGTATTGCACACCAAACACTGACTAACTTAAACTTAGAGTTTGATATTACTGTAGTAGGAAACAATAATTTAGATTACTGGGGTGCACTATTACCTACTCCGAATAACACAGAATATGATGTTGTAATTGATTTAAGTGACACAGATAGACTTATGAATGTAAATGTAGCACCATGTGCACTTGTTATTATGGCAGCTGAGAAAGCACAACCATTACAAACAAATTTTAGTAACTGGCTATGGCAAAATGTTACAATGGCATTCCCTAGTCCACGTGCCGATACGTTCATTCAAGCAATGAATCTTGCAGTAACCTGGACTGAGTCGGAAAAATTAACACTTGACAATATCTGGACTCGTGGTTATAATAGAAACTATGAATGGAAAGCTGCGTTTGAAAATGCAGTTAATAGACCCAAGGGCTACAGCAGAGGTTATATTACATGGGACTAAATACTAATGAGCGACAGGGCGTAGTATATTTCACAGGAATTGAAGTTGAAAATACTGCTATGAAAAACGAACATACACTATTTGTAGTTGGTGTTCAACCTGTAAACGAAATCAAACAACGTGCAGACGCACACGGAATTAAGCACTTGTATTTTGGTACTAGTCAAAGCTATACTCCTAAAACTGCAGAAGAGTATGAAGCATGGGAAGGTATGATCTTACCTTTGCTTAAAGAAGGCTATTGGTGTACACTAGACTTTGATGTTGCGCATGCACACGGAGTACTAGAGTCTGGATTCGACGAGTATAATACATTTATTAGTATGATTAGTGTAAAGTTGCCTTATATTAAACAGTTTAATTACAACGCTACACTTAAAATAGATGACACAACCTGGGGACATAGTAACCAAGGTGTATGGTGTCATAACTTACATGAATTGCAAACACGCAATGTGTACACAGACTGGAAAGACTACGTGGGAGATACAACCATTGACTAAAGTTGGCTTCACCGCATCGACCTTCGACCTCTTGCATGCCGGACATGTTATGATGTTGCGTGAAGCGAAGTCACACTGTGACTATTTGATTGTTGGGTTGCAAACAGATCCAACAATCGATAGACCAGATGAAAAAAACCGTCCTGTTCAAAGTTTAGTAGAACGCTATGCCCAACTTAGTGCAGTCGAGTATGTAGATGAAATCATCCCATATGAAACAGAACAGGACTTAAAAGATATTCTAAACATGTACCAAATTGATATGAGAGTACTAGGCGAAGAATATCGTGAAAAAGAATTTACTGGTAAAGAAATTTGCCGTAAACGTGGAATTGAACTGTACTTTAATAAAAGAGATCACAGATTTAGTACCACAGATCTAAGGGAGAGAGTTGAAAATGCCCCGAGAAAAGACACAATTGTTAAAAAGTTTAGAAAAGAAACATAATATTCTTGACAAAGAAATAGAACAGTTGTATAAACATACTAATGCAGAACTAAGTTTAAAGCAACTTAAAAAGCAGAAACTTGCGTTGAAACAACAAATCGAATCTATTAGAAAGGAACTACACGATGGTTAAAAAAATTCGAGTTATCGATGAACCAGTAGACGAAACAGAAACAAAACAGCCAACTATGTCTGACTTTTACGAGTTGGCGAAAACTATGGATTGGAAATTGTGGGAAACTATGCAATCCATCCAGCGTCTGGAAAAGAAATTACAAGTTACCGACGACAATGACAGTGACGGTCCTACTGTAATTTCTAATAAGAAGTAGAGAAAATGAATAAAACAAACACAAGTATTTGGGTTACTTTTGCTAAAGAAGGTATCCACAAATATCCAGCAGCACTAGAAGATCCTAAACTTGCTACTGGTGACGAGTATGACGTAAGTTTCTTGGGTTATCCCCATCGACACATGTTTCACTTTAAAGTAGAAATTGAAGTCTTTCACGACGATCGTGATATTGAATTTATTCAATTCAAGCGATGGTTGGAAAAACTATATGCAGAAGAAACACTGCAGCTTGATTACAAATCTTGTGAAATGATCTGTGATGATCTTGCAGAAACAATTAATAACAAATATCCAAATAGAAAACTAACAATTACTGTAAGCGAAGATAATGAAAATGGAGCAAAGTGCAGCTATGAATAATGTAGCATCAGATATTCGTGATATGCGTCAAGGACGTGTTAATGTTAATGACATCAAATGGGATCTTATTAAGATCATTGAACCCCACGACGGACTATTGGCAACCAATGAAGGAAGCGAACGGATTATTCGTCGACTATTTAATTCTTATTTGAGTGATTTGAAATATTGTAAACTAATCCAAAGTTATGATATCCAGGGCATGATTCGTAACACTGCAATTACATATGATGTAACTGTAAAGCTCAGTGCTGAACGTAGTCCCAAAAAACTTAAAATTCACGTAGGTGTGCACCAACCTAAGGTAAAATAATGACAGTATATATTGTTGATATTGAAGCTGTTGACACTCGTTACACTAAACAGTGGAAAGAACACTTACCTGCACAACTTGCTAATCATAACGACGACGTTGTTGTTATTAGCGGGGGAGACGTGCCTCAGGCTACTACGCCTGGGGCTTTTCTCAATTTCGGCGGTACTAACATTTACAAAAGTAAACAGTTAGAACAAATTGGTGAAATGTTCTGTGCTGGCGATGTCAAAGATGGAGATTACTTTCTATATACAGATGCATGGAACCCTACTGTTATCCAGTTACGTTACATGGCAGAGTTGTTAGGCGTAGATATTCGTATTGGCGGTATGTGGCATGCTGGTAGTTATGATCCCCAAGACTTCTTAGGTCGTTTAGTTGGAGACAAGCCTTGGGTACGTAAAGCAGAACAAAGTATGTTTCACGTATACGATGATAACTATTTTGCAACTGAATTTCATGCTAAGATATTTGCTGAAAATTTGTTGCAGTTTAAAAGTATGTTTGGCATGGAACCTGTAGAGTGGTTTATTGAACAAGACAATGTACATATTGTTGGGTGGCCAATGGAGTATCTGCGTGATACAATGTTGCCGTACAAAAATATGAACAAGAAGGATACCATTGTGTTTCCTCACAGACTTGCTCCTGAAAAACAGTTGGACATTTTTAAAGATTTACAGCAAGAATTGCCTGAGTATGAGTTTATCGTTTGTCAAGAACATGAGTTGACAAAAGATGAATACCATAATATACTTGGAGAAGCAAAGATTGTGTTCAGTGCAAACTTACAAGAAACACTGGGTATTAGTGCATACGAAGCAATGTTAGTAGGTGCTATTCCAATGGTTCCTGATCGTTTAAGTTATACAGAAATGTATGATGAAGAATTTAAGTATCCCACTGAATGGACTGAATCTTTAGATAACTATAAACAACATAAAACAAAACTAATCGAGCGTATTCGTAAGTATATGCAAAATTATAAAAACTACAACAACTACCTAAATAGCAATGCAACATCACTAAGTGAACAATTCTTTAGTGGCAATAAATTATACGAAGCAATTAAGGAGAATTCGTAATATGAAAGAACAACTAGTAAAAGCAGCACGTATGCATGCCGAAGGCGAACTAGAACGTGCTAAAACAAACATTATGGTATACATGAATCAAAGTGTAGGCATCGGCGAACACAGTGATATTGTAGAAGCTATTCAAGAAGAACTTGATAAAATGGCTGCTGCAACAGATCGTATTGAAATGTTGAATAAACATTTTAGCTAATATCAATAAGTGACACACCACTATAACTCGGAGAAAACATTTGAATAATTATGCATCACAAAAAATTAGACAGCGTTTGCTAAATGCAAACGCTCGTTATTGGGCAGGAGATAATATCTCTGAATATATCGAACCCGGCGAGAAAGACGATCTAATCGATGAGCTTTCACTAAAGTTTAATAGCGTACTAGACAGTTTGGTAATCGATACAGAAAATGATCCAAACAGCATCGATACAGGTCGTCGACTTGCAAAAATGTATATAAATGAAATTATGGCAGGACGTTACAATCCTCGCCCTAGTGCAACTGCATTTCCCAATGACGGTGAAGATCGTTATGAGGGTATGCTTGTTGTTAGAAGTGAATTGCGCAGTGTATGTTCGCATCACCACCAGCCAGTAGCAGGCGTAGCATATATTGGAATTATTGCTGCACAGAAACTGATTGGACTTAGCAAGTACACACGTATTGCACAGTGGTGTGCTCGACGTGGTACACTACAAGAAGAACTTGCTAATGACATTGCCCGAGAAATCATGGAAGCCACAGGAGCAACAGACGTAGGTGTCTACGTACAAGCTACTCACGGTTGCTGTGAAAACAGAGGCATTATGGCACATAGTAGTCTTACACAGACTAGTGTGCTGCAGGGTGCTTTTAAAGACGACCATGGAACCAAAAAAGAGTTTATGGATAATATCAAACTGCAACAACAATTTGCAGGATGAGACATAGGTTAAAGTACATCCAAAAAAGAAAGGTAAACCACATATGAAAATAGTAAAACTATTGGCTGCTACACTAGTAGCGGCAGCAATGGGCGTTTCTGCAAGTGCAGATGCTCCTAAGGACAAAGCAAAAGTCGGATTTATTTACGTCGGCCCAACAGGAGACCACGGTTGGACATATCGACACGACATTGGTCGTCAGCAAGTAGAAGAAGCATACGGTGATCGTGTTGAAACTACATTTGTTGAAAGTGTACCAGAGGGCGCTGATGCTGAACGTGTACTAACACAAATGGCACTACAAGGCGCAGATATTATTTTTGCTACATCATTTGGATATATGGATCCGCTGATGTCCGTAGCAAAGAAGTTTCCAGACGTAAAGTTTGAACATGCTACAGGTTATAAGCAAT
>ERZ807291.6435-NODE-6435-length-14130-cov-7.179254_pt1 | contig 14130 bp, 9 predicted proteins | sample MGYA00521257_ERZ807291 | MGnify/ENA primary metagenome ERZ807291 (study PRJEB31413, sample SAMN03169783) | marine metagenome | biome: Marine; feature: Water; material: Subsurface seawater | place: North Sea | collected 2011-04-28 | depth 1 m m ...
AGTTTTGATTGGAATTGGTATTATTATTCAAATAACAAATATTTGAAAAATGAATCACTACACAAAGATCGCCTATTTGAACATTATCAGCGTCACGGAAAAACTCTTGGATTATCGGGTAATTTATACCATGCGATTAAATATTCAACCAATAGTTTTCAATTACGAGATGGAATGATCGAACATGCGTATGAACGTTTTTTTTGTTATAGTTCACATAGATTAGGTTATAAACTAATGTTTGTTAAATAATTTTATGTATTTATAATTGAATTCACTATTTCCATTTGTTTTAATGATTTTTCGAGTGCTCTTTTTTTATCAATACCTTGAAATAAATACTCTGTTTTTGGTGCTTGCTCGTTTTTTTTAATTTGTTTGTATACTGTTTCGATTTGATCTAATACACTTTGTAATATAGTTTTGTTTGGCAATATCTCTACATTTGTATTGACATGTTCTGTCAATAAACTAATCGAGTAATATAATAAATAACGTCGTTTTTTATTGGATGCGTCTGTATATTTGATACAAAACAGTTTATTTAATGAAATCATTGTTTTTTTGACCAATTCATTTGATTGTAATTGACAGTAATCTAATAAAATATCCCAAATAATCCATATGATATTTCCTCGATACTTATTTTCTACATTACCAGAACGATGTTCACATTTCAACACCTGTTTCTTTTTTTTACATGTGGTTTCAAATTCTAACATCCATTCTAACCAATAAAACGCATCACACATATTAGATGATTCATGAGACAATGAAAAAGAAAATTCGTTTAATGCTATAAATAGTTCCTTTGGATCTTTCGGTTTCATATTTTCTCTCACATATTCAGCATTTGGTGCCTTTAATTTACTTGATAATTGTGTCATATCAAAGGCATTTTCCGTTTTAATTTTTGTTTGCTCGAAACTGGGTTTTTTATTTGATAAACATAACGTGCAAATCATTTCAGCAAATAATTTGCGTATCTGTTCATTATTTCGCAAATCTAATTCATTTATGTTGGTACTTTGATTCACAATATTTCGGAATATATTATATCGCAGTTCCAAGTAAATAGCAATTTTTGGATTTCCCAAATGTATATGTTTTGAACTATAATAGAGTATAATTTCCCATAATTCGGTATAGTGTCCTGCACATAATAATTCAGCACACCAATAGCAAGCCGGTTCAATATTTTTGGATTGCATTGCGTCAATTAATCTTTTTTTTACATCAGAGCGTTTATAATTTGAAAAACTTATTCCTCGAAAATCACTTGAACTGCGAATATCATTTATTTCTATAATATTCGGTCCATCGAATGTTATGGTTGGTTGTTTTATAATTTGTATAGGTTTGTCTATTATATCAGGATTGTATTTATTTTCGTCATGACTCATGTTTATATTTAGAAAGCATATAAATATTAGGTTTATATAGTTATATAGCAAACTATGATTTTATGGACAACAATTATGATGAATATATTGAATGTCGATATAAATTGTAGAACTACTATTTTAGAATCAAATGATATGTGGAACGATGTTCATATGAACAAAGATTTTCATAAATATTTACATAAATATTCGTCATTATATGGCATGATGTTTCATTTGTTAAACAAATATGATGATATTTCAAAAACAAAATTATACTATTGGAATGAAATAATAACCAATCCATTTACCGAATCTTCTTATAAAGCTGAATTAAATGATATATTTTTCAAAACGCAAAAATGCTATGGTGTGTTGAACCGTTTTTTCATTAGATGTAAAATTAATAGTATGAAACCAAAAATTAAGATGGATATGGAAATGAATGAAATTTCTTTAAAACCACATTTATCTATGAAAATATATCAGGATGGCACATTGTATTATTTTATGCTACGTGATTTAATCAATATTTGTAAAAGTGCGCTACTATATTCAGTGAGTTTTTTTAATGAACCATATTTACCAAAAAATCCATATACAAATAATGAATTTCCAGTTGGTGTTTTATTAAATATATATACAGAGGTCCGTAATTCTAATTATGAAATGCCAATATTACTGCAACTATTATATAAAGCGAGTTTTAATATTGATAAATTTCTAGAAAATAACGAATACTTATTACGCGAAGAAGCAATAACAGATTTTGTTAAAAATTCTTCGGCATGTGAAAAATTAGATGAGATTATGGATATGTTAGACCTGAAGTCTGTAAAGAATAAATGTAAGTTTGACCCAGATTTTCCAACAAAAACAATTATCAAGGCATTTGAACCATTATTATATTTTTATATTGTGTCTGAATATTCAATGCGACCTTACAACAAACGTGTATTCTATCGTAATTTAGTTCAATATAAAATATTACAATTTGCAAATGAAAATCCACCGTTTGGTAGGAAAATTATGAAATCAGTTCGTGACCACGACACGGAAAATAATGTTATTAAAGTAATATGGCAGCATATTTATAATGAAGAGTTTCAACCTATTAATCCAGCACAGTTTCCAACTACAAATGTAATGTTTCGCTATATTATTCGTCATGGCGTTAATGATGACGATGATGATGATGATGACGATAATAGTGAAATTTATGATCACGGTGGTCATTATCATAATAGTGAAATTGATGAGGATGAAGAAGAAGAGGAAGAAGAAGAGGAAGAAGAAGAGGAAGAAGAGGAAGAAGAAGAAGAGGAAGAAGAAGAAGAAGAAAAGGATGAAGAAGAAGAAGAAAAGGATGAAGAAGAGGATAATCCGAGCAACGAAACGCAAATAGAAGACAATGACCGCGATGGGGGTGAAATAATTACAACTATATCACGACAAATTATATTTGACAGTGATGAAGAAAAATAAAATCTATTATCGTAACATAAAAAATATTCAGTTGTTTATGTTACATTATATGAAATAATTACTCTACAATAAGTCTTGGTACGATATTGATTGTTTGGAGTTCCTGTGACATGAGTTTATACGCATATGGAATATCTACCAATGCAAAGTCTGTCGTATTATCACACGTTTTACAACTATGTATAGTGAATTTATCGTGTGTGAATGACTTGTTGTTTCCGTCATTATACGCAGCAATCATACCGCACTTTTTACAAATATGGACCTTGTATTTATCAGATACATCATATAAACGTTCTCTACAGAATCTCGAAATTCCATGAGACAACATAACATCACGTTCCATTTCACCAATACGAAATCCACCATCACGACTTCTACCTTCTGCGGGTTGTCTTGTAAGATTTACCATTGGACCAATTGAACGACTATGTTGCTTGTCATTTACCATGTGTTTCAATCGTTGGTAAAACACTGGACCCATAAAGATATTTGTTTCCATTTGGTCGCCAGATAATCCATCATATAATACTTCATTGCCATAACTTTCATAACCCAAATTCAACAACTCTTTGGAAATGGTTTTTATATCCAAATTACCGAAACTAGTTCCATCACCAAACATACCAATTTCTAAGAGTACTTTTCCTAACAATGTTTCTTTTAGTTGTCCAATAGTCATTCGCGAGGGAATCGCATGAGGATTAATGATGATGTCCGGTCGAATACCATCTTTGGTAAACGGCATATCGCATTCCGGAATAATATTACCAACCGTACCCTTTTGTCCATGTCTTGATGAAACTTTATCACCTAGAACAGGTTTCCTGAATGTACGAATGCGCACTTTGGCAAAATTATAACCATCACCATTACGACCAGTGTAATTCTTATCAATATATGTTTCTTCAGAAGTTCTGAATGTTTTACTTTGGTCTTCATATTTAATGGTTTTTGTAGGATCATTTCGGTTTTCTTTAATAGGAACAATTTTGGCAATAATAACATCACGATTTTCAACTAATGAATTCTCTGGAATAAATCCTTGCGTGTTCAGTTTGTCATAATTTCCAAATTTCACACCTTTTGTTTTGGCCGGATTTGGTTTACATCGAATAATCTCGTCGCGAATAATGTTTTTATCTTCGTCCTTTTCCGTATGGTAAATTGTAGTACCAAATAGACCTCTGTCAATGGAACCTTGATTCACTAGAACCGAATCCTCTTGGTTATAACCACTGTGAGACATGATTGCTACGTGAATCTGTGTTCCAGATGGCAGTTTATTAAGTTCAATGAAATTCATTAATCGTGTATCTACCAAAGGACGGGATGGATATGTAAGGACATATGCCGTCTTATCCATGCGCTTGTCGAAATTTGTCGCATATACACCCATTGCCTGTTTACCCATAGCACACTGATAGGTGTTTCTAGGTGCCTGGTTATGATCAGGGAAAGGAATACATGAGGCAAGAACTCCGAAAATGACACTCGGATGGATTTCACAATGCGAGTATTGTATAGAAGCATCCTCATGTAAATATCCATTTTTGTTCTTCATTGCGATAGTAGAATAATCTTGTTCTTCTGGATCAATATATTCAATTACTGAATCGTCCAATTTACATGCGGTAATTAAATCATTCCATGATAATTCATTTGAACGCAACTTTGAAATCATTTCTTCGGTAATCAGCGCCTTATTATTTTTAACACGCAAAACGGGTCTTGTCAATCTACCACCGTCATTACAAATTCGAATTTCGAGTCTTTTATAATCGAATACAACTGACGTATAGATGTTAATAATACCTTTACACTTTTTCTCTCGAATGTCATTGTAAAATTCAAGGGGACTTTTACTAATACCAACCCAACAACCATTGATAAATATCTTTACTTTACCACATAATTCACCTGGAGTTACTTCATCAACCTTGGTAATTCTCGGCAAGATATAATCATGTAATGAATGACTATTTGTAGGAATCGTTAGATGAGCCATGTAACTAATATTTTTGACAATACCAATTGATTGTCCCTCTGGAGTCTCTGCTGGACATAAGAATCCCCAGGTAGTATTGTGTAATTTACGAGGAGCAATCAATTCACCACTTTTTTCCAATGGTGTATTGATACGACGCAAATGACTCAAACTTGAAACATAAGTAAGTCGATTTAGTACTTGAGCAACGCCTACTTTACTACTGTTTGCCTGTTTAATACTAAAATCACCAGTAGATAAAGCACGCGATATTCCATTTTCAATTGTCATGGACTTCATGATTTTGTAAATATTGGTCATGTTAATAATATTCTCATAATCTTCTGATGAACGCCATGAACCGTTGTTGATTTCACGAACAACTTGCTTTTGCATTTCTTTGACAAGTTTGTTGAAATAATTGCGGAACAAATTATTTAACAAAGTGCCAGTTAATTCAATTCGCTTATTTAGATACGAATCGCGATCACATGGAGGAATCCATTTCAAACTAGTTTGGAGAAGTTTGTTTGCCATATAACCGAGCATATACAACTTTTGTGGTTTTGTTGTACAATGTGGGAAAAGATCGTTGTTTAACACTTCAATCGCAAATTCACGCTTCTTTTGAGCACCTTTCTCTTTGTCCATGTTAATCGGCGTATACGCAACATAAGTTGTAATATGCGTAATGGCATCTTCTTGTGTCATGTATTTGTTGGCATCAATGACCGATGCTTGAAGACATTGTGTTAGTTCCACCTGTTTATCATCCTCCACGTCCAATACAATGTATTGACAAATGTCTTTATCACTCATTACACCAAGTGCTCTAAATAGGACGAATAGTTCAATAGGTTGTTTTACGCGAGGAATTTGAATAAATAGACCATGTCCAAATCCATTATTCTTACTCGCGATCATTATTTCAATCTGCTTGGGCGAAATACATTTGTAATCAGGAACCGACTTAATTTCAGCATACCATGTCCATTTGGTTGTATTTTTTCCATCGAAACATGATACGCGATTCTCTGCCGCGCGTTCTTGACCCAATACAGTCTTTTCGGATCCTTTTATGATAAAATAACCACCGCAATCCATTTCACATTCTCCAGTGAGAGAGGGATGGATGTGATTGTTTTGCTTTAAAATACATATTGAAGAACGTAACATGATAGGCATTTTTCCAATATTTATCTTTGGCAAAGTTTTGTAAATAATACGAGGACTATCCATGGTTTCGTTGTTACGAATCGTGTATTTGATATTCAAGTCAATCGCCATGGTAGAAGCATAGGTGAAATTACGCAATTTTGCTTCGTCTGGCAACATAATCTTAGTAGCTCCGTTATTTTCGTGGATTTGCGGAGGATATAGTTTAAAATTATCGAAAGATATGTCTATTTCTAGCATATATTTGTCCTTATCTGGAACATAATCATTTTCAGAATGAATTTTTACAGGATTGAACATTTGGATAGTACGCTGGATTTGATAGTTTACAAAATGATTGTAAGACTCAATTTGATGACGTACTAGTCTCTCCAAATGCTGTCCTTTAAAATAAGATTCTATAATATCAAACGGTTCTTCGGTATAATTACCCAAATGAGATAAAACATTCTTTTCAATTTCATCAATTTCTGGAATATTATTCATTGTCTCAGGTTCTATTTCTACCTGAACCTTTTTGGATCTTTTTATGCGAACGGTTTTTCCCATTTTCGCAGGTGCGAAATTTGAAATATTCGTTTTCCCCGAAATCGACGAATCACAAGACATTTTTTCAATTGACATCATTTATTGATACTAGATATTAACATATCATATGAATCAATTTTTTATGTTGTTTCGTTAAGTTATAATATTGCTACGAATACATATTATTTGTAATTTGTGATAAAATATATAAATACAACTATTACAACAAATATAATGGCTGAAAAATTTGTTGAAATACTAGATGAAATTCAGGAGCAGAAAAACAAACAATATAGTGATTTTTATCATTATATGAAAATGACAGATCTTTATTATTTTCAACAGCAATTATATAATCCATCATTTTGTAATGAAAATCAAGTATTAAGTAGTGAACCTATGAAATTTTCACGTAATTTTGATAGTAATTCGACCGGATTATTATCGGAACGATTATTTTCACCTACTTCAAAGGAACCCATATCAACAAAAATTCCTGAAATACAACCCATTGTGAAGAAAACGAAAACGAAAACCATTGAAGTTGAAATTAATTCGATCGATGATTTATTGAAAATAGTTGATGAAAATGAATACAATGAAGATACTGAATATAACATTGATTTACAATCCTTAAAAAATATTCAAGAAGAACTTCGACAACTAAATACAATGGTTGGTCTAGACGATTTCAAAGGACAAATATTAAATCAATTATTGTATTTTATTCAAAATCTTCACATTGGAACGGAATCGGATTTTATGCATACTGTTTTATATGGCCCACCGGGTACTGGAAAAACAGAAATTGCTACGATTTTAGGGAAAATGTATTCGAAAATAGGCATTTTGAAAAACAATGTATTTAAGAAAGTCAATCGTAGCGATTTAGTGGCCGGATATTTGGGTCAAACCGCAATAAAAACATCGAAAGTTATTGAGGAATGTTTGGGCGGATGTTTATTTATTGATGAAGCATATTCATTGGCAAATAATTATGAAGGAGATAGTTTTACACGTGAATGTATCGATACATTATGCGAATCGTTAAGTAAACATAAAGGTGAACTTATGGTCATTATTGCCGGATATAAAGAGGAATTGAGAAATAGTTTTTTTCAAGCAAATCGTGGATTAGAATCTCGTTTTATATGGCGTTTTTATTTAGAAAAATATAATTTCAAAGAATTATATCAAATCTTTTTGAAAAAAGTCCAAGAAAATGATTGGAAAATAGATGACAATAAAAATGAACAAATTCTATGGTTCAAAAAACATTATAAATTTTTTAGACATTATGGTCGCGACATGGAACAATTGTTTTCCTATGTGAAAATATGCCATGGGCGGCGCATATATGGTAATGATGCGGAAAAGAAATTAATCACAATGATAGACATGAATAAGGGATTTGAACAATTCAAAAAACATAGTTCATTACATGAAGATGAAAAACCGCAACTTATTGGGTTATATGTATAATTCGTTAAATATTGTTCTTTAGGTAAAATAAATGAATAAAACTATTTCTATAAACCCTGATTTATTTACATCATCGAACAGAAAGTCCAAGAAAAGGGGTAAAAAAGATAATTCCGAAATCAAAGTAAAACCACCTATAAACGAAAAAACAAAAAAAAGACAGTTACGTAAACAACATATTTTACGTCATCTGCGGCAACATCAAGAACAAAATTATAAAAAATTAATGGAACCGGATAAACGTAAACCACCCATTCAACAATCGTCGCAAGAATTTCAAAGCGATTTTAAAGCATCGGTAGATTATTTTAAGAATTTATCAGAATCACAACCATCACAAAAACATAATTATACATCAAAATATCATCATTCTCCTAATAATAATAATGCGTCACACGTTGTTCATTCTTCGATGGAACCAATTATACATAATGAACCATTTGATGTAAGTAGCGAAAATACTGTACAATTATCAAAACCTGTTTTGGGAAACACCTCTGTTCCTACATGGGGATGTTTAAAAAATGGTAGTTTGCCTACGTTTAGGGATTGGAAACGAGGAACGCAAAAGGTGGATCATAATTCGGATATTACTACTGAAAAATATAATAAAATTACCTCTATGATGAAAGCCAAGACTGAAATCCCACAACCGAAACTACGTTATAGAAAACAAAAGAAAACGATACGACGAACATACAAAGTTGGACGTTCCAAAATTTTTTCAAAAATTGCGGTATTGATTTCAAATAAAACAATACGTAATAATATTATGAATAAGTCTCAACAACTAAAGCAAATTCCAATAAATGATACACGAAAATATTTAGTAAAACATGGATTCATCCGAGTTGGTTCAAGTGCTCCAAATGATGTATTGCGTAAAATGTATGAAACGTGTAAATTGATTTGTGGCGAAGTTGAAAATCATAATTCAGAAAATTTGTTATATAATTATTTAAATGATGTATAAAAAACAATATTTACACATGAGAATTGTACATATTGTACAAATGTTTAGTTGGTAATAAATCCGGTTACTGCTTTTACGATAAATATAACAAATCCTATAGTAGAGAAGACACCTGGAACATGTGTTTTATTATATTCGTCTTCGAGCATGTGCTCTTGATTGGTTAATGCGATTTCATAATTATCAACATAATGGTCGTATTCATCATTATTATTAATATTCAGGGATCGATTATATATCGGTTGCTGCATTTCTGTATCCCAAAACTGTCCATAATCATTATATTCATCGTTTGGACATTTTAGTCTTTCTGTAGTGTTGTATATATGCGACATTCTTACTAATTATCATTGAGTTAGATTATATTTTTTATCAAAAAAAACAATCAATTTTATTTCTTGGACAAACTTATTTTTTATGATTTATTTAATAAGTATAAATAGTATAAGTGTAATTATTATAGTAGATGAGTGAGTCAATTTATGGTGAATATATATCTTTAACGCAAAATTATGAAAAAATATACGGGAAAAAATGTATATTGTTATTACAAGTGGGTGCGTTTTTTGAAGTATATGGTTTTCGAAATGAAAAGGGGGAGGTTCAAGAAAGCGAAATATGCGAATTTTCTCGCATTTGTAATCTAAACATTTCGGAAAAAAAATTTGAATATATCAACAAACAAGTTTTAATGGCCGGATTTCGCGATTATACTCTGGATAAATATTTGGAGAAACTCACATTGTCAGGGTTTACAGCAGTTGTATATGTTCAAGAAAAGGTAGGTGATAAAATTATTCGCATTTTCGATAGTGTTCATTCACCAGGTACATATATTTCTTATGACGAAGGAAACAGTGAAAAAATTACTAATAATATTGCCTGTATATGGATTGATGTTCATAAACCCATGTTACAAAACAGAAGTTTGCTAAATAATGTTTCAAAAACGAGGGAAAATATTATTTGCGGTATTGCCATCGCCAATATTTTTACAGGAACGTCTTATATTACCGAATTTCAACAACCACTTACTATACAACCTTCTACTTTTGATGAACTAGAACGTGTTATTGCAACACATGCTCCAAGTGAAATTGTATTTATTTCACCATTTGACCAGGATAAAATTAACTCTATTTTACATTATTCGGGTATACAAAGTCGAGCAATCCATTGTGTGAATAGTATAGATTCGGAAAAGGTTGACCATTGTACACAACAGAAATTCATATCTCATTTATTAGGTAAATTTTATGGAGAAGATGCCATGAACAATTGTGTTGAATTTAGTGTATATCCTACAGCAACACAAGCATTTTGTTATTTATTGGATTTTGTCCAAGAACATAATCCAAATTTAGTGAAAAATATAGCGATCCCCAAATTTCACAACAATAAAGAATTATTACTGGCAAATCATACTTTAAAACAATTAAATATTCTGGATGATCACTCTTTAGACAGCACGCAACATGGTCATTTGTCTTCGGTCAATTCATTTTTGAACAAATGTTGTACTCCTATGGGACGACGGAAATTTTTTACTCAATTAGTAAATCCTACAACCGATGAGACTTGGTTACAACAGGAATATAATATGACGTCCGAGTTATTAGACGAAACTATGTATTCTTATGTATCAAACACGCGGAAAACATTAGGTCAAATACGTGATATTGAGAAAATATGTCGACAAATTGTCATGCGCAAAATTTATCCATGTAGTCTTTATTATTTACATAAATCAATTCATCATGTACTCTCTATATATGAAAGTATGAATGTAAATCCATCTATACAAGAGTATTTATTGGATAATATAAGTGATATTCAACACGTTATTTTAGAAGTTTCTAAATTTTTAGATAATCATTTGTATTTAGATAATTGTAAATCCGTGTCTTCTATGACTACTTTTGATGAAAATATTATTAAACCGGGCGTGAGTGATGATTTAGATACATTATTAAATAATGTGAAAGAGAATAACGAACTATTTGATTATATTCATACGTTATTGAATGAAATTGTTAGGTCTGAAGACAAAAGTAGTAAACCGATAGAATATGTAAAAATACATCAAACTGAAAAATCAGGTGTCAGTTTACAAATTACGAAAAAACGTGGATTATTACTAAAGTCGTATATTCAAAAACATGGGGACGAATCTATTGACAAATTAAATACCAAGTGGAAAGATGTTAAATTAAATACCGCGTCTACCACATGCGACGAAATTGATTTTCCTTTATTGACTAAAATTTGTCGCGATTTACTCCATCAGAAAGATTATATGAATAAACTCGTTTCAAAGTCATATCAAGACATTCTATCAACCTTGGAAAATAACCATTATGAACATTTAGAACAAATTGCCGAATATGTGTCTAGGGTGGATACTTTACACAATAAGGCATATATTGCGAAGGAATATAAATATTGTCAACCACAAATCGAGAGTGAATCGGAAAAGGCATTTGTTAATTGTAATGGACTTCGACATGTGTTGATTGAACATATTCAAACCAATGAAATATATGTTGCAAATGACATTATTTTGGGAGACAACGAGCAAAATGGGGTGTTGCTATACGGCACAAATGCTGTAGGAAAGACGAGTTTCATTCGAGCATTGGGAATATCTGTCATTATGGCGCAAGCCGGACTTTATGTTCCATGCTCCTCATTTGTATATAAACCCTATCGCGCCATTTTTTCTCGCATTTTGGGTAATGATAATCTGTTTAAGGGTCTTTCTACATTTGCTGTGGAAATGTCGGAATTGCGAGTTATTTTGAAATTATCTGACGAGAACAGTTTAATATTGGGGGATGAATTATGTTCTGGAACGGAAACTGAATCCGCATTAAGCATATTCGTTGCCGGTTTGACAAATATGCACGAAAAACAATCCTCGTTTATTTTTGCGACACACTTTCACGAAATTATTCATTATGATGAAGTACAAAAATTAGATAAATTGTCTTTAAAACATATGGCAGTTCATTATGATCGCGAACTAGATGCTCTTGTATATGATCGAAAATTGACAGATGGTCCTGGAAATCGTATGTATGGATTGGAAGTGTGTAAATCGTTGTATTTACCCGAGGATTTTTTACAACACGCATATAGTATTCGACGCAAATATTTTCCTGATACAAAGGGCGAATTATCACATTCGATTAGCAAATATAACGCAAAAAAAATACGCGGTATGTGCGAAATATGTAATCACGAATTAGGTGAAGAAATTCACCATTTATACCAACAGAAAGATGCCGATGAAGACGGATTTATTCAAACAGAGGATGGGGGTGTTGTCCATAAAAATCATCCAGCAAATTTAATGTCGGTATGTCAAGATTGTCATGACAATTACCATTCAAATTTAGAGAATACAACGTTAGTAAGAAAAAAGACAAGTAAAGGATATAAAATTGAAGGTCTTTAATGAATCTAACGGACGGTAAAAAGTAATCAAAAGATGAATAATAACGTATTTAATTTCCAAGTTTTAAACAACGATCGTGTTGACGAAGTGTCGGACGAAATGAGTTGCTCAACCTGTGACACAGACAATGACTTCTCGGTTATTGCTTTGAGTGATTGTAGCAATCATATTGAACAAAGACAATTGACACTTGCCGATTTGGATTCTTCAATCCATGACAAAGGTCCCATGACACTTGCCGAATTGGAATGTCCATCTGATGATGATGACATGCTGTCTGAAGTCTCTACGGTGTGCTATGACGAAACTGACCATATGGAATGGGATGGTTCAAAAACTAGGGGTATTGGTGAAGTAACTCCATGCTTTAATTCAGAGGACATGAATGAAGCGCACCGACTAGGAATGAGCGTTTGCGAGATGTTTGAAATGTATCGTGAAATAAACGATCATGTTGATGAAGATAGTTACAAAAACAACTGTCCTCCTGAATGGCCACTTCATCTTTCTGGAAATGGAACATACGAAGATGAGGGGTTCGGTGAGAGTTATTATGGGTAAATTAGAAAGAATCACAAAAAACAAAAAAACAAAATAAAAAATATCTAAGCAGTTGCTTAGTTATTTTTTTTGGAATATTCAAATATTTATATTGAAATTGATTTTTCGCATTCTAATTGTACAGAACCGACAATATCTGTTTTATGAACATGTTTAATAATCGTGTATACAATTTCCACATTTTTCTTATTGTTAAATTTTGAATGTTGTTTACATAACACAGCACCCTGTTTAACTACATATTTAAAATCTTTTTTGTTTATTTCTTCATCAAGTTTGGCAATGACGTGACAGGAAGGAGCGTTATGAATATGAAACCATATATGATGATCTTCAGCATCATCAATAATGTCAAAGTTTTCTTTTGCGTTTTTACCAATCACAAACTCAACCTCTATGTTGAGTTTGGGAATAGTGATTATTTTTGACAATACCATATTGAATTATATTTTACAGTATTTAAAATTTATAAAAATCATTCAATTTTATTTACAATTTCCATAACACTCTCCTTTGTAATAATAAACATCGCGATTTTTGATCGAAGTATCACTATATATTACTTTGTTTTTAGGACCATTTTCATCACCTTCAACGCATTTCGTTCCTCCAATTAATATACAACAATCAGTTGTTGAACAGACATTTGTAGGCAATCCATTACATTTTTCTTCAATATTATTTAAAACGTTGTCCTTTGTGTTACAAAATCCGTGTGGATTCCCTTCATGTAATTCCTGGGGTTTTGATTCAAATGGATAGTTATTTAAATATACCATTTCTGAATATGATGGCACGTAACCCAAACCGTTATATTTCACAGTTCCCGGTTCATAAAAAATTGGTTTCGGTGTCACTTTATCTGTAGTTAAACCTTTTGTTAATTCGGGATGATTAATCATAGAACCATGCGTTGTTTCATAATCAGGTCCTGACGCAGCAGGTGTTTGTAGTATCGTGTCTTGCGGTGGAACTGGTAATGTACCTGATCCAAATGTTCCGGGTGCCGGTCGAGGGGCTAGATCAGGTTCTTCGTTTTCCATTGGTTCTTCGTTTTCCATTGGTTCTTCGTTTTCCATTGGTTCTTCGTTTTCCATTG
>ERZ807291.6438-NODE-6438-length-14127-cov-6.095509_pt1 | contig 14127 bp, 12 predicted proteins | sample MGYA00521257_ERZ807291 | MGnify/ENA primary metagenome ERZ807291 (study PRJEB31413, sample SAMN03169783) | marine metagenome | biome: Marine; feature: Water; material: Subsurface seawater | place: North Sea | collected 2011-04-28 | depth 1 m m ...
GTAGGAAGAAGAGTAGGAAGAAGAGTAGGAAGAAGAGTAGGAAGAAGAGTAGGAAAGTAAGTAGGAAAGTAAGTAGGAAGAAGAGTAGGAAGACAATGACGAAAGTCCGAAAGGCGCGAAGAAAAAGTAAACGTCGGAGCGGTTCTAGAAAATCGTCAGGACCAACGAACGGAAAATCAAGAAAACATAAAAAGAAATCAGGGAAGAGGGCTAGATTTAAGATGAATTTGTCAGCCCATCAGTTTACTGATGTAAGACCGTATAAATTGTATAGAAGTACTGGTTACGAGGAATCATCTTGTAATCATCCATTTTTTGGAGCAAGCCTAAAATCAGTAGAGTCTTACATAAACCCAGGCGTTGAAAGAAAGTACGTTGTTACCACAAAAACGGATGAGACGCCTTTCATACTTCTTAATCTCGATCAAAATATATTAAATCTACTTTCTAAAAGTATGGTATTCGAAAAATTTTTCCCATCGGGGGACACAACTAATCGCGTTTTTATATATAAAAACTATAAGTGGCAAAGAGCGTCCGCCAACTCAAAACTAGACTGTGAATTTTATAATAAATTGTTTAAACTATATCCAGAAGCACAAGGATTTTACACCGAACCGGGTAACACGCCAGCGGAATGTGTGCTAAACGAAAAAATGAAGCAGAATTTAAGTGAGATGGAAATGTCATATAGAGGTATGGGGACACCAGTCCGGAAGGGGAAGAAGGGTGGAAATTCCAGGTACATCCATGGCGTCGGGCGCAAACTATTTTTTTCGTATAACTAACCATGTAAATGTCTATTGTGGATTATCACCAGTATCCTGATTGTATTGTGATGGTATATAATCTAAATTCTCTCGATTATAGTTACCAACCCATGTTTTTATTGTACATGTAAAGCCTGGGGCAATCTTTTTTAATTCATCGCTGATAGTAGCATGGTATTTATGCAACTGTAGTTTCAACTCCACCCTCAATTCCGGGCTGTTAATTATACCACGGTTTCTGTCTTCGTACAGCATAACAATCAGATTAATATATGCATCATCGTCTTGCTTAAATTCATACTTCATCTGTTTCCACACAGCATTTTCTTCGGCTGTCGGTGGAACTAATAACCGCTGTTTTGCGTAGCGAAGCAATCGTTGATTTAAGCATGATAAATATGAGTCATTATCGACTGTTGTTTTACATTCTGATTGTTCTGAATGAATGTTCATTTTATTTTTAACACAACTATTGTCTTTTTTCAGTTTTTAAAATAGTATAATATTATCCTTTCCAAAATTGTCTCAATATATATTTAAATAAAAAAGTCTCGAAAACCAGTAAAAAGAGCAGAAATACAATAAAGACGCTGCGTTGGTTGAGGTAATGACCAACAAAAAAGGCTCTGACGCGCAATATAATGATTTTACACCGATGATTAACTCTCTTTTTGTTTTAATTTAAGATATATCTTAAATTAACAGTATCAACATTAATATGTGTATTGAATATAATTATTTATTATTTTCTTAAAATATGTTTAATAATAGTATTTACCGTATCATCAGGTGTTTGAGATGCCTCAATTGATACTCGACACGTTGAGTATTTTTCATATAAAACTTTCCGTTGGTTATATAATTCTTCAAACGTTTCTATCCCTGCTGGAAATACAATAGGTCTCTGTTTTCCTTCGCTTTTTTTACGATGAGAAATAACATCGAAAGGTGCATCAAGCCAAACTACCGTGTGTTTTGCAGTAATAGCATCCATTGTCGACGAATAATAACACGCTGAACCTCCCAGTGATAGAACAATACTCCCCATATCTTTCTGGATAGATTTTTCTTCAGCTTCGCAAAATAATTCACGTCCATATTTTTCTAAATATTCAAGTTCGGTGATGTTATATGTTTTCATAAACAGATCTCGGGAATCCAAAAATGGCAATCCCAATTTTTTCGCTAATATAGCACCACATGTTGTCTTACCAGAATAACACATTCCATGTAGAATGATAGTTTTATCAAATTTCATTTCGGATGTATCTTCCGTTGTTGATATACCGACTTTTTTTGGTAACCTGTTCATTTTAATTTAAGATATATATATCTTAAATTAGTTTATAACACAATATGTCATATTTTTAAAGAAAATAACTAACACTAGTCTCATTTAATAATTATTTCTGGTTCAAACAACTCCTTAATTTTATGACCAACTGCTTGCTTCATTAACCGAACCTTCAATTGTCCCGATGTAAACTTCTCTTGTCGATACGCCACCTCAATCAGTTGGTCTAACTGTACCGACAATAATTTCAAATAGTAATGATAGTCGACCTGCATCGCCGAAGTTCTCGATTTGAAGTAATCAGGATGTTCAAGCTTTCTCCATAATTTTGCCTTCACATTATCCATGTTTGTCACGATATACTCTAAGCGTTCGCCTGCGTCGACACGCTGCCCCCGTCTCCTTAATTTTTCCGCTAACTGTACATGGGCTGGTAAACCTCTTTTTCTCGCCCTCCACTCTTCTATCGCACATAACCAGCAACAATCTCCCAGTTTACGTCGCAATGTATCTTCCTCCTCTGGTGAGAACTTGGTTGGTTCAACATTTTCATACGCGCTTAGAAGAACCGAACACTTGGGAATATCTTCACCGCGTGGTAAATTAAGATAATCACATGTGTGGCACTCAATATAGTAGTCATCAATTTGCTTCTTGCGCTTTTTAGGATCATCTTTCAACACTGCTTTAGTCATGACCTTATATTCGGAAATCTCCCCGATACTTTTGGTAATAACAAAGTCTCGATGAGAAAAGAAGGCGGAGCACAGATTGTTAAAGCGGTCGCACACATGTTTCATAACTTCATCCCACTTACACCGCTCGAATATCATGTTTACGACTTCTTCATAAATCATCCTAATAAAGGCGCTGTTATCCCGTCTCGCTAATAATACACCTTTCTTACCAATCTTTTCCGCTACAATACCATCTCTCCCACAATCCAGATACATGTATCGCTTTTTTGTAAGGATAAGAAATTGCCAGTAAATTACCTCCTCAAATGCCATTCTCATCGGTGGTGGAAAGATGGATGAAATATCTTCTTCCACATCTAGACAAAAGTCCCATAATTTATCCGCTTTGTCAAACTGTGGAAAGTGAATGTAGCAACTGTCAGTATTTTTAACTATAAGTGGAAACCCAGTATTAAAATTTCCAACTTTCGTTTCAATGTCATATACAAAGTCATCACTCATCCCAATAAATTCTATTTTTTTGATACTATTTGACGGTTTTCTCTGAGAATCATTGATAGATAAACATAATGTAGTGCTATCGCTTTTCATTGTTACTGAAAGGTTCAACGACCGAATAAGATAAAATACACGTGCCGCCTCTATCTTTCCAGTAATATTAAACGACCAATTATCTGTTGATACGTTCTCAGATTTACAATAACCAGCAAAATAGGCGAGACGTTTAATGTATGTCTCATTCAAAAAGTTCTCAATTCTTTCGCGTTGAGTTCCGTACAGAAATACAATTTGTTCGATTGGAGTCTTTGTTTCGATAGTTTCTATATATTCTAATATATCTTTCAGATGAATATTCTTTTTCTCGAATACGGGGTAATTATGACACAAGTTGGTTCCAATTACCGCATCTTTGGGTTTCAAAATATTTAATTCCTCATCCAACAGACTATGGTCTTCTGTGACGTCCACCATACCTGTATGTGTATTAATACGATACATCTTCTTTACTGTTTTGTGTCTAATTACCCTAACAATATCACTCCAACCTTCAGATGTATAAATTTCATAATTCTCAGCCTTTCGTTGCTGCTTTTCGGTTCGACCCTCTTCCCCTAATTTAAACCTGTTGTATGATTTCCATTCTGTATCTGCCATCATGTCATCAATTTGCTTGAAGGTGATTTCACCTGTGGTTTTATTTCTCAAAAGCATGGGTGTATCACCAGTTACACTATCCCCATACACCAAGTCTCCATCGTGCTTGTCTTGTAAACGTTTCGCTGCCAGTTGAATATTTTCTCTCCCCCAGGCCGTCGTACACATCGCCCCTGGCAGAAATGGTAGATAACCACGATGAACCCCCATCGACCCATAGACTGAATTACAACTAACTTTATAAGATTGTTGTCGTTTATCCAATACAGTGATTAATTTATCAACCCGTAAGTAGTCGACTGTTCCCTTTTTCATCTCCTTCAATTGTTTTTTGTATCCCTTCATTTCTTTTTTGGTATTGGTTCTCGCATCTAATAAATTTTGTAGCAATGCTGGCAGGACACCAATGGGTGATTTCAAAAATCGATAACGACGTTTGGCACACACCACTTTACCCTTTGTTTTTTTCTTTTCAGTATCATGAACACAGTTTTGATGGTCGTGCCACTCAATAATATTACAAGCACTGTCGGGAATTTCCTGGTCGTCTCTCACCAATGTTGAGTAGTCGATATTGTAGGCAATAATAGTTGTAGGATACAGGGACGAGAAATCAAAGGGAACCACTTTATCATACACCCCCGGTTTTGGTTGAAAGACATACGCACCTGTAAAACACTCATCATCGCTCGCAGTATAACCATCCTTTTCTACAATACGATTGTCATACATACATTTTTTGTATACCTGTGAATACACCTTAATTTGCTGACCCTTCGTGTACAAATCAAAAATAGAGACATTACATACCTTTGCCATCTCACACAGCCCTACCCATGTTTGGATAATATCAAAGATTTCAACAACTAAGACACTGTCCTGAACACAATATTTGGCACACACGCCGAGTGCTTTGGCACCTTTCTCGCCACCTTTCATCCCAACACGATAACACTTGAAAATACCCGCTACATCCAATGGGTCTTTCGTTTTACCGATGAAAAACTCCGAGACTGTTTTTAATTTGTAGTTGTTAAATTTATAGTCTCTTTTTATCAGTGGTAGTAAATCCACATGAAGCATGCCCTCCGCATTGAGGAATTTGAAGTGTTGCGTTTTGTACGCTGCCGACGACCACTTGATTTGTTTTTCCTTCGCGGTAATGTACTTGGTAAACCCCTGCTGTTGAAATTGGTCGATGACAAGATTAAATTTTGCCCGATCAATCATGTACTCCATATCAAATCCTAGAATATTGTATCCAGTCACAATATTAGGTTTGTATTTTTTAAGAAAGTCTGCGTATCCAACTAACAAGTCCGCCTCTGTTCTAAACGACAAAATTGTTACATCGTTCCCTGTGATTTTCTGATTTGGGTTTCCCAGAGATAAGATAAAGTTTTGTGTTTTCTTATTACCTTCTCGTTTGAGAATACAAGAGATTTGAAAGACTTTGTCTCCAGGAATATCAGCACAAGGCATTCTACTTGGATTTGTAGAATTCACCTCAATATCCATTGATAATATCAACGGTTGTGGAATATCATCACCGCCTTCGTATTTTATATTTTTCCATCTCACCGTATATTCTTTATCACAGTGTGTGATTTGATCCTCTACTCCAACCTGTTTCCCCTTAATTTTAATCCAACCCGCCATCGGGATGGAGCGATGGCAAATAAATTGAAGGAGTGGATCAGCATCTTCCTCATGAATGCGGCAATTGATGTTTCCCAACCCATTAACGTAAAACCGCTTTCTATTTACCGTCCACATGTATCCCTTCCTATCACTCGCAGAAGAAAAGGCCAATAACAAATAGGGGAACAACCGTTCCTTCTTCCCGTCTTTGCTGAGATGACTATAGTACAATCTCTTCTTCATCACAAACGATGTTTTAATCGGACCCGACCCCTTGAGCCTCTCCGCAATGGAATTAGTCAACATTTGAGATTTAGTTGCATCCCACACAAATGCTTGTCCATCAACCCTATCTGGTAGCTCCAAGTAGCAGTAGGGTGTGAAATCATTAATTCTTATTACTACTGTTTTATTCTGTTTGTCCAATGCGTATACTCTGAATACGGTGACATCTTTTTCTGTATCGTCCCAATGCCAGAAATAAGGAAATACAATATCGTTTACTAACATTTTCTTTATTGGAAATGTTAGTTGAATAATCATTTTAATGAATGAAATCAAATTATTTACATAGTGGTCCGACGATTGCCATGAAAAAACAGAGTACTGGGAAGAGAAAAATAGTCAGTACCAAAATTTTGTATGGTATAACTAGGAGGCAACTCACGGCATTGAACAGATAGGAGGCATCTCGATGCTTACTCACCAATTTTTTGTTCTCCTCCCGCGATACGTACATAGTATCGTATATATCAACCGCTGCGTTGGGAAGATTTTTAAAGTAGAGTTCCTCGAAATCGTTGTCCAGACGCATGAGAAACTCCATTGCTAGAGAATTCAGTATCATATTCTGTAAGTCTTTCTCGGTAAAGATAATCCAGAGGTTAGCACCGTAAACGATTATATTAAAAGAAAACTCTTGAAATGTATCAATGATAGCGGAGATACTGTCCATACGGTTCATCTTCTTTAATCCGATTTGAACCGTCAGATTGTCCCAGATGAAAAAACTACGAACAAAGTAAAGAATACCAATACCACACATCATCATTTTATTTTCTAATGATGAGGTGTTTGGACAGAAATCGCCGTCGAATGCATTTATTTCGTGAGATAACAGCGCTATGTATAAAATCCACTGTGTAAAATAGACGAGGATGGGTAAGGCGAATGTAAGAGAGAAAATATGAGAGCAGAAAATCTTGTTGGACTTTTTTAGTTCAATGTTTAAATAGCCTTTCGTAACATGATAGTAGAAGAGACTAAACATCCCAAATTTAGGGTCAGCCAATACTATCTCTCGTTTCTCCTCATTGTCGATAAATATTTTACTCCCATTTTCGATGTCAAATTCCTTAAATTCTGGAAAGACCCTATTAACATGTTCCTCCCCGAGTAGTAAGTGGTCGGATAATTTAATACATAGATTATTGTAGACAAGGGGTAGTGAGCAGCAGATAATTTCGTGGCGCTTTGCCGACAGTTTACTATCGTCCGATGTTTCTGACCCACCCGACGGTGAGTTATTTAATGTTCTTAATTTTAAAACCAATTCATGGGTTAAATTATTTTGAATATTCGAGATATCTATTGTTGGTGTATTTTGTTTGTTAGAAGAATTTATGGGAGACCTTGAAAGTTTTCGCATTGTTGATTTCATTTTCTTATCTTGATTGTGTTATTTATAACGATATTGTGAAATTTGAACTTAAAAATAATATATCGGATATTTTGTAAATAATGACTTATTTTAAAAATATTATGGTGCTGTCAGAATACCAGGTATTCCTATATCCAGAGGTTGTCTAATCGTTCTGACTTACAAACGTCAGCGCTGGATACGGTAAACTTTATTTAATTAATCCAATAGTATCGCTACTTATCCCGAAGAAAATTGGACGAGAATCTTGTGGATTAGGTGATTTACCGGTATTTCGAGTACTTGCTGGCCTAATATTACACATTGAAATATTATCTCTAGAGACTATTCCACTGTTTGTATGTAAAAAGTCGACGCCGCAAGCCACACCGGATGTAGAACTGAGACCTTCTACATTTATATTTCGAAGATTAACAGTTTTACTTCCGGCTACAGCAACTCCTCTAACCGCTGCACCATTAAATTCTAGTTCCAATGGTACTATACCAGCCTTAACAGACGTTTCCACACGTGTCGCTAGACCGGCGGAATTTTTATTACTTAAATTTTGTATATTAATGTTAAATGCTTGAATATTTAATCCAGCAGAAATGAAAAGTCCAATTAACCCTTTCATTACATGCCCCATGGAATCACCACCGGACACTAAATACAAGTCATTAGCGATTAATAGAGTTTCGAGATCGGAATTTCCAGAAATAGCCCAATCAATAATAAGGGATGTGATATTAGTCGTTCCTTTTTGAGAACCAACGGCGTGCTTGGCGACAAATAGTTTGGCATCTGAGAGAACATTTCCGACATAGGCTCCCTCCTCGTTGCTTACAACATTGATTTGTAATACATCACCAGCAATTCCTACTTGCTGTTTACCACCGTAGGCACCTCCAGTTCTTTCCGATGCCTTAAGACTTACACCGATGATTTCACCATCACCCACCGTCAAATTATCAACAGAGACATCGTGGATAATATTGTTCTCATTTCCAATAGCACCATCTCTATTTTTTTTGAATCCGTGGACTGCCACTCCTCTTGAATTAAGAAGAATACCGTATCCACCTCCATCGTAAATACCGCTCTTATTTTTGAATATAGAACTGTCGGGGATAGCGGTTCCATTACGGGTAGCAGTGACTACCTCCTCCATGGCGGTATTCAAACTATTCAATATATCTGTACCTGATTTTGCTCCTAAACTTGCCGACGGCTGGGCTGCTACTATCGCTGCGAGTGTTGGCTGCATAAAGCGAGCAGAGGAATAGGTGGACAATACGGTGATATCATTGGACATATTACATATTTGAACATTTCTTACCAGACAATTGGTTCCACCATTTAATGCTATTCCTGCAACTTCAAATTCGTGGATTGTCAAATTTTGGATAATAATTTCACTCATTCCATTACCGTGAATCCCATGATGGGATGAAAGACCAAGATTACCATTGGCTATCAATGTTTTACTAGCAGCGACTATCGTATCTCCAAAACTACCAGGTCCTTGGAGTGGGATGAATGGACTACTGGCAAGTTCGATATTGGCATAGAAGCGCTGCTGAACACTAAACAATACAGATTGACGCAGTGTCTTACCGTTGAGGTCTAGGAACACATTAGCGGCTTCTATGGTAATGGCTGCGAAGAATCCTAAATGATAACCACCAAACGGAGCAGTAGGGTAGTCAGCATTAGCACCGCCGGATTTTTGAGCTGCTGTCGGCATCCAATTATCTGAAGCATTTGGTTCAAAGATAATATTTTCCGACAGAACGTAATGCGCACTGTGGCGTAATCTGACAGTACCATTTGTAAAATCAGACTGGGACAGTAGAACAGTAGCGTTGAGTACGGGATTGGCTTTGAATGCGGCAAATGTCATAGTTGGATCAGAGGTGTATGTTTTAAAGTATTTAACAGTGTCCATGACGGTTGTGGGATATATATCTTTATATTTTTCCTCTGACGTATCTTTATACGAATCAAAGGAAAATGTTTCTATCCACGGCGGGGTAGGATTATTATATTTTGAAGTGTTCATTTTTTATTATATGTTTTTTTTAAGTATAATAAAAAATGGCGTCATCTCAATATATTCCTGGGAATTTCAAATATGGAACCAATGTTAACATTACTGGTCAATTTACCAATCTTTCTTCCGCCGGTGCATTCAATGTACCAACAGTGCAAAATGGTGCGACAAGTGCTCCCGTAGCAGTCTCCCATCTTGATTTGTCAGATAATACTGTTCTTTCCCACTCTAATGGTGTTTTATCAATAAAAAATACTAATAGTGGTGATTTACCTACTGATATACAAGTTACTGTGAATGGTGTTGAATTCGTTATTTTAGCAGACGACTTAATTTTCCTCGCGGTATCTCAAACTACTGTTAAGAAAATAGTATAAATTATATTGAAAGCAGTAATTTTTTATTTTTACGTGGAGGCACAGTTGGAGGTCTGGGCTGTTGATATATATGTTGTGGATGCACAGTTGGAGGTCTGGGATTACCTGGAGTATCCGGAAGAGTTTTACTCGGAGGTCTGTCATGAATCGGTACAGCCGATTTAATATGTCTAGGTCTAGGGAGTAAGTGTTGATGACTTGGCTGACTATTATGGGTTGATTTAATATGTCTCGACTGTTGTGAATTGATGACTGGTGGTATATTAAGAGTTTTAGGGAGACGTCCAATCCGCCTCCTCCGGGGCGACGACGGATATTGATGTGGTGATTCTGATCTGGTTTTTATTGTTTCATTAGACTCCTGTGGTAGGCCTAAATTACTTTTATTTCTTTTACACCCTTCCTCTATATTGACTCCATTATCGGATTCGTACTTTTTATCATTAGTTTTAGGGCATACAGTGCTATTGTTTCTATATTTTCTATTATATAAACAACCACCTACAACCAGTAATGGAACCAGAAGAAGCCATAAAAAATGGTAGTCATGATTGTAAGAAGTCGAAGATGGGGTAGTAAATACGGATGATGGGGTATTTACAGGTATAATAATATATGTATTATTAGTTTGAATATGTACGCCAACATGCGGAGACGGTGATAATATATTTAAAAGAGTGTTTATCGAGGAAGAGGGGGCGTATGAAGAGTATGAAGGTGTAGTGGAAGAGGGGGCGTATGAAGGTGTAGCGGAAGAGGGAGAGGGAGAGGGAGAGGATTCAACCGGTGATGGTGTGTATGAAGATGGGGTTGTGGAAGATAACGTTATAGGGGGTGGTGTATCGGGTAAAAAAAGAGTAGGGTATGTTTCTGCTAATAATCCGTCTTTACATGATAATAAAATATATTGTGTGGTATTCCATAAAACTGTACACATTATTTTCTTTTCATTCTCGTCTTTCATTTTTTAACGCATAATAAATTAACTCTATCAGAATTAATTTATAATTATTGTGATGTCATTGGTCCATATCTCTCGCGGTTGTGTCGTGCTTGTTGTAGTGCCATTATGTCTTCTCGTTGGTATACAGTGTCTCGGGTAAACTGTTGAGGTGATACATACCGACTGTTTTGGGTTGTCGGTACTTTTGTGTACTGTGGCCACAATCCACCCATCGGGGTCTTGAAAACATCAGTCTGTATATTGCTTCGAATGGTGTAAACCGGTAAGTTAAATGGTGGGTCAAGGTCTTTATCCAAGTAGTACATGATTTGCCCAGAGTGGATATCTTTATAATTTGTATAGTTCTTCCCATAATTTGTATATTTTTCATCGTAAATATCTTTCAGCCTTACATTTCCCGTCCACGGAACACTGTCAAGGTCTTGATGGGATGGACCTCTCAATGGATATATAAGTCGGGAATCGTTTGTGGAGACTACTTCATTCGTGTCTCCTGTACACGTGCAGTCGCACCCACAGTCGCAATCTTTATCAGTTCTGAAAAAGCCTGGAGTCGGTTCTAATCCAAAATTTGGATTTAAAATGGTATAAGGATTCTTAGTGTAAGGATTTGGCCCTTTGGTACTACGTACGTAACTCGTGGGTGAGCATTGAGAAATATCATTCATTTGTAAGCATGTTGAAAGTCCTACATTATTTATATCTCCCTTTTTTGCTCCACTGACCGGCCATGTTGGAAGACTATTTGGTTGCGGACATTCACTACACTCGCATGATGTTTTTGGGTATTCTGGTCCAATAAGTTTTCTAATCATTTTTATTTAAAACAATAATTTTAAACTACAATATTTATTTGTTAGATTTGTTAGAGACTTTTGCCTTTTTAGATTTACCTGTTGATACAGATATATATAATATAAATAAAAATACCGCGAGGCATGTAACACCAGTCCCTATTAATAAAATAGCCAGCGGGGAAATAGATGCCACGGAAGGTCCAGGGGAAGGTCCGGGTGGAGGTCCAGGGGAAGGGGAAGGTCCAGGGGAAGGTCCAGGGGAAGGTCCAGGGGAAGGTCCAGGGGAAGGTCCGGGTGGAGGCGATGGTTTTTTACACTGAGTTTGACAATCATTAATACTTTTATATTTCCCATTACCATCTTGTTGTAAAGAACAAGAATAGTCTAAACAATTCCAGGTAGGAGCTGTACATAAAAGAGCATCACCTGTATGTGTTAATTTACCATCCTCCGAACACATGTACGCGCCATTACCTTTAGTTATAAATGGCTTATCACATGTAATATTACATGATTTACCACCTGCGAGTTTAGGGTAATCATGACATTCTGTACTATTACTATTTGTTATAACAGGTAGTGTACAGGATTTAACAGTACTTACGGTAATACATGTAGGAAAAGATGGTGTGCCGGGTAAAGTATTAGTCTTCGGATATTGACCGGAAAAGTATAACCCACTCGTAAAATCTGTGATATTTGGATATGTTCCAAGCATCGTGGTCGGTATTAGTGATGTAGAAGCACCGCATTGCGTGCATGAACTTCTCCCCCCATAATTACATTGATTGGGTGGTAGAGGACCATATACATAATTTTGGACGAATCTGCCTAGCGTTTTATTATTGGGGGCCTCGCCCATGATAAATTCTTGGTCGGTACCGACATATGTTAATATTGTACAAACATGGCCGGGGTCCGGGTCCGGGGTCCCCAAAGGTCCTACGGCTCCTATTTGTATATAAAACATAACAAATGTACCAGGTATGCACCCGCTACCGCCATTACACATATCGGAGTAATTAGATGTTATAACTAACCATATTTTTACGTCTACCGCCTTCTTCTCGCCAGGTTTCTGTTTCGGTTGGGATTTTGTAAACGTAGTAGTTATTTGGGTAGGAGTATGGGATGAGTCTGAAGTCTGGGATATAGTATACAAACCTGATAATAGGAAAGGGGGTATGGGACCATAACATAGTTTGTAGTCAGTTGGTGAAATTTCAATATCTTGACCATATTGATCCTTAAATTTTAGATATAGTTCGGGCATTCTTTTTTGTTATTGTTTATAATTTTTTATAATTTATAATTTATAAATATTCTAGATGGGATTTTTACCAATACCATTATGTAGATTGGGTACGGATGTCGGTGAAATAGTTGGGTAATACTTTTTAGCCACTGGACTTACAATATAGGAATAAAAAAGACCACTTGTTATCCCGATAATTAAGTATATTACATTCATTTTTATTTATAACAATATCTTTAATAGATATTGTTATAAATAAAAATGTGGCGTTTCATATCTGGATTAGCATCCGGAGTTTATCTTGGAACCTATTACGACTGTAAACCTATATTAAACAAAATCAGTGATTATATTAAAGAACAGTGGCCAGAGAAAAAAGAATAGAAGAAATATATTTTTTAGAAGAAATATATTTTTAATTTGTTAAATATAAAATGACAGAATTAGAAGAAACCGATAAAGTTGTTAATATAATTAGCTTGATAATTATTCTAGTTGATATACTTATATATCTTGCATTTTCCAAAAATTTACTTAAAACAACAACTGGAAATACTATTTTGTTTTTCACCGTTGTTTTTGGATTATTAGGAGGGGTAATAACGCTGTATATAAATTCAGTAGCATCTATTAGTCTAAGTTCCTTCATCTTTCTACTTCTTCTTTTCTTCGTATCTAGGAAAAAATTATCGGGTGGAAAGATAGAAGGAGTTGGTCTAACTAACTATAAAAGTTTTACTTCGTCAACATCAACATCTAGATCAAGAAAGCGTAGACGTAGGTGATAAATAAGAATGAATATAATTTCGTCATTAAATAAATATGAATATTGGTTTTATTTTATGTGGGTTGTTAGCATTTTATGATACTATATTCTGCTGTCAAATAGGCTTTGTAAGTATTCGAGACGATTGGTTCGGCTACAGACAGACAGTATGGTATACATATATTAAAAGTATTATACCATATCAGACTATCGATGACAGAGAAGAAATAGAGGAAAGGACTTATGGGATGCAAGGGCATTCGGTGGAAATTGTCTAAAGACTGTTTAACCCAATATAAAAATATCTAATTATAGTATTTGCTGTGATACAGCTCAAAATACCTTCCACGAATTACCAATTCACGGGTACATATTCCACCCTGATTGTATAATTTAATGGGTCCGATCAAGAGCGCAAACATGTCCACTGTGTAGAGACGATAGTGAATCAAACTACATTTTTCCGGGAATGCGATTCGAATGAAAAATAATAATACCCACTCATCACTGAAAAGTAAACTTACCACAAGCATTAATAGTAATATATTATAACATCATAATATATTAGCATAATCTTTTTTACGAATATAATTATTTATATTTTTTACGTAGTCAATAATATAAATAATTATATTTTTTTTTGCGAAAAATAATCACTTATACATTGTTTTAATGATTGCGGTAATTTCACGGTTCAGAGATGAGTTGGAAGACTTTA
>ERZ807291.6447-NODE-6447-length-14119-cov-6.148962_pt1 | contig 14119 bp, 13 predicted proteins | sample MGYA00521257_ERZ807291 | MGnify/ENA primary metagenome ERZ807291 (study PRJEB31413, sample SAMN03169783) | marine metagenome | biome: Marine; feature: Water; material: Subsurface seawater | place: North Sea | collected 2011-04-28 | depth 1 m m ...
AACAGGAGCAGTTGTATCTACTACTTTCACAGTTCTTGTAGCTGTTCCAACATTACCTGAATCATCTGTAGATGTATATGTAACCGTATAAGTACCAACTGTATCTGTATCTACTTTTCCACTTGTTACTACAGCAATAGCTCCAGAAAGATCAGTAGCAGTTGCTCCAGCATCAGTCCAGATAGAACCTAGTTCTACAGTATCAGTTCCACTAGTAACAGTAACAACAGGAGCAGTTGTATCTACTACTTTCACAGTTCTTGTAGCTGTTCCAACATTACCTGAATCATCAGTACATGTATATGTAATCAAATAACTACCAACAACGTTTGTATTAACTGTTCCACTTGTTTTTACAGTAACATCTCCAGAAAGATCAGTAGCAGTTGCTCCGGCATCAGTCCAACTAGAACCTAGTTCTACAGTATCAGTTCCACTAGTAACAGTAACTACTGGAGGTGTTCTATCTACTACATAGAGAGTTCTTGTAGCTGTTCCAACATTACCTGAAGGATCTGTAGATGTATATGTAAGTGTGTATTCACCAACAGTAGTTGTATCAACTGTTCCAGTTCTTACTACAGTAACATCTCCAGAAAGATCAGTAGCAGTTGCTCCAGGATCATTATATGTACCTCCCAATTCAACAAAGAGTATATTATCCACAACAACACTAACTACTGGGGCAGTTGTATCTTCTACAATAACAGTTCTTGTAGCTGTTCCAACATTACCTGAACCATCAGTACACGTATATGTAAGCGTATAAGTACCAACAGTATTTGTATTAACTGCTCCAGTTGTTTCGACAGTAACATCTCCAGAATCATCAGTAGCAGTTGCTCCAGCATCATTATATGTATCTCCTAATTCAACTGTAGCTGGATTATCCCCTAAGACACGCACAATAGGAGCAGTTGTATCTACTACATTAACAGTTCTTGTAGCTGTTCCAACATTACCGGAAGGATCTGTGGATGTATATGTAACCGTATAAGTACCAACAGCATTTGTATTAACTGCTCCAGTTGTTTCGACAGTAACATCTCCAGAAAGATCAGTAGCAGTTGCTCCAGCATCAGTCCATGTAGCACCGAGTTTTACAGTATCAGTTCCACCAGTAACAGTAACAACAGGAGCAGTTGTATCTTCTACTATCACAGTTCTTTTAGCTGTTCCAACATTACCGGAAGGATCTGTAGATGTATATGTAATTATGTATAATCCAACAGTAGTTGTATCAACTGTTCCAGTTGTTTCTACAGTAACAGTTCCAGAATCATCAGTAGCAGTTGCTCCAGCATCAGTCCAACTAGAACCTAGTTCTACAGTATCAGTTCCACTAGTAACAGTAACTACTGGGGCAGTTGTATCTACGTCTATTTCATCACCAATAAATACAAAATTATTATTACTATTTTGAACCGTACTTTCAATTAATTCCCGAGTATCACCTATACCCTCATCAAAATAAAATGGATCATCGAGACATATCATATACTTTTTACCTTTTTCAAAAGTTCCACTAAAAACAACTGTTAAATTATCATTTGCCTTAAGGGATGGTTCTAAAAAAATATGATTTTCAGTACGTGTAGTACCATCTGGCTCTTCTTCTATATCTGTTTCAGCTGTAATCGTGTATTCTGTACCCGTAGTAGAACCAGTAATTGTAGTTAAACCTTCTATTTTTAACGCATAATTATCGCTTGATTTTTGATAATATGCTGTCTTCGCACCATTAACCTCTGGATTTGCATAAACTGCAGTAGTAGCTGGTAAACCAAAAATTAATAATTGTGATGCCTCATCAACATCTGTAGTTACTTCTAATATTCTTATCCAATCTTTATTCATCCAACCGCTAGCATCTTTGCTTCCTATATTAGCAACAGTAAATGTAATATGTCCTGTTTTTTTATCAAAACTGCCGTTTGTTAACTCTAGGTCAGTAAGTTCTTCTACAGAATTAATAGGTTGTCCACGTTTCATAGATCGATTCATCTATATAAATTATTATTACAAATAATAATTTACAGAAATTGCAATGTGATATACATTTTGTTACGTAAATTCGATTTCTATTTTAAACTTTCATTTAAATCCATTACTAAAATTGGTAACGCAAGAATATTCATACACAGGATGATATCCAACTACTCCTCCAGCAAATAAAAAATTAGGATTTAATATGTTTTTTTGATGTCCCCTAGACTTTACTCCATCGTCAATAAAAAGATGTATAACAATCTCTCTTACATTAATACTACCATAATCAATATTTTCACCTATAGTACCAATCCATTTGCAATATCTTTCTATACGATCTTTAGTATTGCTTTTATCGCTACCAGTATGTCCCATAATACCAGTATTAGTCATGTCTGTTTGATGGTCAAATGCTGCTTTTTCTAAAGAAACACTAGGTTTTATTGGTGGTAATGGTAACGTATTTCTTAAAACTTTTATTGCTTTACGTACAGCCGGTTTTCCTTCAACAGTTCGTATTAGAAAATTATCATTACGTTTATAAACGAGATTATTATGTATAGCATCAGGGTGATCAAATGACCTTAAATGTTTTCTTAAATATTGAATATAATCTACTGGATTCTCTCGCAATAGAGACATTTCCGCACATATTTCATTTGTAATAGAAGAAATATTATTTTTAATATTCATATATTAATTATACATTTATCGAGTTTGTTTCTTTATATTCATTGATAGGCTTTATTTCTTCATATGTATATGCACGTGTATATTTTGTTTTTAAGTGATATATAACGCATATAAATACAGTAGATGTTGATTTTTCTATAACAACTGGTAAAAAAAACGTTTGTTTGCCTATATGATAATATGCTAAAACAGAGCTTACTGTAGAGAAGACATTCATTCCCAATTCACATAATATGTTTGTTTTGGATAAATCGTCTACCTTTTTTGTCTGCATCGTATGAATAATTTGAGGAATATGTTTTATAGGATGCATAATGGATATAAAAATATTCATTATTAATAATAATGTTGATATATCTTGCATAAAAACGATTTAAATATATATTAATGCATTATATTATAATGTTTTCTACGTTACTTTTGTTTGCTTTTTTTGCCCTTATTAATGGAAAAGAATACAAAGCAGTGGATGCAATTGATTTAACTATGTATATGGGAAAATGGTACCAAGTATATGGTGATAGATTTAATAATATTTTTCAAGGGAATGGACATTGTTCAACCGCTGAATATAGTTTATTAGAAGATGATCGGGTTTCTGTGTTAAACAAACAACTTGACGAAAATGATAAAATCGATGGCATTACGGGATTTGCCTATTATAACGAAGGCGATTGTTGCGGATATCTTACTGTAGAATTGAAAGATTTGAAACCTGCACCTTATTGGATATTGGAACTAGGACCTATTGTTTCAGATAATTATCAATATTCTATAGTATCCGATAATTTGGCGTTATCTCTTTTTGTATTAACAAGAGACGTTGATGAATTTTACAAATTATATGATACAACTGTATTGGAATCTTTAAAGGATTTTGGATTTACAAAACCGTGGAATTCCCCCAAAACAATGAACCAAACCGATTGTGTTTTTTAATATTTTTCATAAGAATTTAAATGTAATTATATAATAATAAGAAATGGACCATCAAGACCATACTGTAGTTATTCTTCGTAAAACACAGCCACCAAAAAAAAAAGGACCGAATCCTATAAACAATATCGATTTACACTCCATTAAAATCGAAAATGAACAAGAAAATTTTACGATTACAACTATTCCCAAAAAAATTTGTAATCAGATTGCACAAGCGCGTAACACTATAAAAATGACGCAAAAAGATATGGCTCGCAGATTGGGTATCCAACAAAACATCTATGTTACAATGGAAAATGGAAAAGCCCAATGGAATGGTCCTACCAAACAAATGGTAAATAAAATAGAAAATGTATTGAAAATAAAGTTTCAACGCTAATTTAAAAATAGGTTGATATTTCTCAAGTAAGTGAAGTCCACTAAGTATAGATGACTAGTATTTATTTTTTATTCATATTCTACCCACGAACGAGGAAAAAATACATCACTCAATAAAAAATATACAGAAAACAACGCACCTCCTTTAGGTGATAATGTTACCAATACAATAGTCAATGTTATTAAAAAATTATATAATATCGACGATGATCTCCCCGAACCAAGTCCTGTATCAAAATATAATGGTATATATTTTGCTGCGAATATTGAAATTATAGACAACACTATCAAAAATGTATTATCTATATTTTTCGCTCCGCTCAAGTAAGTCAAAATAAAATTTATTAAGAATAAAGATACAACCAATATACCAAAATTAAAATAATTATTACCTCCCTCTAAAAAATTACACAAATTATCATTTTGATGTGCGATTGAATCAGATTCATCACTTGTGAACGCAATAGACATAACGGTTCTTTCCGAATTTTCATCATTGTTTGGTGGAATTTGATGCATGGTTGTTCCTCCGTTAAACAAAATACCATCTCCTATTTTTGTTTCTATTGTATGTATTTCTCCATTCTCATCTTTATATTGAAATGGACTTATTTCACCCTTTCTGTCAACAACGATGATCAAATTATAAATATGATCTACATTTCGAGGATCTACGTGCCATAAATGTTTGGAATCCTTTCCATGATATATGTAAAATGTTGTATTATCCTTACTCCACGTATATAACTTTTTACCAATTATCTGTTCGTACTTCTCCTTGCATTTTCGATTTATATCCTTCATTATCTGTGTCTCTTCTTCGCTAAATTTATCACAACATTGATGTGTTGTTGTATTTGTTCTCGAAAATGCATAAATATCTAGTTTATCTGGTTTCTTTACTGATTGTAAAAGTCGAATATCATTCTCATCTAAAAATTGTGGATTATGTTCACAAAAAGGTTTTAATTTATCTTTAAATGTATAATAATCTCGTCTACGAAACATATTAATCCACCTTCTAATAAAATTCTGATCATATAAATTCATTATTCCGGAATAGTCTAAAAGAAACAACAGTATAAAATAAATCATTACTATCATATAATTTTTCTCATTGAAAAACGACGAAAAAGATACATCTATCTTCGGTAACATTTTTGCTATTGTTTTTTTAAATTTCATTCTATATTATAGTATAATATTTTTTCGTATAAAACATATTATCATTTAAATTTTATTTATAGGCCTATCCACAGATCAAATTGGATGCCGTAAGAAATATCAAACTATTAATGAGAACATTTGTGCAGAGAGTGCCCAAGATTATCAAAATATGTAACACGTTACAATCGAAAATATAGACAAAATAATATTAATGTAGTTTTTATTAAAATACGCTTTCCGGCGCTAATTTATCGATCAACAGGTATCATTTTGCGATATTCCACAATACCACCGCTATATTCATTTATATTTACAAAGCCTTTTTTCATTAATTCTTTAATCGCCAATTCAGATGCATTACATTTTTCGTGTGCGCAATAAGCAACAATAGGTATTTCATATATTTCAAGTTTTTTATTTTTAATATATGTCGCTAATTTTGGATAATGTATCTTGATTACTTCACCAAACCAATCTTGTAATTCATTTACCGACATTTTCGCAATCGTTTTATGAAAAAGATTAAATGAATTTGGGACATGATCTTTTGCGAAATATTCAGCAGGTAAGGCATTCAATATGACGCTCATTCCCGATTTTGCTTCTTCTACAAATTTCTTAAATTTATATTTGCAAATGACTACTTTTGTATATATTTGACTACCCCATCCACCGTCGTTTTCAACAACAAAATGCAAATGTCTGAAAAAAGTAGTTGATTTTGACTGTTCTGTCTGTTTTGCTTTGTATAACTGCGGACAATCAAAACGTAAAACAACATTTCCGGCAGATGTTGCTTTTACAATACCGCTATTTTCAAATTTACCATATGCCTTTCGTGCATCTTCTACTATAGGATTTTTTGTCGATTTCTCATTCGCAGCCCAATATAGGATTTTTTTCCCAGAAAATCGTTGTCCAAGTTCTAATTTCATTTCTACATTAAATTTTTTAGGCATTTTTAACTTGAAACTATGTTCGTCAATAAAGTTTCTCACATAATCGTGTTTTAATAACCAAGTTGGTTTCAACGATTCTTTTGATTTGACTACTTTATCAACATCAAAATCTAAACAACTAGCGCAAGTACCTTTATTCGACATTATATACTACCTTTATATAATTTTCAAAACACGTTCGGCCGATTCTAATGCTCCTTCTACCCAACTTTGCTCTAAACTATAATTTTCACCACAAATATACACATTTTCCATTGGATTTGCTAAAAAATCGGCAACTTGGACACTATTCACACCTTTATTCCAATATCCTACTCCACATTCCCAATAAAATACCCACACTTCTTCAGGTTCGGCGATCTTTTCGTCAAATGTTTTTTTTACCAGATCTACCACTGATTTTTTTAGTTTGGACTGATTGTTTCGCATTTTTTCCCAATATTCACAGTAAATATCATCGGTATAAGAGATCATAATAGTCCCTTGTTCTCGATCCATAGGAATAATATAACGCAAAGCATTGTTCGTGACTGTTTTTTTTATGTCTTTAAACCAGATATCTTGTTGTTTAAATTTAGCATACACACGACATAATGCTTTGCAATTGATAGTGTTTTTCAACATAGTATGTATCGGACTCAATAATTTTATTTTAAGTAACGCCGGTTGAGGTAATGCGAATACAACACGCTTTGCTTTTCTTGAAATATTATTATATTTCACTACATAACAGTCGTTTGTATCATCAAAATCAACATCTTTTACGTGTGAATTTAGCACCATTTTAGCACCTTTTTTCTTTAATTCTTGGACAATACTCTCTATTAAATGGTGAAAATATCCAGAATAGAAAGTAACATCGTCTCTAATTCCATTTTTAAAGAGATTGTATGCATCAAACATATTCATATGTTTTAATTGTCCACTATATCCTGATGCTACTAATAAAAATTCTACCTCGTCCTTTTCCAAATATTTTTCCGCGTATTCTTGGAAAGTGTAATTGCGAAGTATATCGTCGTTACTTATTTTTTCAACTTTTCGTAATACTTTTTTGATATATTCAAATCCTGTTTTGTTATTATATTTAGGAGAAAATCGTTTTTTACTATCAATGAAATCAATGTTACTTGAAATACCAGAGTCCTTACGAAAATCGAGTAAATTAAACTGTTTTAATAATTTTATTACACGCACATGCTTTCGATTAAATCGTGCCGCTCCTGCTGGGAAAGAAACTGTTTTGTCAGTATATTGATATATTCTGCCTCCAAATACAGAAGAACTTTCTAAAAGTAAAGTTTTATCTGGTTTTTTACATAATTCTAAATTAGTGTACAATCCAGAAATGCCGCCACCTATGATGATGGTATCGAATATCATTATTAATTACATAATACTGATATTAAAAATATTGTCGCCAACCGGGATCGAACCAGTGACCTCAAGATCTTCAGTCTTGCGCTCTCCCAACTGAGCTATAGCAACATATTCGAATGTTCCATTTTAATTGTTATTTTTAGGATTTTCATAACTTATTTTCCACATTTTGCGTATTTTTTCTTTGTATTGACTTAAACGTAATCCAGGCAATTCGTTTTTAACGATAGGTAAGTTACGCTCATAAAATTCTTTATATAAACAAGTTTCGTTAGGTAAATCGTCATCAAAAATATTTACAGCATCTTCAATACTATAAGCTTCATAGACCGTTTTCTCTTCAAATATACTTTTATTGTCTATTTTAATGAAAAGATTTTGGTTTGATACGATACCATTTCGTTTTAATTGTGCCTCTTCTTCATCTTGTTTTTTCCTTTCTTCATCCCGTTCGTGCTGTTTTCTCATCTCTTCAAATTTCTGCGCGTCTTTTTCGCGTTCTTTATCTTTTAGAATGCGCTCCGCTTTTGTAATCGGTCTCTGCTCCAATTCTTTTTCCAACTCATTTATTTCACGTTTCCCCCTTCGTGATTTTGGTCGTTTCCCATAATTCAACATATCCATCTCGTCTTTTGTTAACAATTCTCGCATTTCTTTCGCCTTTTTCATTTTTTCCTCTTGCTGTTCATTTTGTTTTTCTTCTCGTTTTTTTCCGCGCTTATTTTCGCCCTCTTTCCAATTGTTATCTTCTTCTAATTGGCGTTGCAATTCCTGTATCTCTTTATCTTTTTCTAGTGCTTTTTGTAATGTTTTTTTGGAAGGCATTTATATATTTAATATATAAAAAAATCTCATACGCCTTCGGGGAATCGAACCCCGGGGACATCCTTGGAAGGGACGTATGTTACCACTACACCAAAGGCGTTCGACAGCTACAGGACTCGAACCTGTGCGGCAATGTGCCAACGGATTTCAAGTCCGTCTCCTTAACCACTCGGACAAACTGTCTTTGGAGGGAATATGGGACCTGTAGAACAGTAATATGTTTATCTACCCCTTATTTATATTCCTCACCATCATATATTTGGATAATTATTTTATATGGTTTTTATAAAAAACATATAAATTGTAGTCGAATTATTCCTTTTTATATAGCCATTCAAAACTAAACGCATATTTTACGGCTTTTTTTATTTTTTTAATCATAGTTGGTTTATTTTCTTGAGAATTCAGCGCCGTGATATAGGGTATATATTGTTCATTACAACTACAAAATTTACAAAAGTGTAGTCCATTGACTTTATATGTATCACGAATGCACGTAAATCGTTTGCATATTGTACAACTATACAATCCATCCAATACAAAACATACCTGACACGCATAGCCGGTGGACTCTATTTTATGTTCTGTAAATGAAATGGCTGATCTTCTTTTTGGTTTTATCTCAATTTCATCCAATTCTTGTGTAACAGTGGTTTCCGCTGGTCGTATTTTACAACATCGTTTTCGTAAATCACGTATTTCATAATCAGCATTTTCGTCGATTATGGTAGAATGTCTTACTTTATTCATCTTAACTTATCTTGTTTGACCTAGACATTTATTAAAAAAACCATTCAATTTTGTACATTCAATAAAAACACACATTATAAACATATAAAAGTTTTTTGGTTTTTATTTTTTCAAGATGTTCTTCCGTTTTATTTTAATCACCCGAATTGGTAACATAGAACGTTCTAATTGGTTCAATGTAAATAATACCTGATAGTCCTTGTTTTTAAGATTAAAGTCGAGTGAATTTTTTGCGAATAGTTGTCGTTGTTCTTTGCTGTCGGTTAAGGCGCCGTTAGTATTTCGATTTTCGTAAAAGAACGAAATAACGCCTAAAACAATAGCACGAATGCCCCAGGCAGGATTCCAACTTTCCGGATGCCAGTCCGAGAAACTGAAACACAAGCTCTTCCCGTCGGCTCTCAATCGGCCATTCGGTGTAATCATTTTTATCTTAGGGGGAGCAAATGGGTATTCTTTGGGCAATTCAACGCTTCCCAAATACAATCCGCCCTTATATTCGGTATCCTCTGCCCCTTTAAACAGAAATCGCCATTGTGTTATGTCGTCTTCAAATGGTTTCACAATACAGTTTGGAATAGGCTCTTTCACCAGATCTCGTAATTCTTTATGGATTCGTTTCACACTCATAGTTGTAGTAGTTTGCTCTCTGGATGAAGACGAAAAGCCAATCAATTTTATATCTTTAAAAATATTTGTAAGTAATTGTAAATATTTTTTTCGTTTTTATTTTTGTTTTGGTTCTCCTTCATGAATTTCAACCAAAGACAATACACTGTCTTTTTTCAAGCCGATATCATAAAATTCGTTTTTTTCTTTTTCGCTTCTAAATGAAAGAACGTATGATTTTAAAGGATTAATCGTAAAATAATAATCAATGTATGATTCTAATACATCGCCATTCCCTTGCAATTCCTCCACAATCTCTTTGTAAATTTTTTCAAATTCTTCTTTATCGATTTCCATTTCCACGATAGGATCTTGAATAGAAGTAATCTTCTTGCTTTTCATAATGTCGTTCCACGTTGAGTAACTTCTTGAATTATTTTTTTTCATTGTAAACGGCGCGTATATTATACTATAGGATATAGATACTTCTAAATGTTAGTTAAAAAGCCTTTCGATTTTTGTACGCATTAAAACCAACCGTAAGACAAATTATTATTATTTAAAAAAATCATCCAATGATTTGACTCCCAATCAAAGTGAATTGAATGGATCATTAATTTGTTTCTGAATATGCATATACCCCCCGTTTCTTTTAGCATTTCACACGTATCGCGTAAATAATAATAAAATAAAACCTTTCATATTTTAGTATTATATCGATTAATCTTTATTATTATTATTATTATTTAAAGATTTGCAATATTTAAAAAACCAATATCTCTCTCCATTTTTCTAATTTCGGATATAGTTCACTATAAACAATATATTTCACTTCTTCGATAGATAATGGGTCATAAACCAAAACAATCTTTTGAAAGAAGAAATATTGAAATGTTATAATACATCCGCCAAAAAATAAATAATGCAATGCTTTTTTCAAATATTTTACACATTTGCTATTTTGTTTAACATTTGCTTCTAAATGTTCATCATCAATTGAAGAACGACGATAACTATTTAAATCGACCAATTCCAATGATTCTTCGTCAAATTCTCTAGACGGGACATCTACTATCCCGTTTCTTTTTTCCAGTTTTTTATATTCTTTGTAATTTTTCATAATAAAGAAAACTAGAAAACTTGAAAAAACCATTGCTATCCAATATTCAATTATTTTTACAAATAATTTATCATTTTTTTCTCGTCTTTTATCAATCGCATCATCTTTTTCTTTACGCAGGCTATCCAATATATCGTTTTCTTCCGATGCTACAGTATTATTATCACTATTTATGGCGAATTCGTTTGATACCAAATTATTATTATTATTATTATTATCAGATAAAAATGGTATTGAATTTATGATATTTGGGGGTAACGTCGGTATGGCGGTGGTAGGTGGTTCAATCATATCGACCGGTTCTTTTGCTAGCCGTTCAACTTTATCAGTAAATATAACTGTCTCCATTGGACCAATATAATAAAAATAAAAACATATTTCTAATATAGCAATTCCGGATACGTGAAACAATACCGAATACATTTTGTTTTCTATTAAAGAATAAGAAGAAAAAAATTATACTGTTGGAAAGAATACCCAGTCTAAATCACCGCAAACTTTTTTCCATATCATATCTTGCTCTAACTGTTTTTCGCGGTCTTTCATCATAGGGATATAAGGCAAATATTGTGTTTGGTCTAATAATGTACATAATTGATACAACGTATATGTATAATTGAAAAAATTGGTCCTATTCGCAGGACAATGTACGGCCCAAGGCTTTTGAATTTCGATAAAAAGGACGCATAATGTTTCGTGTAATTCTTCATTCATAATAGGCGGTTTGACGCCAAAGATGGAGTTAATATATTGAATATGTTCAAAATATTTATTCAGTCCAAGTTTTCTCAATATTTCTCTCATTTTATCGTAATTTATTTGTTTCATATCCGTAATTCTTTCTTTTTTGATACGTGCTCTAATTTGGTCAATGACCTCGTCGGGTATTTGGGTAGTCTCTTTTGCTTGAAATTGTGATAATATTTCTTTGAAATGATTAAGACGTATATAGGCGGTATAAGAAACTTCGTTCGGTGGGTCTTTGTTATTTGGTTTTGAACTATCTACAATATAGATTATAAATTGCCCACACCTGGGATTGTTACAAATCATTATTCCTTCTTCATCTTGTGGAACCATTTCTCCTTTTTCGCAAAGTGTACATTGATCACACGACATTATATAGTCTTGGGGATTAGTAAATTCATTGTTTACATTTCTCCAGTATTCTTGATACATTTTTTTTGATTGTGTGTATTTATCTGTACTTAAATTCTCATTTTTTGTCGATTTTACTTTGAAAAATGAATTTAGAACCTTGACGTTTTGCATTTGCTCTCCTGTTGAAATTTGTTTTTTCGATTCAAAGTAATCGAAAATATATTTTGAATTGTCCAAGAGATACTCCTTTTCTTCTATTTCTAAATCTTTAATTTTTCGTCTTTTCTCTTTAATCTCGTCTTTTAAATCAAGAATAGTATCTATTTTTGATTTAGAAAGTGTTTTTATTTTGTTTTTTAATTCTTCTACGTGTCGTTTTAATTTAGGTATATGTATGTTTACATTGCTTTTAAATTTATCTAACATTTCCTGATGTTTTTCATCTAAAGAAGTCATTTGTTTGACCTGTGAGTTTTTAGCATTTTTACTCATAGCATATAAAATCAAAGAAGTGTGTTTTTATGTTTTTTGTCCAAGAAATAATATGTTTTTTATGTTTATAATATATATTTCATGGATAGTGATAATGCGAATATAATTGTTACAGATTTAAATGATAATTGTGCATCTCGGCCTAACCCTGAATTGTCCGATTTGATGTATACAAAATTATGTGAGATTGCTAAGATGGATGCTTGGCATGATCATCATACAATTGCTGGTTTAAATTCTAACCTTATAAATGACTATGTTAAACGTCATTTACCGGATACAGGTGATTGTTATAAAGGAGAACCTAAAAACTATCCACAGGGAACTCCAAATTCAGGTAAACCTGTTACTGCAGTAGGTAGTCCTTATGGAACAGGTAAACCAACTGATGAAGACATTTTTATTTATCGTTTTTTGTTAGGAGAAAAAAATAAAGAGGATTCTACCGCGCAATCACTATGTAAACCAAATAGTAGTACTGGATTTCAACATGATTATGGTGTAGGGCTTTATGATGATAAAATGGTGTTAAGTCGTTATCAAGTAGGACACGTACCCTTTATTTCCACAAATGACGAGGATAATTCTACACAAGCACCGGATAGTGGCGAATCACAAGTACAGCGTTTTTTTAAAGCGCTTGGATTAAACCAAGATATTTATGTTATACGTGATGTTGCTTATGGTAACTGGGCAGATGATATTAAAAAATGGGGCAAGGGTAATGACGATTCATCTAAAATTATTACGATTCAAACTGCAGCAGGTATTTTCGATCCAGGACCTACTACAAACCCTTTTACACAAGGCGGTATACGACAAGGATTTCAAGACATGGAGTCTAAATCAAGATATGCTATATTTGATAAAGAAAACGATGAAGAAAATCATATTTACTATCCAAAAGTAACTGATGATGATGATGATGATGATGATGATGATGATGATGATGATGATGAGGACGTTATTTCAAGAAATCAGTTATTATATACTCGTTATGATTGCAACCTTCACGCTACAACAGATCCTCTATACGATGGAACCTACCCAAAAGATCGTGTTAAAGACTTTATAGAATCTCCACAAGTTACATTTGTGGTTTCCGTAGACGATGATAACAGTACTAAAAATCGTGCTTATATCAATAGCGTTACTTCAAAATCAAAAGATTCAAAAAAAGCTACTGATATTTTAGAGCTATCATCGTTTGATATTACAGCAACTATAACTGAAAGTGATAGGTCTTCGGTTGTTGATCCTGCAATCTTATCAGGATTCCAAAACAAGATAACAAATAGTGGTAAATTAAAAATAATGACTAAAAAATTTGGTGATCACGGACAAGCAGTTACTGCTTGTAGAAATAAATTTACGTATAAGATAATTGAACCAGAGACAATCGACACTAGTACAAACACACCTGCTAATTACAGTATAACTAGAGGTGAATCAAATGGTATACACGCCTTTTTATCATTTGATCGCGTAGCGGTTGCTTCTGCTGTTTATTATGGTTGTCCTATTGTTATTTTTAATAATCACGACGGAGCAGTTATATTTGTAAGTAAAAATATGCTGGATAGGCATAATACTCCAGAAAAAAAACTAGAAACAGCTTTAGACAATTATAAAGCTGCAGAATTAAGAACTTCGAAATTATTACGCGATTCTAAAGCTGCAGAATTAAGAACTTCGAAATTATTACGCGATTCTAAAG
>ERZ807291.6449-NODE-6449-length-14114-cov-5.844228_pt1 | contig 14114 bp, 7 predicted proteins | sample MGYA00521257_ERZ807291 | MGnify/ENA primary metagenome ERZ807291 (study PRJEB31413, sample SAMN03169783) | marine metagenome | biome: Marine; feature: Water; material: Subsurface seawater | place: North Sea | collected 2011-04-28 | depth 1 m m ...
CTGTAATACCAGTGATTCCAGTGATTCCAGTTGCTCCAGTGATACCCGTAGCTCCAGTTATTCCGGTGATACCCGTAATTCCAGTGATTCCAGTTGCTCCAGTGATACCCGTAGCTCCTGTGATTCCAGTAATACCGGTAGTACCAGTGATTCCAGTGATTCCAGTTGCTCCGGTGATGCCAGTGGTTCCGGTGATACCCGTAATACCAGTGATGCCGGTGATTCCCGTAGGTCCAGTGATACCCGTAGCTCCAGTAATACCAGTGGTTCCGGTAATACCCGTAGTTCCGGTCCAGCCACTCCACCCAGTGTCACCACCTATTCCTGCTAACGCCACGTTAGCATTAAATGTCCAATAGGTTGGGAAATTGCTGTAATTGATAACAGAGAGTTCATACGATAAAGGATTTCCCGCAGGTCCTGTTCTACCCGTAACATAAAAATAGCCCGTACCAGGAATGGTATCAACCACGATCCACGCCCCAGTGTTAATGTATGCTTCAGTCAACGTATTATAAGACACAAACATTGTTCCGGATTCGCCAATAGGTATAGCGTTTCCAGGACTTAATGATGCAGTTGTCGTAGTGGCAACCAATGGTCCAGGAGGGCCTGTGTCTCCAGTAAAGCCGCCTGTAGGTCCAGTAATACCAGTAATACCAGTATATCCAGTATATCCAGTAGGCCCTGTAATACCAGTGAACCCAGTAGTACCAGTGAACCCAGTAGTACCTGTAGGCCCGGTGGTTCCTGTGATTCCGGTAAGTCCGGTAGTACCAGTGTTTCCAGTGATACCTGTAGGCCCAGTAGTTCCAGTGATACCAGTAGATCCAGTGATGCCGGTAACACCAGTCCATCCTGTAAAACCTCCGGTAGGACCAGTTATACCAGTGATACCAGTCCATCCAGTGACACCGGTAGTACCCGTAGGACCCGTTAGTCCTGTATATCCAGTATCACCCGTACCTCCAGTGATACCGGTGAATCCAGTGATACCAGTAGGACCTGTAGTTCCAGTGATACCGGTTATTCCAGTGTCACCGGTCCACCCGGTTGTACCACTCTGTCCGGTTATTCCTGCAGGACCTACCAATGCAACAGGTGCTCCTGTGGTCCAGGTGGCAGTTGCGTAGGACACGTTGCGAATTCTAACATTCTTCACAATAGGCGTATAATCGGTCTCTACCACTTGGAAATATGCCGTTTGATCGGACGAATCGCCAATGGTAATATAACAATTAGGAGTGATATACTGAACATTGTCGTTATTGGCAAACTGGTAATAGGTTGTGTTTGTCTCGCCTGGCGCAAGTGTTCCGGCACTGATGGTAGTTGTAACTAACGGACCAGGTTGTCCAGTAGGTCCAGTATGTCCGGTCTCACCAGTTGGCCCTGTAATTCCAGTGATACCGGTGGCTCCGGTGATACCAGTCGTTCCAGTAGTTCCGGTGATACCAGTAGGCCCTGTAATACCTGTGAACCCAGTGATGCCAGTGGTACCAGTAATACCGGTGATGCCGGTAAGACCAGTTGTTCCAGATGGACCTAGATACCCAACCATTACGACCGGGGCATTTGCACTCCATTGCGCCGAATCAGTTGTGGTCGATGATATGTTGGTAACATTCAACGAATAGGTTAGCACACCACCAATATTTGTAGGACCAGTTCGACTATTCACAATTACATAATATTGGCGTGCAGAACTAGTGGCCATTCCAGATATCATTAAATATGCACCAGTGTTCATGTACTTGGCATTGTTATTGTCATCCACTATGATGACCAACGTTCCTGATTCGTTAGGAGGAATTCCACTCCCGACGCTAGCAGAATATGCAGTCGTGTTAACAAGCGGTCCCGGGGGGCCTATTATACCAGTTGCACCGGTTGCTCCAGTATATCCTGTCCACCCAGTTGGACCGGTAGATCCAACGGGCCCTGTAAGAGTAACAATAGCATTCTGTGCCCAACTTGTGTCGTAAATACTTTCATTCACAATAGTGGCGGTAGTGGGGGAGGGTCTATCTATGACCTTGAAATACGCTGTCTGGTCGCTGGCATCTGCGATTGTAATATACGTACCTGCTGTGATATATTTTACATTATCGAAATCAGATAGGAATGCAAATGTCCCAGATTCTCCGGAATTCAACGACCCCGTTTCAATGGTAGTAGTAACAAGAGGACCAGCGGGTCCCGTCGCACCGATACCTGTCGGACCGGTGGTTCCGGTGATTCCGGTGATTCCAGTGGCTCCCGTAATTCCGGTGATACCCGTAGGCCCGGTGATTCCAGTGATTCCGGTGATTCCAGTAGGACCCGTAGGTCCAGTGGTTCCAGTGATTCCAGTGGCTCCAGTGATGCCCGTAGCTCCAGTAGTACCTGTGATACCGGTGGTTCCAGTGATACCCGTAAGTCCCGTGGCTCCCGTGATACCCGTAGCCCCAGTGGTTCCCGTGGTTCCCGTAATTCCTGTGATTCCAGTGAATCCAGTGATACCCGTAGCTCCAGTGATTCCTGTGATACCAGTGATTCCGGTGATACCAGTGATACCAGTGATACCAGTGATACCAGTAGGTCCTGTGATTCCAGTGGTACCGGTTACTCCGGTGACACCATCAGAACCGGTAATACCGGTAATACCAGTATTACCTGTCGGTCCAATAAAACCAATTAAGGTTACGTCTGCATTGTTCGTCCAATAAACAGGGAATGTACTATAATTAATCACTTCAAGCACGTATGACAATGGCACGCCAGAGGGACCTGTTCTACTTGTCACATAAAAATATCCTGTGCCTGGAATGGTATTCACGGCAATCCACGCACCAGTATTAATATATTGTTCGGAATCTGAGTTATATGCTATAAACATTGTACCAGTAGAACCATAAGGGATGGCGTTAATTTCTGTCCTAGCTGCAGTGGTTTGGGTAGTTACCAAGGGGCCCGGTTTTCCAGTAGGACCAACTGCGCCTGTGGATCCGGTAACACCAGCAGCACCAGTAAGTCCAGTAGAACCAGTAAAGGATGCACCAGTGACACCAGTAGCACCTGTGTGCGCCTCTCCAGTATGCCCTCTGTCTCCAGTGATACCAGTATGTCCCGTGAACCCACCAGTTGGTCCGGTATGTCCCGCATCGCCTGTAATTCCTGTATATCCCGTATGTCCAGTAGGACCAATAGTACCAACAAGCGCAACCGGTGAATTGTTTCCCCAAATGGCCGTTGCGTATGAGACGTTTCGAATCTTCACCTGTTTCAGAGTGGGGGTATAATTGATTTCAACCACTTGAAAGTATGCTGTTTGATTTACCGCATCTGCAATAGTAATATAGCAATTGTCTGTTATATATTCTACATTTGGAACGTTTGCAAACGTGTAATACGTGTCGTTTATTTCACCAGGTCCCAGGGTTCCGGCACTGATGGTTGTTGTGACCAATGGTCCTGGGTTACCAGCATCGCCAGTGCTACCTGTCGCTCCAGTCATTCCTTTTTCTCCCATTTCACCAGTGAAACCCGTATCACCCCGTTGTCCGGTGGCGCCAATATCACCAGCTGTACCGGTTGCGCCAGTTACACCGGCGTCTCCAGCATCACCCTTTTGACCAGTGGGTCCCACATCACCGGCTCTACCTGTTGCACCGGTGGCCCCAGTCACTCCGGCGTCTCCGGCATCACCCTTTTGACCAGTGGGTCCTACATCACCAGCTCTACCTGTTGCGCCGGTTACACCGGCATCTCCGGCATCACCCTTTTGGCCAGTGGGTCCCGCATCACCAGCTCTACCTGTTGCACCGGTGTTACCTATAGAACCAGTATTACCAGTAGCACCGGTGTTTGTTGCGTCACCATTCTCTCCCTTTTGACCAGTGGGTCCAACAGAACCAGCTGTACCGGTTGCACCGGTCACGCCTGCTTCACCATCTTCTCCTTGTTGACCAGTGGGCCCAACCTCACCGGCTCTACCCGTTGTGCCGGTGGGACCGGTCACGCCTGCTTCACCATCCTCTCCTTTTTGACCCGTAGGTCCAACCTCACCGGCCCTACCCGTTGTGCCTGTGGGACCGGTCACGCCTGCTTCACCATCCTCTCCTTTTTGACCCGTTTGTCCAGTGGCGCCAGTATTTGTGGCAGTTCCGGGGACACCTTGGGGACCAACTTCGCCGGTTATACCGGTGGGTCCAACTTCGCCGGTTGCGCCGGTGTTTGTGGCACTACCAGGAACACCTTGAGGACCAATATCACCGGTCATACCTGTAGGACCAGTGGTTCCTGCAAGTCCGGTAGCACCCAAGGGAACCAATGTAGTTCGTATAAAGGATGCACTGCAACTCTCAAAATACAAGGACAGCCCAGCATTGGGTGTGGTGGAATATGCTCGTATCCCAAGCAATATACGGGTGCTTGTCTCGCACAAGCATATTGGTTTTTCTACATATAACGGGATTACCAGTTCTGTTGCCGTAGTCAGCGAAGCATTTGTAATGGTCACTCGTTCAGAAGCAGCAAATGGATTGGGTGTAAATGACCCATGATCGTCTTGGAAATATAACGTCCACTGCAACGAGACGACATCTGGTTGTGCAGTCCTTACCCAAATATGCATATCCCACATTCCAGGTGGGACGATATTAGACGACAGCAATCCGTCAATGAGTGCAAACTGAACCTCTGAGCCACTAACAATATCGCCACCAGGGATAATCACATATGGAGCAGCGGTACCAAGGCTGCTGTCACTTACAACAACAGACTTGATTGTGGGTGCGCATGACTCATTTAATTGAGAATCTATGTTGTAAAATTTGATCCCATTTACCATAACAACCTCGTCGATGTTCATGAACAATACTATCCCGCCGGCAGTACCATTCATCCCAACAGGACCGGTTTCTCCGTCTTCGCCGGTATGGCCTATTGGACCAATCAATCCGTCTGGTCCGGTACCACCGGTAGGGCCAGTGGGGCAACCGGGAGGCGGGTGTGGGGGGGTAGGAGGACATGATGGAACTGCTCGGTGGGGACGAACACTCTGATAACCTCTTACAGAATCAAGATACTTTTGGTACCCCCTTGAGTCCATATTATATATATTACATATTTAATAAAATTTTAGAAAGAATATTAGCGATCCCTAAAATTTTGAATATTCCAATTGTAAAACGCTTACGTTCATTTCAAGTTGGTTATAATCTGCTATTTATCAATAACAACACATTCTGTCCATTCGAACCTGGTCCGATTATTAATGACAGGCTAAATACATATTCTGTACACCATTTATTGTAATAATCTTATACGTCAATTTTTCTAAGAAGGTGAACAGATCAGAATGTTTGTCGGGTTCGTTGCACTCAAACAATATGTTGGGGTAGTTGGACCCTTTCAGCGTATTTTGGGCACCTTCTAAGACAAACAGCTCGTTGTTTTCAACATCCATCTTTATAAAACTAATGTCTTGGATATTCAAGCTGTCGAGAGTGCGTATTTGAATATCCTCTGTTGCGAGTATGTCACCAACATCGGTATGGACAGACGACCCGCCACCATCATTGCTCACAATATTCAGTGTCATTGTCCCAACCTGTTCGGGTGACCCAAGACCAATGTTCAGACAGGTCACATTTCTCATATTTGACAGGGCAACCCCTCCACACAGAGCATAATATGTCATTTTCTGAGGTTCAAATGCATAAATGTGCTTTGCAGTAGGTGCCAATGATAATGCATAACTGCCTGTATGTGCACCAATATCCAAGACAACCTTGTCCGGATCACAGAACTGCTTGCACCATTCAATCAGGTTGGATTCGAATAGACCGCGTGTAGCATAACAATCCAGTAGGTTATGAGGTAGCATGTATGTTATTTGGTTGGGCAACACGACAATATTGTCGTTGTCGGTTTCATTGGCAGGTTTATTATGCGGTTTTGACAAAACAAAGTAGGAAGTCGACATATTTCTTATATCGAAGAAATACTTAAATTGTTTGTATCGTTTATATGTTAGACATTGCTCGCCCAATGCTAGCTAGTATATGCCATATAATTTATTCATTATGTTATGACAAATAAATTATACTTGTGGTCTAGACATAGACCCCCTTCGTTCATAGTGATTAGTATAGCGTGTATCGATAACTATCTTTCACGCAAGCAATACCATCGCCGTCTTTGCAAGACGGCATATCACCATACAGATAATTTGCAAAAGCCCCCTGATCGTTGGATACTCTGGTGTTTGCGGTAGAGTTAAACGTCCTGTTTGATTGGTCTAAATAAAATTCATCTGTCATGCTACCAAACAATTGCTTGTCTGTGTTCTTTATTCCTGGATTGAGGTTTTGTATCATTTTTTTCGTGTTTTTTGTGATATCCTCCGCAACTTCCGGGTTAAATGCCGGTGTGGCGGGTTTGCGCTCAGGGTTGTATTTAATCTCTGTTAACAGCACATTCCCAAACGGGTTTTGGGGGGTTCCTGTCTGGTAATCGGTCTTTAACATAGAGTCGAGTGTAACCGGGTCAATTAACGATGCGCCAGCATTCGTTGAGGCAGACACATTTATCCCCCTCGTAGAAAACGATTCAGGGTCGATAATCTGGTTTCGCTGTTTGGAAATAATAAACACAACACCAATCGTAATCATACCGATCAATACAAATTTTATTGACCTTGTCAGCATGGTCCCAATTAATGTCAAAATCAATACCAACCGCACGATTGCGTTTATTTTCCGATTGTAAGAGGTCATCGATGAACGAGGCCACACTTCAAGGATATAATTTCTATTTAATATGATAGATGGATCGTTAAACCAAACTGGATCTGACATAGCGTATATATATAGTAAACGAGTTATTTTTTATAAAATAAGTGTATTAATTCACAATACGCTTATGTTACTTCCCTAAATAAATTTATTATACATTTACGTCTATTTCACATTCTTCTTCTTCTTCTTGTTCTTACTCTTACTCTTTTTCGAAGGTTCTGTATCTGTGACAGATTCCCCGAGGATCTGTACGAGCTCATCATCGGTATATTTCGGGGGGGTATGCTGAATGGATGCTTGTCTGGCTTCCGCGGCCTCCCGCTCCTTACGCTTCAGTTCTCCTTGTTTCATCATTTTCTCGCGGGTCTCTGCTTTTTTCATTTCCTGCCGCATTCGGTGTTCCATCCCCTTTACATCCATCTTTGCACCGCCTGTATTCATACCCAACTTGCCCATCATCGACTGAATGTCGCCCATTCCAGGCATCCCCTTCATCTTGGTCATCATTTCACTCGCCTCCTTCATAAGCTCAGCTTCGCTCATCTCCCCACTCTTTATCTTATCTTCTAACTTGCTACCAACGTTCTGCACCAATCCCATTAGTTTCCCAGGATTTTTGAACATATTGTTGAACACGTCTTTTATATCCGTAGACCCGTCTGTCTCCATATTTATCTCACCAGCAGTTTCCTCTGCTATTTCTCTGGCAAGATTACCCAGTTTTCCGGAAAACATCCCAGACAGATGAGAATGAATTTCGTCTACATTATGTGTAGGAATACTGCTCTCTTCGCCATCAACAGACTGCTTGTTTTCAAATATTCCCTTGATGTCGTCGAGCGCCCCGTCTAGCTTCTGCTTGAAATCATCCTCGTTCATTTCCTCAAACAGCTTGGCGGTATCCCCGAAGGCATCCTTGTTCTTGACAGAATTGACGACTGAAAAGAGGATTAGCTGCAGATATTTCCACAGAGTTTCACGCGTATCGCTGCTTATTTCATCCTGCCACAGATTCTTGAAATGGATAAAAGGCAAAAATTCTGTGTCTGCTTCAGAATCGTCGTTAAAGATGGTAACATCTTGATTCAATATCTCGAAAAAACGGGGAGGATATTTTTTGGAACAAAACTTGTACAGGAACGAAACGCTGTTTTCTTTGCTCTTGTTGTATTGCGCCAGCCGTTCCTCCTCGGGTTCCACCCCTTGGAATTTGCTGATAGGTTTCCACCATTTGGAAATGAGTGGTTCATATTCAGGGAATGTTCTTAATATGTCGGGAACAAAGTCACACACCACCTTTTTAAACTCTTCGGGAATTTCATCATTTTCGGCTGCCATTTTATATTCACTATACGATATTTATTTAAACCAATGTAACACAAATAAACATTATATCCCTTCCGTTAGCGCTCACTTTCCTTGTACAAAAGTGTTATTTTTGACAAGTTCTGTAAATACTTCAATATCTTCAGCTGGTTCTCTTGGTCCATGTTTCGGATAGGGGTCCGTAGTCGGTTAATTGCCTCAATGATTTGTTTTGAGTTTGGGTTCGCAGCTAAATCTTCGCCATAGTCCTTGTTTAAAAAATACGAAAGATCTCCATTCTCGATCTCTTTCTGGTATTTTGAAACTACAAACATATCCCAACTTTTCACAAGAAGTTTGGGGTTCATTTTCTTAATGGCGATAAACGAGTTTTTAGCAGAAACAACGTCTACGTCTGTGGGGAAAACATTGCAGATATCATTGACAAGCTCCATAAAGTGATTGTTAAATGCCGATACTAGGGTTGTCATTATTATGTTTATTGCAGAAAATGTTTTTAAATAAATTGTTGCATTAATTATATAACAACCGAATGGATACAGAATTAACTACCGAATTATATGAATTTAAACAAAAAAAAGAAGATGTGATGAAAAATATCGAGTTATTAAACGGATTGTCCGATAAATTAACAATATCGATTCAGAACGAGGAAAAGAAGGCGGGCGATACAAAAATAAGGGATATAATTGAAACAAAAAAAAAACAATCTGCACATGAGTTAGAATTCTTGCAATTAGACAACCTGAAAATGGAAGGGTATTTGGAAGTTCTTGTAAAGAAGCAAGAGTTGGAGTTTAGGTATTTAAACCAGTTGTGTGAGCAGCGAGCCAAGATTGATAAATTATCTGAAAAATACCCACATATCGATATAAACAGCTACTACACATACGACGAATACTACAGAACGCAAATCAGTGGTGTCAAACGAAAGACTAAAAAATCACATCATAAACCAGAACCTGAACCCGAACAGAAACAAATTGCGTGTAGCGACTGCCAGTACTATTACGATCATATTCATAGTCAGTATGTACAAATTCAACAACTACAACAACAATGTGACCAGCAACATCAACTGATCCAACAGACGTACCAGCAGCCTAGTGCGAATTACTATCCATCTTCTCCGCAACCCACGCATACACATGCCCCCGCACCTGCACCAGCTCCCGCACCTGCACCTGCACCAGCACCTAGCGGAGATCCGCCTCCTCCGCAAGCGAACAGACCTCCGCCACCACCAGCCCCTGCGTCAGTCGCACCAGCTCCTGCGCCAGCATCGCCAGCACCAGCACCAGCGCCAGCACCAGCACCAGCACCAGCGCCAGCGCCAGCACCAGCGCCAATGTATTCTCATACACCACTTCCTCCTCCCCCCGCAGCATTGTCTCATCCAGATTCCGCACCATCACCGATCCCACAACATCATGCTGATGGGTATGCACGACCGCCGATGTTTCCATTTCCTTTAGCAGATGATATTCGAAATCATTCGGAATCCACGTCCCTTAAAAAACCAATGCCAATGCAACCTAGAGAGCCTAGACCACAACCGGCTAGGAGGGAAAGCCTGCACGACCATCTAGAGAATGCCCTGACAAACAAATTCTCAAGAGCATTGAATATGCAAGGTATAGCCGATCAAAATGCTTCATCCGACAGCGACAACGATTTCAACTGAAGAGGACAGACAGGCTTTATCCAAACAATACAATACAATACAATACAATACAATACAATACAATACAATACAATACAATAACAACATCTCCATCAGACTTGTTGTTATTCTCTAAAATTGACGATTGGCTGGCGCATTAGTTGTTATTTCCTGTTCTCGCTCCTGCATCAGTTTTTCTATAGTGACGTCCTCGGATATCTTATTGGCCTTGTAATCAACCTCATCATCTGGCGTAGATATCTTGTCTGTATAATCCAGCGACACAAAGTTGTGCATTTGCCTCGTCCCACCATTCCCCTTTGCAGAAAGTTCTTCCGAGTCCATGTCTAAAAAACTATACGCATCAGACATGTTGCCGTAATTCCCCCCACCCCCACCTAGCGCAAACGCCTGGGGCTCCATATTATTTTGCGTAGCCACTCTATTTACGACCTCTTGTCTGGGTTTAAAGTGCCTTGCAATGTCTTCTCCGTAGATGATCCGATAGTTGTCATTCAGTAAAAGAAGAGCAGGTACCTTGGTTACGTTGTCTGGCATAACAATCTCCTGTCCATTCTCCAATACAATATATACCTTATTATTCTTCTTTGTTCGCTTGACAATACAAATAAAATGGGTATCTTTTGTAATGTCCGCCGTCTTACTTATTTGTTGCAGTAGCTCCTTCGAATACTGACAAAAATTACTATAGTACAAAATTGTGCTCATATGTGTTAATTCTATGTTATAGTGTTGTGGTTTTAACTTATTTCTAAAAATAAATGAATTAAATAATATTTTCCATATAGTATATAATCACAACACAAACCATGGATCCTAAAATTATCACACAATCAATCACGGAGGAGGGAAACGCTCTTCGATTTACCCTAAGCGGGGTGAATGTAAGTATAGCCAATGCTATCAGAAGAACCATTCTATCTGACATAGACACGGTGGTATTCAAAACATACAACGAGAGTGTCAACAAGTGCACCATCACCCAAAACACTACAAACTTTAATAACGAAATTATCAAACAGCGATTAGGGTGTGTTCCTATTCACATCGCCGATATGGACATCCCGCTAAACAATTACCTAATGGAGCTGTCGGTTGAAAATATGACAGACACCATTCAATATGTCACAACACAGGACTTTAAAATTAAAAATATTACAACCAACGAATATTTGTCAGACAACGACCGACAGAAGATCTTCCCACCTAACGAGGAAACCGGCTATTATATCGACTTCCTGCGGTTAAAACCACGAATCACAGAGGATCTTCTAGGTGACGCAATCAAACTGACATGTGAGTTTTCACTCGGCAATTCCAAAGAGAACGGAATGTTTAACGTTGTCTCGGGCTGCTCCTATGGATATACTATAGACGAGGTGAAGCAGGAAATCGAACTTAACAAAAAGAGAAAGGAGTGGAAGGACCAGGGACTCAAACCAGCAGAGGTGAAACAGGAGTGTGACAATTGGAAGCTTCTCGAAGGTCTACGAGTCTATAAAAAAGACAGCTACGATTTTATGATCGAAAGTGTGGGCGTTTTCACCAACCAAGAGATACTACACAAGTCGTGCGATATCATCCTATCCCATCTGGAAGGGATCGACACACTCATCGAAAACAGCAAGCTCGAAATAACCGAATCAAACACCACAATGAAACACTCTTATGATATCATGTTACAGGGACACGACTATACCATCGGAAAAATTCTTGAATTTATGCTATATACCAAATTTTACAGCAACGACGGCATTCTATCGTTCTGCGGTTTTGTCAAAGAACACCCGCACAACGACTATAGCGTGATTCGTCTAGCATACAACGACGAGACAAACAAAGAGAGTATCCAGGGGCACCTCAAGGAATGTATCCAGGATCTGGTGCATTTATACAAGAAGATCCGCAGTCTTGTCTAACCTAACCGCACACTCAATCCTAAGTAGGAGAATAGCAACAATAATAACCATAATAAATAATATCAATACTCGTGCTGGGTATTGATATTGTTATTATTACTAGTTGGATGTGAATATTGTTACATTGTTTTTATCGACACCTTCAAATAATGTCTCGAAACATTTAGTCATACTACGTGTGTAGTCAGGTAAAACACACGATACAAACGTGTGCCGTATAACCCCAACCCAGTATTCAAATGCGCGTCGTTTATATCCTGATGTAGGATTGACAATTAAATATGTTCAGATATAAAAACTTCTAATATAAATATAGAAGTAACATATGCCTGATGATAACGATGATACCCCTATAAAGAAAGCAGCCAATACGAGCAATACAGCGATAATATTGCAGCTTGGGGATATTGTCACATTGTCAAGTCCTTCAAACGAGGTATTTGATAAGCAGACGTTTATCATAGACTTCATAAACCCGTCAAAGATTGTTCTCATTAACACCTCTACTATGGATATGTCTACGATCAGAGTCAACACAGATGGTGTTCTAGGAGACGGAACGATCACCAACATTGATCTTGTTTATCGCAACAAGCATCCTGGATACGCCAAGCAAAACAACCTGTTGCCTGGTACGTGGATCACCATACACTTCGGCGGAGACATTCCCGCGACAATCACCGGTCAAATTACAAATCTAGAGGAGGATATGGTTGAAATTAAAACATACCCGGACGACGAAAACATATACATTAATTTCGACTATTCCGGTATTCCAGAAGAGTTGCCAATTGAACTCATTGAAATCAGAGAAAAGCCAGCATCTATGCGCTCGTCCAAAGAGAAAGAGGAAGAAGAAAATACGGCAGACGCGTTCGTGGGAGAGGCGGACCCCCAACCGATATCGGATGGAGACGATGACGCCAATGTATCAGGGGACATCGTGGATGTAGGTATAGATGACGTTGCAAACGATGAAGGAGTACAAGACGACATCGGAGATGACGAATTGTACTCGTCAGAGCCAGGTACAGGAGTTCCCAAACAGGCCATCCAAGAGCATTTGCACAGAATGATGCTGGAGGCAGACGACGTCATTTTTGGACTGGGCGAGGAACTAGCATCCATTGATCAGTATGTCGAAAAGAGGGATGCAAATATCAAATATAGTATCGAGGCGCAATGCAATGATCTGTTGGACGAGATGCTGTCAACCATTCCAAGCACAGAAAGAACCAGGAGCGTGTTGAAAAACATCCATACAATGATTGAGAGGTTCAAACAACTCCGAGTGTTGTTTTCGACACTAGATAACAACGGAAATGTGGTCGCTCCGCTGAGAAAAGGGGCCACTTGGAAACCATTGGTTGATGAGTTGACGCATTTCAACCACAAGTTGTATTGGCTGCTGCCGGTGGTAACCAACATCAAAAAGGTGTACAACGTAAGTGGTGAACTAGAAGACTTGCCTTCCGACATTACAACCTTGAGTACAAACGAGGACATCGCAAACATCCAAAAGGAAATGGATCTGTTCAAGTCCAACAACTTTCCGGATGGACAGAACAAATACAACTACCTGATCAAACGACTCGACGCAGAGTCAACCCCTTTCCAGGAATTCAACCCAGAGCAGAGTTCCAGTATTATACACACGTCCAAAATCGGAAGCAACCTAAACACGATCGTCAACAACCTGGGTCTGATGTATTCCAGCGTCGTAAGTAACAGCGCACTGACCACCAGAAAGTATGTGACGCAGATGTATAATCTTGGAACCAAGACCATTGTTTCCTCCAAACTAAACAAAAAGGAGATGAAGTACACATTAACGAATCTTACCGAGCCCGATGAAATGTCGATAAATTCGTTATTAACCCTACAGGAACCGGTTGTCCGCTTTTCGCGTATCAACCTTCCTACAACGAATATCCTAGATCGATCCAACCTGAACCAGTCTTTTCTGAACTACTGGCAGCTATTAAATTCAGTTTCCAGAGTCAAGACGATTCAGGTGAATTCTGCTTCTGACATTTTCAACGAAGAGGATTTTTTGAAGTATGGCGTCCAGTATGTAATGGACAAACAGCAGGGATCCGGAGTGACTACGGAAGAAGCCTACCGCAATTTCTTGGACAAGGTGGTTCCTACCATCAAAACGCTGTTTCGACTTACCACCAAATACCTGCAGGGAAAAATGTCACTTGTAGACGCCATCAAACAAATGGAGCCGTTTCTTGTTTATACCGACGACCTCACGTTTATGCAGTATCAGTTCATTACGGATTTTATAAACAAAGAGATTGCCAAGCGTCTCAAGTTGTTTGTAGAGAGAAGTCATATGTTTTCCAAGCTACGATCCATCCAGACAACCACCTCCTTTAATCCCTCGGCGCAGTCTCT
>ERZ807291.6459-NODE-6459-length-14096-cov-7.959547_pt1 | contig 14096 bp, 16 predicted proteins | sample MGYA00521257_ERZ807291 | MGnify/ENA primary metagenome ERZ807291 (study PRJEB31413, sample SAMN03169783) | marine metagenome | biome: Marine; feature: Water; material: Subsurface seawater | place: North Sea | collected 2011-04-28 | depth 1 m m ...
CAAAGTATTCTCTGGCAGCATCAAGTGCTTCCTTGACCTTCCATTTCGAGTTCACAGGAATCAGATCGTCCCGAAGCTCATCGTCCGGGGCATGCAGAGAAAGTGCAAAAGTCAGCGGTAGGTCTTCATCGGCAAGCTTCAAGATTCCAGGCACCAGACCTACCGTTGAAACAGTTATGTTTCTGGCGCTCATGCCCAAACCATTTGGCTGTGGCTCAACCATTGTTCTAATGGCACTCATGACCTTGTTGTAGTTTGCTAACGGCTCACCCATGCCCATAAAGACGATGTTGTTTACTCTCTCATCTTCATGCTTGGATTTACCCAGACCACCCGCCGCAATCACCTCGTTGGCGCGCACGATCTGGTCAACAATCTCTCCAGCTGACATATTGCGAACAAGTCCTGCCTGCCCAGTTGCACAAAAAGGACAGTTCATGCCGCAGCCGGCCTGAGAAGAAATACAAAGGGTGATGCGGTTTGTATAGCGCATCAGGACCGACTCAACCAGAGCGCCATCAAATAAGCGCCATAAAAACTTGATTGTCTTGCCATCGTCAGTCTGCAGTCTTTTGACTTCAGTCAACACTCTTGGCAGCACCTTGCCAACAAGCTCTTCCCGACCTGCCTTTGGCAAGTCGGTCATTTGCTCCGGGTCTGAGGTGTAGTGGGTGAAGTAGTGGGTTGCAAGCTGCTTTGCTCGAAAGGCTTCTATACCTAAGTCCTTGACAGTTGCTCCACGATCTGCAGGTTCAATGTCGGCTAAGTGAAGCGGAGGCTTGCCTCGCTTTGGCTCTGCGAACTGCAGTAAAGGTTTACCGGATTCATCTTTTTTCTGAGTCCAGCCCTCGGTTTTTGGCTTCACCTGACGGTTTGACATTGAACTCCCTAAGACGCTACCTAAAGTCTAGAGGCCATCCAATTATGGTTGCGGGTTGTCCTCGTCTTTGTTTCTTCCAGGCTTGAAAAAAGCCAAGGGGTCTTTGAGCATCTTTGACACCAAACCTATGGGTGTGTTTTCAAAGCCAGGAGGGGTCACTGAAAGGGCTTGATTGCGAAGTTTGCGCAGGCCATGTTGCGATGTGGCGCCGCAGAGTTTGCACTTTTTACCGAACTCAACTTTTCCCAGGTAAATAACCTCCTTTTCAGAGGTATCACGGCAAAAACCGCAAGGGTCGGAATCGATGGAGTCTTCCATTGACTACCCCCTTCGGCGTTGAGATATCACAAACCTAATTGGTCCTGCTTTTGGCGAAGCATGTAGATGGTCTGATTGGTGTCTAGCTCGACATCATCATAGGTAATCAGAGTGTCGATTGGGATGTCTCTTTTCGCGGTTGCACCCTGCAAGAGTCCGATAGGCACAAGGTTATCTGCCTTGGCATCCTCAACTTTGTCAGCAACACCCCTGGCGGAATAGCCTCCGATGCCATCGAACTTTTCCCCAGCCTTGTGCGCCTTCTTGGTTGAGGCAATGACTTCGGTCATCGGCTTTCCGCTGACCAGGGTCTCATAACCGTCGCAAAGCATCTTTGCAACTGTAAGGGGTGCCTCAACGCTTGCAAGGTGAAAAGGTCGATAGATTGCAAAGTAGGGTCCCTTGCCCATCGACAAGTAGCTCATCTCTTCTGCAACGTATGGGCTGTCGGTTTTTACGACCACAAAGACTCCCGGTGCAACGTCACCGGTGCAGTAATCAACCACGCCTGTTTCAGTAAGTACGCCACCTGCCTCAACAGGGCTAAAAACCTCTGCCAGAGTCTTCCTGGTCGCACTGGGCCCAATCATTCCTCGCTTGGTCAAACCAAGGCCGGTTGCGTTTGCAAGGGCAGCCATTTCGATCATTGTCTTCGAGCCATCCGTAAAACTAGCGAGCATCTTCGGATTCATGTGTTTAGCGGCAGCTCGCTCGGCCACGGTGTCTGGGTCGGAATGCGGCTCAAATGGATTGTTCTTTCCCTTGCCGGCCATCACAATTTCGAAGGAAAGGTCTTTCGCAAAATCAACGAGTTCTTTGGCCTCGGCAGGTTCATCTCCGTTGCAGACCGAGTAGAGCACTCCGTGCTCTCTTGCAGTCTCGCGCAGCATTGGCCCAATTGTCACGTCACACTCCACGTTCAAAGTAGCGCTGTGCTTTTTATTGATCAAAGTGTTGTAGATAACCTGAGCGCCAATCTCTGCGACTCCGGTGGCCTCAACCACGACGTCGACATCCAAAAGTGGAACAATGCTGGAATCAGTTGTGCCCGCAGGCTTGCCGCTGGCAATCGCAGCATTCAGAAGTGCAATATCGTTTGAAACTACAGGTTCAGCCAACCCTAAATCGGTATACGCCTGTTCGATGCGCTCTTGAGCTATGTCCGCGACTACCGCCACCTGCAAACCCAGTCTGTGTGACTGTGAGGCGAAGCCGCGTCCCATCTGTCCGGCACCAACCAGAGCGATGCGAAATGGCCGGCCCTGTGCCTTAGCCTTTTCCTGCAGTTTCAAACGATATTGCATTCAGTTACCCCCTTCTAATGCCGAACTCGATGCCCACCGTTATTTCCGGCAGGGCAACTTCGGCGATGCAGACATCTCCTGGAAGGTCCGCTTCGGTGTTTCCATTTGCCTTTAGATTTAAGTGCCCGAGGTTCATGAGGTTCTCATTGGCCACTTCGCCAATCGCCAGAATCTCAAACTCTTGATCATGGATGGCGACAAAGTCGCCAACCATCATCAAGTCCTGCTTGTGAATCACCTCGTGCATGATGCAGAAGTCTCTTAGCTCATCTGGAGCACCTTCTCCAAAAAAGACAAGCATCCCCTCCGCAACAAATGCTGGGACCATTTCACCTATTTCGGTCACAGTGGATTTGTATATGGAGGTCATTGCTTTACTACTCGACTGGCTTTATGTTGTCGGCCTTTACACCGGAAACCATTAGTTCTTCTGTAATGAACATCGCAAGCGGACCAGCCGGGCTCGTCGCGTGGATGTCCACGGTCTTGACCTTCTTCATTGGGTAAACACCGATTCGTGCTGTACCGCCGCAGTCAATTACGGCAACGGCAATTTTCTCGAATGGCGCTGAAGACTTAAAGCCATCAAATGCTTCACCACCTGTGAGCTCTGCGATGCGAGCTGCTATCGGGTGGATTCCGCCTCCGGTTACACAGTAGATGAGCGGTTTCTCGTCAGTTGGCAATATGGTCAATGGACCACCCCAGCCACCTGGGCCTTTTTCGATTAGAACTGCTTTGTAATCTGCCATTTTCTATCTCCTTCAACGTCGTTGTTTATTTGAGGGGTTCTCACTAGATGCGAAGAGCAAAGGGAGGGTGGTTTATTCCACCCTCCCTTTGAACTTCTAGCCTTTAGGGAAAAGGTTTTAGCTGTACATACCGAAGCTTGCGAAGTACGCAATAACAACGGCTGTAGGTCCGGTGATCAAACGAGAGAACAGTACGGCTGGAACGCCAATTTCAACTGTCTCTGGCTCGGCTTCACCAAGAGCGAGACCCACCGGAATAAAGTCACAACCAACCTGAGGGTTGATAGCGAACAAGGCAGGAAGTGCATACTGCGGTGGAATGGTTCCTCGACCAATCTCCACACCTAGCAATGTACCGACAACCTGTGCAATAACAGCACCCGGTCCAAGCAGTGGAGATAGCAGTGGAATCGCACAAACGATGGAAACGATTAGCAGACCAACAAGGCTGCCAGCCAGTCCCTTAATACCGTTAGCGATCAAGTCACCGATTCCGGTAACCAATACCAGACCGATGATGAACGAGATAAACGCCATGAAAGGAATGATGTTCTTGATGACAGTGTCAACAGTGTCTCTACCAGCTTGGTAAAGGGTTCCAACGACGCCACCGACACCGCGGCCGATAGTAACAAGTAGGTTATTCATTATGCGGCCGCCTTTTCTTTTCTAGCCATCATTCGTGTGGTAATCAACTCTGTGACCACTCCACGGATAAAGATGACGACAAGACCCACTAGCAAGAAGCGCACAGCGATGTCTCCGAGTCCAAAGCCCAGTTGGGTGATTCCAGCTGCGATACCGAGGTAAACGAAAAGCTCACCTGGGTTTGCGTGCGGGAACAAACCAGTGATTGGGTGCACGAACGAAACAGCACTGTCGTAGAAGGCAGGCTTGTAGCGTTCAGGAAGGAAACGGCCCATGGTGTACGCCATTGGGTTCGTCAGGAAAAATACTGCCAAGAATGGCAGCACGATATAGCGGACTGGATACCAGATCAGACCAGGCTGGGCCGCTTTGCGCCCCAGGTTCTCGATCTTTTCGGGCCCAATAATTCGGACTAGAGCATTAACCGCTGTAAGTAGAACGATCAGAGTCGGAAGGATTCCTCCCATAAGACTCCAAAGTACTTCTCCACCTTGCTGGAATATTCCGATGAAATATTCCGCACCAGCAGCTACTGCTCCCCAAGCGCCTTCCGGTTCTGCGACCGTTGCAGCGTCTGCAAAGAGATTCATCAACCCTCCTTTGGATTGCTGCAGGATCTACCTTGACCCTGCTAACCAAGAATCTATAGGAGGCGTGAGGTTACGACTAGATGATTAGTCGTCACGTTTGTGAATTTTCTGCGATGAGGGTTTCTGCTGCCTTTTTGGCACCCTGTGAAAGCTTTTTCTTGTCAGACTCGAGACCTTTGCCTTCCGCAATGTCACTTATGTGCATGCCAATGACCTTGTCCCAAGGCTTTGAATTGGCGAAAACTGACAATCCGCTGAGAACACGTGCACCGGTAACGACTCCGTCCTTTTGCGCCAAGGCCACGAATGCCCTGCCACCCCGGTATCGATAACCACCGATTCCAACGGAAGTGGTGGTTCCAGCTGTTCTGATTTCCTTGATTTGTTCTCCAAATCGCTGGGACTGCTTTACTGCAAGATAGAGCTGAAATGCCCACATGCCAGCAATCAGCAAAAAGATCCAAATTAAAAATTCCATTACTAAACCAACTCTTCCTGTGTTTTTTGATCGGCTAGGCCCAAAAGCTTGAGGGCGCAATTTGAACTTGTAACCAAATCCGAAATTAGTCTGCCTTTAAGCACAGCCAATATCCCCACTGTTTTGTCCTCGCCGGCTGCAACCCCAACTACCCTGCGAATTTTTCTCATCTCACTCAGGTCTAAGCCGACAGTTCTTTTTTCCAACCTGGTGTCAATCACCTCTCCATCGGAGTCAAAGAATCTACCCCCGATGTCTCCGGCAACCTTGGACCAGAAATCAGGATGCTCAACCTTGTTTATGCCTGCCGTCTCGAGTATGTAGTTAGAGCTCGAAGACTCTTTGGACCCGATTCCGACAAAAGCGACCTCGGCAGCAGACGCGGCATCGATAACTGACTTGACGCTGGGCTCCTGCATCAGGGCTGCTTTTACCTCTTGGCTCTGAACAATGGTTGGCGCGTGAAGCGTCAGGTATTCGGCGTTTAGTTTCGTGGCCAAGGCACGGATTAGTGTCTCACCGCTGAGGCTTGACGGCGTAGCGGTCATTCCACCCATGATTGGGATCAGCGTTACATCTGGGCGATTATCTTCGTCGAGTTCGTTCACCATTGCCTGGAGCGATCTTCCCCAGGACAGCGCCACTTTCACGCCCGGCTTGAGGTGAGCCAAAAAATGCTGAGCAGCCAGCTGCCCAACGGGTTTATAGTCACTTGAACCAGATGGGATCGTAGCAACCAAAGCGGACCTGAGCCCAAATCGCGAAATCAACATGTCCTCCAATTCAGTCTCGCGTTTGGCCGTTTCCGCAATCCTTATTTCGACAATGCCCTTTTTCTTGGCAACGGTGAGAATTCTGGAAATGTTAGATCTGCTTGTCAATAGAGCTCTGGCGATCTGGTCCTGAGACATCTCTTGCTCGTAATACATTCGAGCAATCTTGACTATCATTGTTCGATCCCTGGCACTAGACATCTAAATCCTCGCTCAAATACTTCTGAAACTGCGAAAGTGCCCTGGCACCGTCGCCCGGATCAGCAATTCGATGATCCAGCACAATTGTGACAGCAATTGTGCTGATAGAAGCCCCTTCGGTGAATTTTCCAAAACTCAATCCGCTTGATTGACCGCCAAACAATAAGGTGTTGGCCTGCAAAACATCAAACTCCCCAAGATCGGTTATGGAGGTGGTTGAGCCAGACAGGTTCTTGATACCAATCCTGTTTGTTTTGGCGGCCGCCAAAACATCGCCAAGCCCTGAGCGCCAGTCTTGCTCCAAAGCAACCACCGGAGAGACGAATCCCGTCTCGGCTTCAAGAAGGTAGGCCACCCTGATTTCAGAGTGTTGGACAAAATCGCCGTTAACGAAACCGGCATTTATTTTTGGCATCAAAAGCAGCGTTTTTTCCCAGGCGCCAATTAGTTTCGCTGCCCTTGCAACAAAGTCCTCCGGTAGCCGGCCATTGAGCTCTATTTCTTTAGTGAGTGTGAATTGAGGGATCTGCAGGGAGGTCTCAACTATCTTGGCTGTCAGTGCCCTTGCCTTGTCCGAATCTCTGACTGCCACTGTCGAAGCCTCCGGCTTCGGCGCTTTATCACCACTGATTAGAACATCGGCCTGCTTTATAACTCCGGTTGCACTGCTGGCAGAAACCCTTGAAAGATCTACCCCGGATTCCCGGGCTAACTTGCGAGCGCCGGGCATTGCCAGAAGCTGCTGGGATTGAGGTTCTTGGGCCTGCTCTTGTTTGATTTCTGGTGAGGCATTTGCGGCCGGGGTTTCAGCTTGCTCTGTTTCACCTTCGGGTTTATCTGAACCAAACAAACCTGCGAGCAAGTCTTCACTTTTTGTTTCCAAGACAATCAGTGGCGATCCAACCTCTAGCACGTCTCCGTGTTTTGCGGGAACTTCTAAAACTTTGCCGGCATGGTCAGATTCGACTTCCATGTCAGTCTTGTCTGTTCCAACAACCGCGATAACCTGGCCCGCAGTCACCTCATCACCGACTGAGACCAGAATCTCAACAACCTCACCCTCGGTCATGGTCATTGACATCTTCGGCATGACAACTGGAGTATTAGCCATTAGATTCCAGCCTTTAGCTCCAGAGCAACTGCAACGATATCCTCCAATTGCGGCACTACACTCTTTTCCAGCTGGGGGGCATAGGGGATTGGAACATCCAAACCGCATAGTCTCTTTACTGGCTCAGTTAAGGAATAGAGGGCAGGCCCCTCGGCAATCTGTGCCGCGATCTCCGCCATAAAGCCAACATGCTTAGGTGCTTCCTGGACCAGCATCACCTTGCCTGTTTTTTGAATAGAGGCATTGATTGGCGTCATGTCTAATGGCGATAGCGATCGAACATCTACTATTTCAACCTGGACACCGCCTCTTGCTAACTCTTCTGCTGCGGCAAGTGATCTGGAAACCATCACCCCGCTGGCCACAATTGTTATGGCGTCTCCCTCGCGAACCCGATTACTTGTGCCTATCGGAATCCGGTACTGCTCTTCTGGCACATGGCCCGATGTCTTGTAGAGCAACTTGTGCTCCAAGACGATCACCGGGTTTGGATCATCAAGGGCAGCTAGCAAGAGCCCCTTTGCATCGTAGGGGCTTGATGGCATCACCACTTTTAGCCCCGGCACGTGAGCGAACCAAGTTTCCAAGCTCTGCGAGTGCTGAGCTGCGGCACCGGTTCCAGAACCTGAGGGGGCACGAAGCACCATCGGCACTGACAGCTCTCCGCCGAGCATGAAATGAATTTTGGCTGCTTGGTTCACTATCTGATCCATGGCTTGAGCTGTGAAGTCAGAAAACTGGATTTCAACAATAGGTTTCATGCCCACCAGAGCCGCTCCGACTGCGGCCCCCACAATGCCAAGCTCCGAGATTGGAGTGTCAAGGATGCGATCCTTGCCAAAGCGCTGATATAGGTCTCCGGAAACCCCAAACGCGCCACCGTAGATTCCAATGTCTTCACCCAACATAAATACCGAATCGTCGGTTTCCATGACCTGACCGATGGCCTCGCGAATAGCCTCGGCGTAGGTGATGATACGGTCGGTCATTTCCTCACCTCACGGTAGACGCTGGAGAGCAACTCAGCCGGATCCGAGTCAGGTGCCTCGGAAGCCTCTGTGATTGCAGTTCTTACTGCCTCTCTGGTCTTTTCAACTATCGCGTCAATCTGATCCTGATCTAAAGTCCCCAGCTCCATCAACGTGTTTTCGAAGCGTCCAATCGGGTCTTTGGTCTTCCAGTTCTCAATTTCATCTTTTGTTCGATATAGATTCTTGTCGCTCTTTGAATGGCCTTTATGCCGATAGGTCATGCACTCAATCAAGGTCGGGCCTTGGCCCAACCTTGCCCGTTCAACAGCAACTTTGGCTGCATCGTGAACCGCATCAACATCGTTACCGTCAACTGTCACACCCGGAAAGCCGTAGCTTGCGGCGCGCTCTGATATTTGATCTATTTTCATACTGAACTCAGTGGAATTGCTCATTCCGTATTTATTGTTTTCACAAACAAAAATCACCGGGAGATCCCAGATTGCAGCAAGGTTTAAAGCCTCGTGAAATGCTCCCTCATTGGTGGCACCGTCGCCGAAGAAGCTAACAACGACGTTGTCAGTTCCTTTCATCTTCTGAGCCAGTGCAGCTCCGGCTGCAATTGGTATGCCACCGGCGACTATTCCATTTGCTCCAAGGTTCCCGGTCTCCACGTCAGCAATATGCATAGAACCTCCCCGGCCCCTGCAATAGCCGGTCTGTTTTGCCAACAACTCGGCCATCATTCTGGTGAGATCAGCTCCTTTTGCTATGCAATGCGAATGCCCCCTGTGTGTTGAGGTGATGAAATCAGTTCTTCGAAGTGCTGCACACACTCCGGTTGCAACCGCTTCCTGGCCAATGGACAGGTGCATAGTGCCGTGCATCAGGCCTCTGGCAAACAACCCATCCACCGCTTCCTCGAAGAAGCGAATGGCCATCAGTGATTCCAATGCGGCCTTAGCCGCCTCAACATCCTGACTGACCTGGCCGGCTGAAGGTGAGATAAGCGGGGCAATACTTGTCATTTCGACCTTTCAACCGTTCATTGACTTGAACATTGGTGACAAGTATGCCAATACGGCTCTAATAAATGGGCTTTTTTGTCAGCACATTTGTGATAGTTATGCCGGTGATGCGGCATCGCTGGTTGCCGTCTAGGCTTTTAGAGTGCTGAAGCGGCTAATTGAGATCTCGCGTCCGGTGTTATGGGTTAACACAATCGGGACAACCATCACTGGAATGTGGTTGGCAGGTTTTCTATGGACCTGGGAGATCATCCCGATCTTGATCTGGGTAACCTTCCCCTTCAACCTCTTGATCTACGGAATCAACGACATCTTTGATCAGGAAACCGACAACATAAATGCCCGCAAGGGAAGCTATGAGGGCGCCCACATCTATCCAAATGAGGTAAAACCCATTTGGATAGCGGTGCTGGCAACAAACATTCCCTTCCTTATCTACTTCGCACTCACGCTCCCCTGGCAGGCAACAGCCTGGATGGTTGCCTACAGCATGTTCTTTACTTTCTACTCGGCACCGCCCTTGCGCTTCAAGGCCAGAAAATACCTGGACGCGCTATCAAACACTGACTACGCATTTCCTCTGGCGTTTGTGCCGTTGGCTCTTTCCAAGGAGCCAATGTGGCTGGCAGTAATAGGACTAATGGCATGGTCGATTGCCAAGCATGCCTATGACGCCATTCAAGACATTCCGCAGGACAGCGACACCGGAATCATCACAACCGCTGTTCACTTGGGTCCAAAAAACACCGCCCACTGGGCAACATTTTGGTGGGCAGTTTCGACAGTGTTCTTTGCGCTGGTGAACATCCCACTTGCAATTGCTAACGCTGCGATAGCTGCGTATTTGGTGATTGGTATCTATAAAGATCCAACGCCCAAAAAGGCCCATGATCTTTATAAATACTCAATCGCCTTCCCCTACGTTGCAGGGGCTGTGGCCGGCATCCAGCTGGTCACCGGCCTAACCTTTGGCCTCTACCCATAATGAGCCAAGTAATTGTTCTAGGGGCAGGTCTTTCTGGACTCGCAAGCGCTGCACTGCTAGCTCGCGCAGGTCACGATGTGACAGTGATAGAAAGACACAGCTGGCTGGGCGGTAAATCCAGAAGGGTAGAGGTAGCCGGTCAGATCATGGACACCGGGCCAGCCCTTGTCACCTTCACCGGTGTTTGGGAAAAGCTGTTGGCAAGCTATGACAAGCTGGGCGAGAAGCAGCCAAAGACAGCCCGCCAGATTGCCGATTTAGAATTTGTGAAACTAAATGAGCTTGGCAGGTATTACTACAAGGATGAAATAACTGACCTGCCTGTAAAGCCAGACCACAAGTGGTCTGAACCCTGGCAGCGATTTGAAAAAGATCATGCTCCACTAACCGGGCCAATCACCGAGTTACTAACCAAACTGCCACTTGACCCCAGGGCATTTCCCTCGCTTGCAAAACTGCAAAAGCGATATGGATTTAGACTCACCACCAGCTGGTATCTAAATGCCATCAAGTGGTTGCCCCAGGATCTAAAAGACATCATTGCGATCCACACCCTAAACGCAGGCATCGCCCCGAACAGGACTCTTGCTCTTTACGCATCGATGACTGCGGTGATGGCAACCGATGGCATCAGGGTTCCAGTCGGCGGCGTGAACGAAATTGCCCAATCACTTGGCAAGCTTGCAACAGCAGCCGGCGTGACCATCAAACTCGAAGAAGAAATCACTAAAATCTCACGCAGGCAGATCACCACAAAAACCAGCTCTTATTCCGCCGACTACATCGTCTCGTCACTAGATCCACAGGTGCTAGAAGCCCTCATGACTGGGAAAAAGGCATCGCCTGCTAGAACCAGGTCCTGCTCAGGAATAGCAATCTACGCGGTGCTTGATAGCCCGCTGCCAGAATCAACTGTCACCCACTCGGTGGTAATGCCAGATGAACCACAAGACCTGTATCAAAAATTAGAGGCAAATGAATTGCCGAAACAAACCATGGCATTCGTGAACTACTACAAAGCCAATGAAATTTATCCAAACAACAAACCGACGGTCGCAGTATTGCTAACAGCCCCAGCCGACGGCAAGCACTACGACATCAATCACCCCTGGGTAAAAAACGAGGTTGAAAGAATCTCAAAGAAAATGGGGCTTTCTAAATCAATCGTTAGCCAGTTCGAAGACCACCTGGTTCTAGACCCGGAGTATTTCGGCAGCTGGGGAGCACCGGGAGGTGCTCTCTATGGAGCAACCAAACCAATTTGGCAGTCCGGTCCTTTTCATAACCCGCAATACAAGAATCCTCTTAGACCCTGGCTCTACCGGGTCGGAGCTTCTGTTCACCCGGGTGGAGGAATCCCAGCCGTGCTGGGTGGAGCAATGAACTCAATTGCTGGGCTTTTAGGCAAGCACTAGCCAAAAAACTCTTGAAATGCAGTTTCAAGAATCTGGTAATTTTTCGCGGTTGGTGGTCCATAGCTAACCGCTGTGGTTCTGATCTCGTCCCCAAATGAAGTACTAACAGTTGTGAAAAAACCATCTTCAAGCTCGTAGCTCTGACCCTGCACGCCAAACTCACCAAAATCCTGCACCACAAAGAAGCTGCCATCTGGCTGCAGTTCGACCGCTATGTCGGCAACCGTGCCGGCTTCTTTGGCAAGTGCAAAGCTCACATAGGCCCCGCACACCGCAAATACATCAGTCTCAAAAACAAGAACATATGATTCCGGTGGACCGGGTTCAAAATAAGCAGCGCTAAAGGACTCAATCGCCTGATCTTCACTCACCATCACCAGCGTGAGGGCACCTTCACCGACAACTTCGGTTACACCCTCGGTCATGGCTCTCAGGCAGCTTCTTTCAGATGCAAGTTGAAACTGCATGAGTGCCTCTGCTGGGCTGGCAGCTTCTATTTCAGGACTCGTTGGTGTGGCGGTTGTGGTTTCAGTGGGTGCAGGAGTGGCTGTCTGTTCAGTCGCAGGAGAGCTGCAACCTGAGAGCAGCAAAGAGCAAGCAGCAAAGGCTATGAGAAATTTAGGTGTTACCGACAATAGTTCGGTGGTTATTTTTCTTCGGAGGAAGCTGCTGGTTCGTCCTCTGCGACAACCTCGGCCTCAATCGGCTTGCGCATGGAATCATCCAGCGTCTTCCGGCGCGCAATCATTACCTCTTGTTCCGGAGTTATCATTCTGCTGGTTTCTTCCAGGAACGCTTCAATGGCGTTTGCCTGGCTAGGAAGCTTACCAAGGCGGTATTCCGCCTCTGCAATTGCCTCTCTTGCGATGTCTAGTGACTTCATTGAGATTGCCTCTGCACGAGCTCTAGCATCTGAAATTAGCGCGAGCGCCATTCCTTGGGACTCAGAGGCCATGCGATCCGCTTCTGATCTGGCGTTGTCCAAAGTCTCTTCGGCATTCTCAATAAGCGAGCTTGCCTCTTGGGTCGCAGCGGCCAACTCTCGCTCGGCTTCATTACGCATTTGCTCGGCTTCTGACTGAACCTTGCTGAAGATCTGCAGAGACTGCTTTTCTCCTACGTCAATCTTCTCTGAGATCTCGGACTCGATCTCGGCACTGCGCTTCAGAAGCCTTGCATTCTCGTTTTGGATGCGCTCAACTTCACTCTGGAGTTCGGCCTTCACCCTAGAAACATAATTGTCAGCATCGGAACGAACTACGTTCGCTTCCTTTTCAAGCCTTGCGCGCTCAGACTCGACTCGCTGCATTTCGTCTTCGGCAGCGTCCAGAATTTCCCGGGACTCCCTGTTGGCTCTGGAAAGAGAGGACTTTGCCTCGCGCTTCGCAGAAGCAATTAATTTCTCAGCTTCGTCTGCCGCTTCAAATTTGACTCTTTCAGCTTCAGCCTTTGCAGTCTCTCTGGCCCTGACGGAATCTTTCGCTGCATCGTTTACTAACTTGGCTGCTTCTGCCTCGGCTAGACGAAGTGTCTGCTCAAACTGAGCTCCAACCTGGGCATAGCCCGGTGAGCGGTTGAGTTTCAGAGATTCTTCAAGTTCAACGACTCTTTCGCGAAGTGCATTCTGCTCCCGGATAGCCATGGAGTTGTACTGCTCAATGTCTGCAAGGTTCTTTTGAAGCCAGGCAACATGCTTATCAACCTCAGCACGGTTATAGCCACTGATCGCCGTGCCGAACACTTTTCTGGTTGGATCGCTCATCACATTAGGTTAGCCCAGAAAACCCATACTTACAATGCTGGCTGTGGGGTTAGGCCTTATTGGCTTTAGCTGATTTTGGTGTCGCTGCTGTCGGAGTCTTGCGGGCCACCGGCTTTTTGGAAGCAGTTGCGGTCTTTTTTGACGCAGTCTTTGGCACAGCTTGAGACTTGGGCTTAGCCTTAGCAGCAACTGTCTTTTTGGCGTTAGGTTTATTGGTGGCGGTCTTTTTTGCGACGGTTTTTGGAGCCGCTTTCTTGGCACTGGCCGCTGCTTTTTTCTCACTTGCTTTTTGGCTAGCCTTACGCTTTTTTGCTGCGCTTTCACGCCGACGGGCTTTTTCCAATTCTTTTAGCTCGTCAAGAGCATCGGGGGCCATGTAGGTCAGATCATTTTGATCTAGTTTCTTGCCCTGTGTGGTGCTAGTTTCCAGGCTTTCACGCCATGATCCAAGACTTGCAACGAATGCGTCATGGTTGGGATTTGAGAAATCTAGGGAAGGTTTGGCGGCTTCAACGCTCTTTGCGTTTCTAGCTTTCAACCACTTCAGCATTCTTCTCAACCTAGCAACTACGTCAACGGGGGAATAAAAAATTCGGATATCAGAACACTACCAAAGAAGCGTCCCCTAAACGGTTACGGTGGCAATTTTAGCCCCGGTTTGGATCGCGCTCGACTAGCCCAGAGCTTCATCCAGGAGTTCAAGGATTGCTCTGTCCGGCTCATACCTGAACACGCCTGTCCAAGAACCACTGGCCTCTTCGCCAGAAACAATTAGGCCGTTTTCAATAAACACTGTGAAGTTGCCATAGCTTTCGTTTGAAAGACTCAACTGGTTATCGCCCTCCACCACAACTGTTTCATCATCCTGAAGCATCATCCA
>ERZ807291.6465-NODE-6465-length-14086-cov-6.280237_pt1 | contig 14086 bp, 13 predicted proteins | sample MGYA00521257_ERZ807291 | MGnify/ENA primary metagenome ERZ807291 (study PRJEB31413, sample SAMN03169783) | marine metagenome | biome: Marine; feature: Water; material: Subsurface seawater | place: North Sea | collected 2011-04-28 | depth 1 m m ...
CCCAGGACCCTCGGTTTAGAAGACCGATGCTCTATCCAGCTGAGCTACTCCCGCGTTAGCATTGTTACTAAACATTTTTACAATTATTCGCAATGTCAAACCCTCCCCTGCTACATAAGATTACAAAATTCAAAGTCTTTTACTTGGCAAATCAGTTGATTCCCATAAAACATAGATATAAATCAATATTAATCTTTATAAATTATGAACTACTTCAAGACGACTCTGCTCTCTATATCTTTCACGATTATTCATCATTTTGCTTTTGGACACTGTCAGGTACCCTGCGGGATTTACACCGATCAGGTAAGGTTTGAACAGATGCTTGAAGACCAGTCGACTATCGAAAAAGCTTCAAAACTCATTGCCGAGCTCAGTGCCAACAAGGATGCCCAATCCCAAAACCAGCTTTTTAGATGGGTGAGTACCAAAGAATCTCACGCTTCAAAAATACAGAAAACAGTTGCTGAATATTTTATGATCCAGCGAATCAAGCCTTCGGCTAACGATTACGATATAAAACTTAGGGGTGCCCATGCCGTAATGGTTGCAGCCATGAAATGCAAACAATCAATTGCACCAGAGAATTCGAAAATTTTAAAGGAAGCTATCCTCTCTTTTCATAAAATTTACGAAAACAAAAAATAAGCTTTTTTCTCTGCGAATTTTATTCTATCCACATGATATTTGACCCTTTCTACTTACTTGTCATTGGAACGGGACTGGCACTCAGCTTTTATGCATCCAGTATAACGAAAAGCCGTTTCAGAAAGTATAGCCAATACACTACTCGTTCTGGTTTAACAGGAGCTGAAATTGCCCAAGGAATACTGAGCGATAACAATATAAGGCATGTTCGAGTTGAACGGGTTAGCGGTGAACTAACGGATCATTATGATCCCCGTAGTAAAACACTACGGTTAAGCGAATCTGTTCATGATTCAAACAGTATGGCTGCATTTGGAGTGGCTGCACACGAAGTTGGCCATGCGATCCAACATGCAAAATCTTACTCGATGCTGTCCTTCCGGTCGTCTTGGGTGCCTGTGGCCAATATGGGAGGTGGACTATCCATGATCGTGATTATGTTGGCTTTTATCCTGGGTGGAGCCCAATCTGCAACCGGTTCTTCTCTTTCGTGGCTTGGCGTTCTACTTTTCGGATGCACCACTCTTTTCACATTAATTACACTACCGGTTGAATTTGATGCAAGCAGTCGAGCTCTAGCCTCTTTAAAGAGTGGAAATTATGTTACAGATAAGGAATTAGATGGAGCCAGGAAAGTTCTTAATGCAGCTGCAATGACATATGTAGCTGCGTTTGTGACTTCATTGATAACTTTACTATATTGGATGTTTCGACTTGGACTACTTGGCGGTAGAAGAGACTGAAAAAAGTTTACATCTCTTCTCGTAATTCAATGCGCTCATAGTTTGAGACAAACCTGCCTCTTTCAGTTATAGTTTCGATCATGCAACCTTGCATACCTACATCTTTCTCAGCAACCGGACACTTCCGAGGCATTCCATCTAAAAACCTACCCACGCATGCCTCGATATCACGCCCGAGAACAGACTCACGGGCTCCAGTCATCCCTAAATCAGTTTGATAGGCAGTACCATTAGGTAAAATTCGTCCATCTGCGGTAGGAACATGAGTATGGGTGCCAAACACCAAACTTACCCGACCATCCAAATACCAGCCGATGGACTCTTTTTCTGATGTAGTTTCAGCATGGATTTCACAAATGATATGATCGACATCACTAGCTAATTGAGAAATTAAACGATCAGAAGTTTTAAAGGGACAGGAAACTTTTGGCCCCATAAAAGAACGACCTAGCACGGTAAAAAGACCGATCCGCTCTCCGTCAATATCCAAAATTAAATGATCCCGACCAGGGTTTGAACAAGGCAAATTTGCGGGTCGACAAATAAAATTAAGTTGATTAATTTCGTTTTCAAAATTTTTCTGATCCCAAACATGATCTCCTAAAGTAATCGCATCAACGCCCGCCTTCTTTATCTCCTCTGCGGTTTTGGCAGTTATCCCTGCTCCACCGGCAGCATTTTCACCATTTGCAATACAGAAACTAACCGATTCTTTTTTTCGATAGTTGAATAGTTGTTCGGTAAGAAACTTTCGCCCCGGTCTTCCTACAATATCTCCGAGTACTAAAATTTTCATGGTGAAGGATCTGCCATTTGCTTATACAAAAGCAATCGATTATGAACGAGGAAGACGATATCATCTAATTGATCACCGTTCAGATCAAGTACCAGTCCTTCGCGCGGTTCAAAAAGACCTCCTTTCTTTCCTCTATAATGAAGGTTTTTCTCAAAAACCTCAAAATGCATTTCACTTTTCCAAATTTTATCATCTTGATCAAAAGTAAGAAATTCGAGGAGATTTTTCTTCCCATCCAGACAAACTAAATCTGGTAAACCATCGTTATTAAAATCTCCACTCTCGATCCCATTATGCCTAATCGTAGGTAGATCCGTAAGGTACCTAGAGGTTACATTCAGTGATAATGTGGAAGCAACACCCGTTGTGACAACCTGAAAACCACTAGAGCCGAAGGACAGGAGTTGCTCGGCATTTTTTGCTTTAAATACTTTTATCATACTCGGCTCAAGAAATGAACCCTCCCAACGGTTAATTTGATTACTAGGGGAACTTCCGGAAGTCAATCGTTCCCAGTGTCCATCTTCATGAAAAGCAAAAACCTCAGCATTCCCGTCTTTCTCCCAATCAATTATTACAGGGCAGCTTAACATACTTGATTGATCCTTTGCATTGTATTGCTCCAATACATTGAAGTCACCATCCTCCCATCGAATAACTCGCACAAAACCATCCCCAGCAACTAGCATCGACTCTTGACTTTTTTCAGTATTATTAAATTTGGTCAATCGACTCGAAGTAATTCCTTTTAAAAAGCTCTTACGAACAACTGAATCTACAGCTGACTTTCGCCATTCATTTTCCTTTGCACCAAAAAAGATAACAGGGGATTCTCGATTTGAAAGAATCATGAGATCCAACTCATCATCATCATTTATAAAACATGGAAAAAGGGAGGATGGTTCTCTTTTCACATCCTTGATTTGAATTTCATGAACTAATTCATATTTCCCTCTACTAGATATTTGTAAAGTTTGGAGAAAGTACTTCGACTCTTTTTCGCAAATAACAATAATAGTCCCGTTTTCTTCATCATCCTTAACCGAACTGCAGGCAACAATCGGTCTACCATCGAGTTTCAATAGTTTTGGAAATAAAAAACCTTTGTCATTAATAAATGGGGACAATCCCAGCACTTCTTCTTCACGACTCAGTAACAGTAATGCCGGTTTGCCCTGATGCTGGTGGACCGAAAGTTCAGAAATTCCCTTCAACGAAGGAAAAACCTCAACCGCTCCGGAAAACTCAGATGAATTAGATTCCAGAAAGAGTAATTCCCCCTTGCTTGATGATACGGAAACCAAATCTTGAGATGTATCACCATTAAAATCTCCTATCACCCATGAGCTTTTTTTATTCGACTTAGAAAAAAGATCGTAAGTCACAACACTGAATGGTTTTGCATTCTGCTCATTGGGTTTATTTGAGAAATTAAATATGATTGCTTCACGAGAAAGTGAGTCAATCGAACAGAACCTTGGCTTTAAATCTCCTTTATTTTTTGGCAACAAACTTGGAAAAGAGTCCAAGTTGAGATTCATGGCAAGTTCAGGACCAAAACTGTCCTTTCGCCCGAGCCTGACCTTTAATGAATACTCCTCATCCTGTATCAGGTACAACCAGTCCAGTGAACCATCACCGTTAAGATCAAGCAATTCTACTCCATATGCTTTTCTATCATCTTCCCTAAACAAATCTGAGGGGTATATTGGTTGACCATTGGAAAAAGTGATTCTCTCCAAACCGGGTTCTGTAAACGCATATAATAATGCTTCATCCTCAGTTGTTATAACCTTAAGGCTAAGCGAACTGGACCGTATCTTTTCGCTTTCAACCTTGAAGGGATCACTCCAAGTTGAATTGTATTCTCTAAAATAAATATTTAATCCATTCTCGGGGCTTCCAGTGACCAAATCTGTATTCCCATCAGAATTTAAATCACCTGTAGTAATGCCTGAAATAGAACCTGAAACAAATATCCGTTCTTGAATATAAGAAGCATCTTCAAGGTGAGGTTCCCAACGATTCTTTTTTATAGGACGTATCTTTGGGGGAAACTCTCCGGGTGCACAACGATAGAGAATCTCCAAATAAGATTTATCCATATTGAAATAAATCAAATCCTCTAAACCATCCTTATTTAAATCAGCATGAGTAAGGCACCGAGCATTCCATCCAGTTAGTAAAACTTCTGGTGTCGAAAGCCTGATTGGTTTTACTCCAGAAACATTAGTCGAGAAACAAATCAGGAGCGGGAGAAGTCGCAGAAGATGTAAGAAGGGTTTCATTTTTCGAAAGGATAGATTCTGCCTTTCGAAGTAATTCCCCGATCAGTGTCTTGAGCCCAACTTAACATAAAATAAGGTAATTCTCCAAAATCTTCTTTTGTAAAAGAAACATCATCAATATCTAAGCTTTCAAAAATCACTTGGAAAAAAGAAAATATTTCGCTAAAATCTACATAACTAATCTGTCTTACACGGTTTGGTACATCAGTCATTGCTTCAGCAACATGGGATGATTCCCAAAAAGGTTTTTCATTTTTTCTCATTTTAGAAATAAGTTGATTTATATATCTCGATTCTCCCATTGAAAGTAATAACCAGTCTTCCACTATCGCATAGCTTATAGATAATCCTGTACTTTCCATTCCACGGATTGATCGGACGGTTACACCTCTATGCTCTCTCTCCTTAAACAACTCATTCCCCTGACTTACTGAGTCAACTACGGCTCGAATTGATCGATCAAAGAGCAATGAATCTGTAAGACCAATTACAAAAATTTCTGAGGTTGGATTAGCAGGGCCTTGACCAGCGTTTTGATTTTGGTTGAGAAATGAAATACTGACTAATTCATCCCCCAATGATCCGAGTAAATCATCCCTTACTGCCACCTCTGCTTGATCTTCAAAAGCCTGAATTTGAGAAGTTACAAGTAAATGTAATGCAGGACTTATTCGTTTTATTGTTGTTTCAATTTTTGTCCATAAGGTGCCAAGATCTTGCTTCGAATTACTCAGAGTAAATACATTTGATGGTATAAAGTCGTGATTTACTAATTCACCGCTTGCCGGAGCCAGAAGTGATAACAGTCCATCGCGGTGATTCAAGCCAAGAGATTGAGTAACTTCAAAGCTATCAGTGGAAGCATTTAATTGAACACCAAAAAAATCTAAGCCATCAAGTCCTAGACCTTTTACTAAACTTTCTAAACTCACACCAAAGGGATTCTGTGGCAACTCCATCTCCTCGGACCCAGTGATTTCCTCCATAGAACGCATGCCTTCGCCAAAATTTATGAACATGCGAGCTTGTCCCCTGCCAATTTCATCAAAGCAGTCAAGGTATGGGCTATGTTTTACCAATGAATCGGGATTTTTCCCATTTCTTTCAATAATTGATTTGATAACCTCTTCTCCTCCGCTCAACAAAAAGAGCTTTCCTTTGTGCAAAGAAATACAAATCCCAGTTTCTTTGGGTTCCAAGTCTGAAAGGTCCAAATTTGATTTCAGTATGATCCAGCAGGTTTTGATTTCCCCTAGGTTCTCTTCTTTAATTTCATATTTTGAAAATATGTTTTTCGAAGATTTAGATTTTTCTTTCATCCACGAAACCATATCTGAATATTGGTTACGGGATATTGAAGATTCCAAAATTAAAGCAGATGTAGGCATTTTTCGGACATGCCTTACCAATGAACCATCATCATCCTCAATAGATTCACTGGAAACAAGGTTATCGAAATTACCGATACCAAAAACGATCGAACCAGACGATGATTCAATAACAGGTTGAAAAAGGTTATCATGTATTTCTTCTAGTTTCTCATTAGATTTATTATTCAAACCTAAATTTAACTCATCTTTCAAAAGTTTGGACAGTTTTTGCCAGATAGGAAAATCAACAAGTCTACCCATCGGTCCTTGAGATAAACTTTTTTTTAGTTGGTCGAGGTCATCTACCTCCATGGCAAAAAGTATATCTTCAGGTAAAAACTCGGCGAGTCCAGCAGCTTTGGATTGAGAATAACCGCCTGAAGAAAGGATAGAGGAAGTGGTGAAAAGTAGGAGAAAGGTTTTAAACATAAGATTTTAATTAATTAGGAAAAGGTGGTTGAGTGTATCTAAAACCTGCATTGGGGTTACGAGGATCAAAAGCATAAGCATCTCGATTCAAAAGGAAGGTTTTAAGTGAATCTACCGGTATAGCAAATCCTAGTCCCTCAGCCCCCTGAGTTACAACCTTCATATTATTTACCCCAATTACTTCGCCTTTGTAGTTAAATAAGGGTCCACCCGAATTACCGGGGCTGATAGCTGCAGTTGTTTGGATATGAAGACGATCAGAAATTATACGGTTTCGAAGACTTACAATACCTTCTGAAACACTTCTCTCCAATCCTAAGGGGCTACCAATGGCAAAAACTCGTTCACCTTGATTTAGGTTTGGAGATGATCCTAACTTCACATAAGGAAATGAGAGAGGGCGTTTATCGCTCTCAATTTTTAATAATGCTAAATCTAAATTTCCACCCGTAGCAATGATCTTAACATTATCAAAGTTATTTTTTGTAAGTTCAGCACCGCTACCTGTGTATTGAGTGACTGAAATTTGACGATCCCCAGCAACTACATGATCATTGGTCACCAAATAACCACTGGGGTGAATGATGAATCCGGAACCTAAACCAATCGGTGTTCTAATGAGGACAACTGCTTCACCCAAAACATCAACAAGATTCTTCAAAGAAGAAGACTTAGTATTTGATGGTGAATTAATGAAGAGTTCACTAGTGAAAATCTCCTCCTGAGGTGCTGGTTTCTTTTCCTCCAAATATCGCAAAGTAATCACGGAAGACCTTGGTACTTTAATAATATCAAAGCCCACATCTACAAAAACAGCAGTTGTTGTAGATTTAATCAAATTCCCTGAAATGGAAGAATTATCCTCTAAATCTACCCTCACAGGCTTGGCGACTAGAAGGTGGGACAAACAAACAAAAATAAAGATAAATTTAAACATAATAAGATAATACTTATTTATATTTATCTAATCTGCGTGCGAGCCAAATTTCAACTAATTCGGATAGTAAAAGCTAAGTTGAGAACAGTTTCCAAATGAGGGGCCATGTAGAGCGACAGGCTTGGCACCTTCTAATTCAGTGTCCAAAATCTTAATTTGGGTTTTCCCCGTGACAGTTCTTTCTGTGAAATAGAGGTGCCTTCCATCACTTGCCCAGCATGGCTGCATACCATGTGACGATCCTTTTGTTAGGATCCTGGTTTTACGAAGAGAAAAATCGAACTCACATACTTGGAAACCACCAGCAATAGCAGCAGTGAAAGCAAATTTATTAGGATTCCGAGGATTCCAACTTGGTTCTGTACAATGTGAACTGATATTCGTGGATATTCGGGTGAGGTTGCCACTCGAAACTGAAACTTCATATATTTGAGGCTTTCCTCTACTGTCTGAAGTTACCAGCAACCTCCTGCCATCAGGAGACCAAGAAGGTCCAGACTCATTACTACGATTACGGGTTAGCCTGCTTGGCTTTGAATCAGAGGAAGAAGCCAGCCAAACTTCAGGATTACCAGAAGTAGACAAGATTAATGCTAATTGATTAGATCTTGGATTCTGAACGGCCCTCAAATTACTTCCACGATAACTTGCAATAGTTGAAATTTTACGACTCGCAAGATTTAGAAAATAAACATTGTTAAATACTTTTCGATTACTGGTAAAATAAATGCCCTGCCCCTGTTTTCCCCAGCTTGCATTAAAGGTAATTTTTCCAAAAGAAGTCTGCGGTCGTGCACTCGTCATTAAAGCATCGGCAACAAATATTTCTTTGCTTCCAGTAAGATTTGAAAGAAAACAGATTTTACCACCAAAGAAACCTGGGATACCCAGAATTTCCTTAACTAATCGATCGCAAGCTTTGGCAATAGACTGCTGTACGGTGGATTCATTACAGGAATATGAACTAATGGCTCGCTTGGGTGTACCTGTTGAGAGAACGGCCTTAATAATATTCTCCCCCTGAGAAGAAAAACTTGCTGAATAGCGACTTTGTTGAGAGGAGGCCAAGCGTAAACCGCCATGAATACCGATTGCTTTTGCTACAACAGAACCAAGAGCTTTCGGAGTATTGCCTAAGTCGATAGCTACTTGCTTTTGCTCTAACTCACTTTCAATGGTACCCAATACTATCGTGGATTTAGATTGAGCTACCAGAGGATCGGCGAAGAAAGCAAATACAACTACAACTAGTGTAGATACAAGACGACATGAACTAAGTTGCGAATTAAGAATATATGTTCCCACCATTTCTAAAACTTCTAAATTGAATGCCTAGTAGCAAGCGAAAACATAGGTAGTTTTAGAAAATTATTATATTAATATCGTCTCAGATCATTTTAAATATACGATAAGCGAATATTTGCATTACAATTAATTAGCCAACAATGGATAAAGAAAAAATACTAAATCATTTAAAAAAAGTAAATTACCCTGGATTTTCACGGGATATTGTCTCCTTTGGTCTGGTAAATGAAGTCACATTTAATGACGGCAAAGCATGTGTAAAAATTGAAATATCAACTTCTGATCAAAAACTTCCCATTATACTTAAAAATCAGGTGGAAGAAGTTCTTAAACAAGAAACTGAAATCATTGAAACTGAAGTTAACATTATAGTAAAATCTCAGTCCGCAGAGAACCAGGAAACTGCTGAAGAAAATAAGTTATCCCAGGTTAACAAGATAATTGCTATTGCCAGTGGTAAAGGGGGGGTAGGGAAATCAACCTTAGCCGTGAATCTTGCCTGTGCAATCTCCCGACAAGGAGAGAATAGAGAAAAACCTTTCAAAGTAGGTTTAATGGATTGTGATGTTTATGGTCCTTCCGTCCCACTTTTGCTTGGCTCCACAGAAAAACCTCAATTGATCGGCGAAAATCTACTTTTACCAAATGAAAGCTTTGGAATTAAACTGATGTCTATGGGGCTCCTTATCGACGAAGATTCACCCGTGGTGTGGCGAGGACCAATGGTGATGAAAACAATTCAACAATTTGCAAGTAATGTGGAGTGGGGAGAACTTGACTTCCTCCTTATTGACTTACCTCCGGGAACCGGAGATGCTCAACTATCACTTGCTCAAACAATGCCTTTGGATGGTGCCATTATAATAACCACGCCACAGAAAGCTGCGGTTGATGTCGCACGCCGTGGTGCGAGAATGTTTGAGAAAGTTAAAGTTCCTATTTTGGGTGTTGTCGAAAATATGAGTTACCTTGAAACAGAATCGGGCGAGAAGCATTATCTCTTTGGAAAAGGAGGGGGACCAAATACTGCGAAAGAACTCAAGACTAGATTCCTTGGCGAAGTTCCATTGAATCAAGAAGTGAGAGAAGGCGGTGACCACGGAATTCCAGTGGTTACTTCAAATCCTGAATGTAATTCCAGCCAAGCTATAAACAAAATCGCCTCAACTATTATTGAGGTATTTGAAGTGTAAGGGGTTACCCTTTAATTTCGCGATGTACGGTGTGCCGTTTAAGAAAACGGTTATACTTCCGCTTTTCTACGGGATCAGTTTGCAACTTTTTGTTGCGACTAGACGTGTAACGAGAAGGAGGCTTACCTTCTTTGCGTGCTTCCGTGCATTCTAAAATAACAGTTTCTCTGGCCATGGTTTGTATTAAAATGCAAAAATAAATCGGTTAGGCAATGTTAAAGAGTGATATCCAACCTCATGACCGAAGAGTATTTCGATTTGCATACTATCTCTTTCTATCACATATTTATTTTCATGGAAGTTCATAACCAAGATAATGCTGGGATTGTGGCAGAAAATGCTAGGCGTGAAACACAGCTCAGGAATGAGGATCAATCGGCTATTGAAGTCCCTGAGCTTGGTAACGATCAATTAAACCGAGTCACAAAACCTGCCGAAGCTTATGATCTATCGGGTTCGCTAAGTGATGAGGAAAATGCGCCCTACTCCCCCTCCACTTGCCAGCAACCAGGGGAAGCACCTGAAAGTTTTGATAATGTTGATGATGCAGGTTTAGACTGCACAAGGGAACCAGATTGGGAAGTCGTTAAACCTACTCAACTCCCTGATGAACCTGGACCCAGCCAATTTCACAATGATCGATATTGGGATGAAAGAAGTCTAGATCGAGAGCTTCAAGAAAAAGATCTTCAGGAAGAAATGATCCGTGAAGAGATGGAAAACTTCGATCAATCAGCTGAAATATCCGATGATCACAGCAGACCTTTTCAAAATGAGGTCTTGGATCCTTATTACCAAAGTGGTTCACACCCATCCACACCTCCTTCAGCAGGGCACAGTTTGGATTCCTTTGTTTGAGGCTTAGTCGAAAAATCCTTTTCTCTAGTTAATTACCTGTGTCTCCGAATAAAATAGAAATTATCGGTGATTGTCTTGCTATCCAATGGCCAACTGGAGAAGAAAGTTTTGTAGAAGCCAAAACATTAAGAGAAAACTCTCCGAGTGCTGAAAACAAAGGTGAAAGTGATCTTTTCGGTAATATTTCTTTAGTTCGTAATTCTAAAAAGGTTAGTTCGATCGCATTGTTGAAGTTTGAAAAAGTTGGCAATTACGCAATAAGAATACAATTCAACGATGGACACTCCTCAGGTATATATAGTTGGGACTTACTAAAAGAGCTTAGTGATTAAAAATTACAAGAATCCAATCAGGCCAATCCTCGCTCACTGGATCCAATAAAAGAGGTGACTTCATTGATGAAGGGATTTCCCTGAGAATCAGACAATTTTTTTAGCTTCTCGATCGCCTGTGTTCGATTTAAATCTGATTTATAAAGAGTTTTAAAGATCATTCTAACCTTATCAATATCTTCTCCACTGTACCCACATCTATCCATCCCCACTTTATTAATTGATCGAACTTCTGCTGGGGAACCATCTGCTAGCATGAATGGCGGAACATCCTGAACAAGCTTAGAACAGGCTGAAACCATCGAATGCCTGCCAAGCCTGCAGAATTGATGAACGCCAGCCCCCCAGCCGATGTTTACATGGTCTTCAACTCTTACATGACCCCCTAAAGCGGAGTGACTGCTCATTACGAGATGATCACCAATAATACAATCATGAGCAACATGGCTGTAGGCCAGAAAAACATTCTCAGAACCAATAATGGTAAAATCTTCAGAGTTAGTTGCAACATGAGCGGTTACATACTCTCGAAAAACATTGTTATCTCCAATTTTCAGTTTCGGGTTACCTCCCTCGTATTTTAGATCATGAGTCAAACCACCAATCATCGCATAAGGAAAAATTTCATTCCCCTTCCCCATCGACACCTCTCCCTCGACCGTAGAATGATGGCGAATAACCGTACCATCACCAATTTTTACCTTTTCACCAATGAGTGCAAATGGCTCAATAACCACTTGCTCACCTAAATCAGCACTTGGATCTACAATTGCTGTTGGATGTATTGTTACGCCCATATCCAATCAGGAATCACTTGCATCCGTAATGGCAAACATCAAGCTTGCTGATGAGACTATCTTCCCTGAAACCATACAGGTAACTTCAGCTGTGGCAATTTTGTTGCCTCGAACTTTTACTAAATTCGCTCTAATTTCTAGCTGATCACCAGGTACGACTGGCTTTCTAAACTTAACCTTATCTGCACTCATAAAAAAAGCTACTTTTCCTTCAGCTGACCCTCTTCTTAATAACAAAATGCCTGCAGCTTGTGCCATAGCTTCCAGTTGTAAGACTCCTGGCATTACTGGGTGACCAGGGAAATGTCCTGTAAAAAAAGGTTCATTGATAGAAACATTTTTAATCCCTGTAAGGGACTGGTCTCCTTCGATTGATACAACACGATCAATCATAACAAAAGGAAACCTATGCGGAAGAACATCAAGCACTCGACGAATATCCAACTCGGTTTCGTCTGGCATAACATAGGACTTTCTTTCGTGTGCTTTCGCGGGTGAACCAGATTTTAATTTTTCTTTCTTCGCGACTGATTCGAGGATTTTAGCCGTCAGGTCTGAATTCAATGAGTGCCCAGGGCGAACAGCAATTATGTGAGCCTTCAGTGGTTTTCCAAGCAGGCACATATCGCCGACTATATCCAATATCTTGTGTCGTACAAATTCATCTTCGAAACGAAGGGGCTCTTTTGACATAATCTTGTCACCTTTAATGACAATCGCACTATCCAAGCTACCACCACGAATTTTTCCGAGCTTTAATAACTCTTCAATATCTTCATACAATGTGAATGTTCTGGCTGGGGCTAACTGTGCAATGTAGCTCTCTGGGTCTAATTCTAAAGATAAATGCTGCACATGTACTCCACGATCATCTGCTGATGTACATGTTACCCTGAAACCATTATAAGGAAGTGCAATCATTGAACGATTGCCTGATGTCACAGATACAGGTTCGTCAATTTCCAGAAAAGATCTTTCTTTATCCAAGGAAACGACTTCAGCTTCCATAATTAGATTAACAAAAGGTCGTGCCGAACCATCACAAATTGGAGGTTCACTTGAATCAAGTTCGATGATGGCGTTGTCTACCCCACAACCAGCTAACGCACTTAGAACATGCTCGATCGTATGAACCTTAGTATTCCCGTCTGAGATTGTTGTATTGCGAACTAGCTCAGTAACTTGATTAGATAATGGTTTTATCTCGGGATTGCCGTAAAGATCAACCCGACGAAATAGGTACCCCATATCAGCTTTCGCAGGTTTGATTGTGAGCGTCACTTCATCACCTGTATGCAGAGACTTACCTTTTATGCTTCTATCTTTACGAATAGTTGTTTGCTTAATTGACATATAGAAATTTTTATCTTTATTACATATTTCGCTTAAATAACATATTAAAAAAATTTACCTTAATACCTTGAACGAAAGTGTGGAAAAAAAGAAGAGATCTTTAAAAAAAAGACTCAAGCAACAATATGTAAGATGGGTAGATAAAGTAGTTAGATCAAATGCACTACAAAAACTATTCACAGGTTTACTATACCTAATAGGATTTGTTGTTTCTACGATTTTAGCCACACTTTTATACCTAAAGATCTAATTAATCTATTGGTCAGGGAAATCGAGTTCTTCCATCTTAACACCTCTCTTAAAAGACTCATCCCATTTGAGATAGACATCTTCCTTATTTTTTTCATTTATCTTAGGATCTAAAACAAAATCAATAAATCTAAGGTATCCTTTTTCTTGAAGAAATCTACCAAGATCCCGATTAGAAGAGGAAAATGATGTTAAAGATTTCAACAGCATTTCAAGTCCATAGTTTCGGTTAAATTGTTCGGTTAATCCAATCCGGCAACCTCTTTTTTCTAACATGGAAAACATTGAATTAAATCGTGGATTATTTAGATCAATCCGGTTGTTGGATAACATGAGATTGCGAAGAGATTTGAGGTTATTTAATGGATACGGATCAACAACTACATTTTTGGAAAGTGATAAGGTATTTAGATACTGCAACCGAGAAAGAGGGTTTAACTCCAGTACATGATTCGACTGCAACCGAAGTTCTTTTAATTTTCGTAGTGACTCAATTGGTCTTAAATCGCAGATTCGATTCTCCGTAAGATCTAAATGCTTTAAATTTTCGAGTTTTTCTAAACCATTAAGTTCGTAAATAAAATTACTGTTGAGAGACAGTCTTTCCAATCTACTTAACTTTCCAATTTCACGGACTGTTTCAATTTGATTACCTGAAAGAAGGAGAACAGAGAGCACAGATAGATCATCCAGACTATCAACATTCTTTAGCATATTATTGTATAAATAAAGATTTCGTAAACGCGGTAATGATTGAAGTTCGACAAGGGGATCAGTATCCCGCTTCC
>ERZ807291.6471-NODE-6471-length-14075-cov-5.076391_pt1 | contig 14075 bp, 4 predicted proteins | sample MGYA00521257_ERZ807291 | MGnify/ENA primary metagenome ERZ807291 (study PRJEB31413, sample SAMN03169783) | marine metagenome | biome: Marine; feature: Water; material: Subsurface seawater | place: North Sea | collected 2011-04-28 | depth 1 m m ...
CAGAATTGATAGACGATACCTGCACTTAATACGGGCCAGAATCCGAATTGATTCAACTCGTCTTGTATCTCTTGTTTCTCCTTTTCGACATCTGATTGAAAAGTCGGATCATTTAATACGGAGGCACTCCCACGAGGTGAAAGTTTGGCTTCTGGTGAGCCAGAAAACATCACACCTAAATCAAAAGCAAAACCCCAATTATCTTCATCTCCGAAAGTGGTATCGAAGCCGAGCCCAACATAAGGAGCGAATGTATTGTAGGATAAATCCAACCCGATTGAATCAAGTATGTAATCCTTACCTCCTATGTTGATGTTAGTACTTCCTGTAGTGCGCTTTCCCGTTCCATCAATACCATTTCCATTAATAAGAAAACCAACACTCAATCGAAAGGCTTGCTTGAAGGGATGAATGTCAGCAAAAAGGCCAAAGCTTTTAAGCTCTAGATCAAGGTCATAGTTAATGTCTGATTCGGTGGCCTCGTACCCATAAGTAAAATAATTTGCCCCGGCACGTAAACCAAGCCATGGGGTGACTCCCTGTGCCACTTCCAGTCCGCCTCCTAGAGTGCTGATTCTTGGAGTAATTCTGAAGCCAAGGTGGTAATTCTTCAGCTTGAGTTTGCTGGGGCAGGATGGCGAAAAGATAAAGGGCAATGAGTGTGAAAGCTAGGGAGGATTTTATGGATATTCTTCATTTTTAAAATTTACCTGAGCAGGCAACTAAAATGATCGAAGTTGTATCTCTCTGTACCATGCTTCCAAAGGAGGACCGCCATGAACTTGCAGGCCAAATTTACCGCTAGAAGCAATATTCTTTTGCAGTTCTACATAATCAACCGTTAATTGATTGTTTACCCAAATACGGATCGACTGGTCAAATGCCTGAACTCGCATCTGGTTCCACTCTCCTTTGGGAAATACCCACTTTTCCAATTGTGCCTGTTCGGTGGAAGCGAGAAATTTATTTCTTCTCGATTCATCGTATAGCCAACCCCATAGCTTTCCTTTTTTAAATGAACCAATATCGCACTGATAGCCAATCATTTCATGAGAATTCGGTAGTCTCTGGCTCCAGAACTGTACACCTGCATTTTTCCCTTGGCCTATCAGTTTTGCCTGGAATTGTAGCTCAAAGTTTTTAAATTCCAGCGTGCTGGCAAGAAAACGGTTGCCGGGAATTGCCCGGTCCAGGGAACCGGCAACAATGCATTGTTTTTCTACTCGGAAAAAATCTTTGTCCCCTTCCCATCCCTGCAGAGTTTTTCCATCAAACAGGGAAGTTCGTAGGTTATTTTTTGCCTGCCCCTCAAAAGCGAGGAGACAGAAAAAAAGAGAGAATGCTGCCCTCAATGATCGATCGCCTGGCCCGCACCTTGGGGAACGCGAATATTTTCAACAAGTTCCTGAACTTCTTTTGGTGGAGGAGGAGTTATTGCACTTACCAAAAATGCCACAACAAAATTAATGAACATTCCGAGAAAACCAATGCCTTCTGGAGATATTCCCCACCAGTAGTCCTTGCTTTCTGTAAGGAATTGAAAGTGTATGATGTAACCAAGGGTAAATCCAATTCCGCAAATCATTCCTGCAATTGCTCCCTGCTTGTTAATTTTTTTGGAAAATATTCCCATAATAAGGGTAGGGAAGAAGGACGAAGCAGCCAAACCGAAGGCAAATGCAACGGTCTTGGCGACAAAACTCGATGGGGGGTTGATTCCAAAATATGCCGCAATAGCCAAGGCTCCAAACGAGGCCATTCGAGCGTAACGAATTTCCTGTTTGTCGGAGATGTCAGGCTTGAGAATTTTTTTCATCAAGTCGTGAGAGACCGAGGTCGAAAGCACGAGGAGGAGTCCAGCTGCAGTGGATAGGGCAGCAGCAACGCAACCCGCCATCACCAGTGCAATTACCCACTTGGGGAGCCCCGCCATTTCGGGGTTGGCCAGTACAATAATGTCCCTGTCGTAATAAACCTCGTTTGCGGAATCCGTTAACTCATTGGATATTGGACGGGGGCCGTTTTCCAAGCGTCCTTCCTCCGCGTAGACGGGCTTTTCTTTAAATGCAGATCCTGCTTGGTACTGCATGATTCCATCGTTATTTTTATCTACCCAGGCAATCATCCCCTGGTCCTCCCAATTTTTAAACCATTGGGGAGCGTCCGCGTACTTTTTTTGGTTTATTTCCTCCACGAAATTGGTGCGGGCAAACATACCAAGGGCAGGAGCAGTCAGGTAAATAATGGCAATAAAACTAAGGGTCCAGTAAGCGGATTTTCTTACAGCCTTTACATTTTTTACGGTGAAGAAGCGTACAATAACATGTGGGAGGCCCGCTGTTCCAACCATCAAGGCAGCGGTGATGCAAAACATATCCAGAGTATTACTTGTGCTCGCTGTATACTCCGTAAATCCTAAATCCGTGGAGATTTGATTGATTTTAACGATTAAAGGAACGGAGTTTTCGGCACCATCCTTAATATAATTTCCAATTAGTCCGAGTTGGGGAATGACATTTCCAGTAAGAATCATGGAGATGAAAACCACAGGAATAGTATAGGAAAATACCATCACGCAATACTGGGCGACCTGTGTGTAAGTAATTCCTTTCATCCCGCCTAAACCGGCGTAGAAAAATACGATTCCACCGCCGATCATCACACCCATCCAGATTTCGATATCAAATAGCCGGGAAAAGACAATGCCAACACCCCGCATTTGTCCCATAATATAGGTCATACATATGAAGATTGCACAGATTACGGCGACCAGGCGGGCACCGTTTGAATAAAATCGATCGCCAATAAAATCTGGAACGGTCGCTTTTCCAAATTTGCGCAGGTAAGGAACCATCAGGGTGGTAAGAAGCACAAAGCCACCTGTCCACCCCATGAGGAATTTCGAAGCACCATAACCCGCTGCAGCAATTCCGCCTGCCATGGATATAAAGGTGGCAGCAGACATCCAATCCGCAGCGGTTGCCATGCCGTTGGCAAACGGGGAGACGCCTCCACCAGCCGTGTAGTATTCTTTGGTTGAGCCAGCCCGCGACCAAATCGCAATACCAATGTATACGCTGAATGTAATTCCAATAAAGATGAAGTTCCAAATTGTCTGTTCCATTATTCACCCTCCTTTTCAGTGAAGCCGTGTTTTTCATCCAGTTTGTTCATCCACCTTGAGTATGTCACCAGAAGGGCAACAAAGCAGATGATTGATCCCTGTTGAGCCATCCAAAACCCCAGTGGAGCTCCTCCGATTGAATACTGGTCTAGGTAGTCCTTAAATAAAATTCCGCATCCAAAAGATACGAAAAACCATACACATAAAAGTTTCCCTACAATCTTGAGGCTCTCGCTCCAGTAGGATTCGGCATTGGAAGTTTGGGCTGTCATGGAACGGAGAATGCTATGAAAATAAGAATGCTGGCAAGAAAGATTACTCCAATAAGTAAATTGTCACACTCAAAACTTGCTCAAATAGGTAAATTTTGATTCCTTTAAGAACCACTCCTCTTAGTCTATTATAAAATTTCCTTCAATTAACACTTTTTTGAATGCAAAAATTTGCAGTATATCCTGTGTGCAGCTCAAAATTTTCCTTTTTAAAATTCTGCTTTTTTGAGGTTGTGATTGAAGGTTTGAAAAAAAAAGTTTTCAAGGCACTTTTTTTAGCCTTTCTTTTTGGGTATTTTATTTCTGTATCTTTTGCAGATTCAGACAGGCACCCTGTTCATCCAGATCATCAAGGTACAAATTACACAGTGAATGAATATTCGGATGGAAATACAAGTATATACACCGACGCCGAAACCGATGTTTCAATTCCAATACCTAGTGGGTATGATGTAATCGATTGGAATGATCCCATACACCGGCCAACCAAAACCCAACACCTGCCCAAAAAGGGAACGGTTCGAATCAATGGAAACTTTTTCATTTACGAGCCTTACAAACACGCAGAGGGATATGATGTTTTCACTTGGTGGCCTGATAAACGTGGCGAAGACAATAATTACAGTGTGGAAGTAAAAATACTTCCTCAGAAGGATAACCCGAAATTTTACCTGAATTCGATTACTGATGGAAATCTCGTAGTTCCAACTTCAAGAACGGACTTCCCCTTCCGTGAGGGGAGTGCTATCTCTCACACGGAACTTCTAGTCTTTGATCCAGATTCCTACAATTACGCTGCCTCGGACAGTGATTTGAACGCAACTTTTGAGCCAGACGATGAAGGTGAGTATCCCGATGGAGACCCAAATGATATTACGATTTTCCCTTCAGATCCAGGCAATGTTATTTGGACTTATTTTGATTTGTCACTTCTGCCGGTCGAATTTCAGAACCCGAGTCCTAGCAAGGCGGCAGGATGGATATTGCCATTCCAATTATCTACCCATGGCGGAGGAGAATTGGACTATGAAAGATTTAAAAATGATGCAGATCTGACAACTGATTATGATTTTAGCGTTACAATATCCGACGGCGATTATTCAGTAGATATTCCCCTAAGGCTTAAGATTCAGGATATTGAAGAAGGGCCGGATTATTTACCTGCCCAAAATAACGACCCTTTTATTGAGACTGATGATTACTGGGTCAGGGTTGAAGAAGTCGATGAGGATAGTGAAGCAGTATTGGATTATACCTTAAGGTTCAATGATGATGAGGGAGATCAATTTAAATTACGAATGCAAAGAACTTATGATTACGATCAGGCGGATAAGAAGAGAGCTTCCGTTTTTGTTGATTATGAAGGAAACGGAAATTTTCAGGAACTCAACTATGATCCTAATGCCACAGGCGATACAGCCACTTCTCCTAAATACATAGATACCGATACGGATCATTTTTTTGATAGCGGACAGGATATTAGAATTCAAATAAGACATGATATTCCAAATGCTTTTGGCAGAGAGATTTATCGATTTACGCCAATTGGTTCAAATGGACGTGGTTACGGAAAACCGATCCAGTTAACTGTGAATCTTAGGAATACTGATGACCCTGTTCAATTTTTTTGGGGTGATGGATTTGATGACATACCGCAGGAACCTGAAGTTCGGGAAAATGAAAGTTTTGTCATCGATCTTGATTCGTGGGACCTAGATTCTCACATTTTGCCTTATTTGCAAATTGAGAATCCTCTCGCTACCTTCATTTATAAATTATTCCCAAGTGAGGCAGATAACAGCTTTTTTGAAGTCAATGGTTCAGGGGTTCTTAGGTTCAAGGTGCCGCCTGATTACGAAGATCCCAAGGATCATTTCACTGAAAATGCTCAAGTTCAGGACAATAAGTATCAAGTTCGGATCAGACTTTATGACAGCCAAGACGAAATTCCGCTTGAGTCAGAACTGGCATTGGATGAACCAGATGACATCTTGAATTTCACGGTTACGGTAACGAATCAAGTTGAAAACCCGCAGCTTGAATCGCCCACGGGCAAGCAATGGCTAGACGATGGTGATTATAACCGAACCATATACACCGATGAGCGAAAAGATTGGATTTTTGATCCAAGTGACGCAACTAGAGTCGAAGAATTAAGAGTGATCAGTGATGAGCACAAGAAATTGATTGAGGGATATAACATAAGCTGGGGACTTTATGATGATAAATTTCAAACCGCCAACCATCAGGTAATTATCAATCCCATCGAAAATATTCCTGATGGATACCATGGCAGGGATGGTCCTTTCGAGTTTAGGTTTGTTCCTGATGCAAATTTGCGTGGAGCGAGTAATACTTCATTTAGGATAGAATTCAGAGTGGATGATGGTCCCCCTGGTTTAATCAATTATAATGTGGTGGTTAGGGATGTGCCCGATCCTCCTGTTCTTGCTGATAATGGTATACGTTTAACCGGATCAAAATATAACGAAAATAGTTTGGAGGCGTATCCCATTTCCCCTCCCATCTCTGATTCCATAAAAAATTATGACATCAGTTTTTATGAGAATTATCCTTTAGATGTGACCCTTGAATTTACTGCAGAGGGTGATGACGACCAAGATATCGAATATGCAAAAGTTTTGGAAAGTGAGGATTGGTCCTCTTTTGGAATTGTGGAAAACTTCGAAGGTGAACCAACCCAGATCCACCTCATACTTCCCAATGCGGAAAGTTTTGATTACGAGGAATTGGGTGACAGAAACTACTCTCTCAAAGTAGAGGTCAAGGACACGAGTCCAGTCGATTTTGATAATGAAAACCCCAGGGTTTATAATTTCAATTTCATATTCAGAGACGAAAATGAACCTCCGGTTGTCGTCGAAAATTGGGAAAGATGGGGAGGGCCAAAATTTGTACCTGAAGAACAGGAATTTGTTTTAGGATTGTCAGCTTCCGACCCTGAAGATCTTTCTTCGAATGATTTTACTTGGCAAGTTTTGGGTGCCAATGCACAGACTCTTGCGTTTCAGCCAAATACAGGCACGGAGGTTGAGTTAAAGTTTTTGGATGGAAAGTATCCAAACTTCGAAATTTCTAGTGATTTGAATGTAACTTACCAGGTAACCGACAAGGATGGAGTGTCCTACACCAAGACATTGCAGTTAGCATTTTTGGATCGTCCTGATCCACCAAAAATCAAATCCACTTATTCTCCCCTTAACACAATTTTAATTCCACTAAATGAAAATTCAGTTTCAGTTATTTCTTTGGAGGACTATTTCATCGAAGAGGGTTCGGAAGTTTTTTATTCTTTGGATACTGACGAAAGTCGGGAGTTTTTCTCTATTTCGACTCAAAGCAATAAAGTGATTTTTCAAAATCCGGTAAGAGATGCTGACTTTGAGAACCCTGAAGTTGAGGAAAGAGAAAGGGCTTATTCTCTAAAATTGAAGGCACAAACCGAAATGGTGGGTGTTGAAAAAACGCTTACATTTCGAATTGAGATCAAGGATCTTGCTAATGAAGTTCCTGTGGCAATTGATTCCGAATATAATTTACTTTCTGCACCTGATTTAATTTCTGCCAAGACTTGGGAAGTCTTTTTATCCAAAGATGGCGGAAAACTCATGGAAGATGGCGGTCCTTATTCGATCGATCTCAATCTTTCAATTTATGATCCACAGGATCCTACTGGTTCCCTGGTAATTACTGCTTTGAATGGGATGTCTGAGTTTTTGAACTATGAAACTGATGGTACTTTTATTTTAGATCCTCCCCAAGATCACTTTGGTCCCTTAAGCATTGACCTCAATTTAACGGATGGCCCGGGGCAATATAGTTCATACCTAAAAGTAGTTTTTCATCTTGAGGATGTGGATGACCGCCCGACATTTACCATGGTCGATGATCAGGGTGTGACGACCTTATTTGATCCTTCCACTGGCGATGGTATTAATACGCGGGTGTATATAGAAGAGGGGAAGGTGATCATTCGTGAGCTTTTTCCTTCAGATGCCAAGGATACTGTAATCGATAATGAAGTTTTCTACTGGTCTTTAGAACCTCTTGATGGAGGAATAGCGGGAACTGGAGACGACCGATATTTCAAATTGTCCACTTATCAAATTCGTCCGGGCCAATCCACTCAACTTCTTTGGGACTTGGATGCCGTAGGTGCACCGACTACTCGTTATAATAATCACCCCCCCAATGGTGCAACCAATAAGATCTATCAATTTAACATTATACTTAGTGAGCTCAACCCATTGGACAGAGCAACGGATGGTAGTACTGATGACTCTACTATCCTCGTTCCCATCAATCTCGAGATCATTGATTCCACCATCCCTCCAATCTTTTTGGAGACAGATGGTGATTCTGAAGTAAATGCGGGTATGGCTAAGGATTCATCTGGTAAGTGGACTGCTGACTTTCAGGAGGGTATAACTGAAAAAATATTATTAAGGGCAGTCGATTTTGATGGCGATGACGATCCAGACGACACCAATGTGACCATTATCAAATACAGGGTTGAAGGATTCGATCAGGATTTCTTTGATGTTAGTCCGAAAGAGGGGGAAGATACATCTCTAGTCGTTATTGATGGTAAGGTTCTGGACTTTGAAAATCCCCAGAATCTGGATGCAAGCAGCCCAAATGCTTACAAAATAAGAGTGGTTGCCACAAAGTGGGTAAGAGATAACAGCACCGAGACTGCTCCGGGTGTATATGAGGACGAGACGGAGACAGAGTTTTCATCCACTATGGATTTAACCATACATCTAAAAAATACGGTTGAACCACCTTACTTTAAAGCAATTTCTACCAATGATGTTGATTCTAATTTTTCCATCGACGAGCAGACTTTTGCTTCATTTGTCGTTCAGGCGGGAACGGATGACTTTGACAAGGATATCAATGTTTCACTCATCGCTGACCAAAAGGATGGAAAGTATTTTGAAACCATTTCAGGTGAGGGTAATCGCACAGAATTTCGATTCTTTTTACCCCCTGATTTTGAAAACCCTCGGGACGATGGATTCGACAATATTTATGAGGTTGATTTTACAATAAAAACGAACAATTCGGATTCTGATCTTACTGAAACTCTAAAAGTTAAGGTCAATGATTTGACATCCATTTTGGAAATTAAAAGGAAAGACGACTCACCTTTTTTCGATTTTCAGCATTATGAAAACCGCCCATTTGTTGCCGACTTTGATGTGGTGGATATGGAGGGGGAGTATTTTCAGTCAAAGGCTTACCCTGATCTTATTCTTTTATCAAATTCTGGAGTTCATTATGCTTCCAATTCTTGGCACGAGGAGAGTGCAGGCACGCTCTTTGAAAATTTCGAGGTAGACCGGACTGATCGAAATGACAACTCGATTACCCTGGATAAGCTAGACTTGAAACCTGTGTCAGTCGATGAAGCGAACTTTGCTGTTTTTGGCGATATTAACAACGATGGATCCACGGATGTTATTTCATTTACCTCGAATGAAATTAGTGTTTTTGCAAACGATGGACTCGGGCAATTCAATGTTTCTAGCAGTGATTTTGACGGTCGTTCTTTCACGGGTTTAGATCACACCATATTGGTAGACCTTGATACGGATGGAGATGAGGACTTGATAGTTGCCGCTCGAACAGTCGATAAAGTACACATCTTTGAAAACAAATCTGATCCTAGCGCTGTTGGGTTTAAGGAACTCGGGCCTAATTCTTCAGTTTTGGAAGCCACTGACGGGATTTCTGGTCCTCATTTCGTTGTTTCTTCAGATGTTGATGATGATGGTGAACTAGACCTGGTTGTTGCCAACTCGGGTTCAGGGCAAGTTTTGTGGTATAGAAACCTTGGAGGTCTTAGTTTTGATCTTGGTGGGGTTGTTGCTGATAATATTGATAATCCGTATTGCCTTGAGGTTGTGGATATTGATGGTGCTCAAAACCTTGGTGATCCCTTTGCGTGCAGGGATTTTCTCATTGGAGGGAAGCAGGCTATTTATCTCGCCCGTAATGATGGGGACGGAAATTTTGTAGTTTCCAGGATAGTCTCACCTAGTAACGCAAATTCTGGGTTTGATGAAACGATATCCACTTGTAGAGCGATCAAGGCGATAGATTTGGACAACGACCGAACGACCATTGATTTTGTATATATAACTAATTCACCTAGTCAGTTAAGCCCACTTTTTGTTCTACAATCTGCATCTGGATTTTCTACTCCCTATCCATTTTTTGATGACGATACATATGTCCAAAATACTCACATTGAAAAACAATTTGGGGATCCTTCCTCCCTACAAGTCTACCTAATGGATGATGGGCAAAATGTTCCTGTTGCTTACATCTTTCTATCGGATGAAAACCGTCCTCACGCCTGGGTTTTTCAGGCTCGACCCATTACGGCCGAACCCTTCGTGCAAATTGGTGAACCCAGTACTTTTCTTGGAGTGGATGATGGAAGCGGGATTGATGGCAACCTATATTCCCTAGGTTTGGCTGATCTCGATACCAAATCCAATTTCGTGAAATTTAAGATTAGTGGAGGAATTGATGAAAGTTTTTTTGACGAGGGAAAGATTGAGTCTGGAGGTAAGCTATTATTCAAGAACCCTCCAGATTACGAATCGCCTGCAGATGCAGATGGTTTTAATAATTATCGAGTCACAGTAACTGCCTTTATTGGTGATGATCCTGATGACGAATCGTCCTGGCTTGCCCAAACTTCAGAGTCCGTAACCGTCGAGGTTCTCGATGCCAATGATCCACCTTCGATTGATCTACTTTTTCACGAAACTGAGGGCAATGTTGCAGGTACGGATGGGGTCATCTTTTTGGAGCGACCCGAGAACCGACTCGATATCGTTGACCGGATCGATTTTACCAACCATGAGATTGATGAAAATGTAACTTTTTCAATTTCGGGTGGCGCAGATGAGAGTCTATTTGAAATCGATCCTAAGACTGGTCGCTTATCCTATCGTGATGATCATGTGATTTTTACCCAACTCGGTTTTCCTGATGACTCCCTCAAGTACGGCAGGGTCAATTTTACCTTTTTGCCTGACTTTGAAAATAACGATTCTGCGGATTTGGATGGAAATTATTCGGTAACAGTACGGGCAACGGATGATGGCGGTGAATTCGATGAACAATCGATCATCGTAGGCATCAGGAACGCACCCGAAGAACCTTCCGATATTGATATATCTGACCACTCCTTGCTTTCACTGATTACCGATGAGGATGTAAATGTTGATATTTCCAATCTCGGCAATTTGATTACCCCCACCTCTCCCACTCAATTGACCTTTGGAGTATATCCCTATCATGGTCTCGAAATTGGGCAGGCGGAAGTGGTTGAAATCTCTGGCCAATCCAACTTTTTGTATTCTCCAGATAATAACTTATCTGGAAATGACCAGGTCTTTATCACCGTGGATGATGGAGGGGGAGCACTTTATTGTGTAGCGGTTGAAATTAATGTTACGCCCATACCTGACCCTCCAGTGTCGCGGGTGCCTACTCATATAAAAATTAACGAAAACATTAAAAAGGTTGTTGCGTTGGAAGCTTACGATGCGGATGAGAATGAATTGCTGACCTGGTCACTTAGCAAAACGGATGACCCTATCTTCAAAATTGTGAACGATGTACTGTATTTCCAATTTGCTCCAGACTTCGAGGACCCTCACGCTCTAGCTAACAGCAATGTCTACACGGCGGAGTTAAATCTTTATGACAGGGACCAATTTCACACGGTGCCCGTTGTGCTTGAGGTAGCCGTGCAAAACCTTCCAGATACTAAGCCTGCCTCCATTCTCGTGTCTGGGCAGGAAAATGTTATCGAACGCGTGGAGGGAGAAAATGTAATCGTCAATTTGGAAGCTTCAGATCCGGATGCAGTAAACCCTGGTCAGGCTGATCAACTAACAATCCTACTTAGCGGAACGGATGCATCACATTTTGTGGTTGTGGATGGCTTGATCAAGGTGTTCGGCGGTGCAACCTTAGATTTCGAAAACCCGGTGGATGCAAATGGAGATAACCTTTACGAGATAGAAGTTTACATTGGGGACGCCGATTTAAACGAAACTTATTTTACCACAATTAAGGTTTTGGACTTAGATGAAACACCCCCTTATTTTGTGACTGGTAAGGATCAGGTGCCTTACGAAATTCCTGTTCAGGAAAATCAAAAATTTATAGTTCAGGCTGTTGCCACGGATCCAGAAACATCCGACTTGGTTTACAGTATTGTAGGTGGAGGTGAGGAAGAATTCTTCGTAATCGATGCCAGTTATGGGTTGTTAGAATTTAAAGAGGGACAAAATTATGAATACCCCGCTGACGCCAATAATGATGGTCGTTTTGAAGTCATCATTCAAGTTTCAGATGGTACATATAATGTTACTCAGACTATTATTGTTCGCTTAACTGACTTGAATGACATTCCTTACGTTTTGGGTGCAGACAATACACTACCTTATTTTGAGCCCGGATCTTACTCCCTCAATGAGGATGGCTACATCAAGGCAGATTTTGAGATCATCGACGAAGATGGGGATGGTTATGTTTTTGAGCCTCATTCACCTCCTTCTCTTGGGACCTTTTCAATGAACTCCACTTTCTTTACCTATACGCCTGATAAAAACTTTACAGGGACCGACAGTTTTGTGGTAAAGCTAGCGGATGATCAAGGGAGTCGTCTACAGACCCTTGAATTAAAAGTTTTACCCATAGATGACCCACCTGTTGCAGAGCAAGATGATGTATTTTATGGCGATCTTAAGCAGGAATTTCCATTGTTTTTTGATGTACTCGCCAATGATCATGCCGGTCCTGATGACTCTTCTGAGGAGCAGTTTTACGAGGTACAAGCACTTTCACTTCCTAAAAATGGTTTATTGCAGGAGGAACAAAGCAACTCGGGTAATGGCCGGTATTATTACACTCCCAACAAGGGGTTTATTGGCGAGGATACTTTTGAATATTCACTGATGGATAAAAGCAAATCGCTTTCCTCATCCGTTGGGCTTGTTAGGATTTGGATAGCCAAGACAGAATCGATGCCGATGGTTACTTCATTGCGTAACTTGGGTTACTACATCGAGGGTAATACCAACTGGGTTTATTCACTGAAAATGGGGTGGGTATATGCAAAAAGCCTCCAAGGCCTGTACTCAACCACATGGATTTGGCATGACCAAATAGGATGGTTTTGGACTGGGGAAGACTACTTTGGGTGGTTGTATTACAATGATGATTCCAAGTGGTTGCACTGGGAAGGTGGTGTGAACGATCCAAATGGATGGTTTCTTAGGGATACTCAAGAAAATCTGTACCAAGAGGTATACTTTGAAAAGAAAGTGGTGCGCAACCAAGTGAAGAGCATTCTTCCAAGCCTTGATGACCTCGCGGAGTTTGTTAACAGTAGTTCTTTCTTTAGCGATTCCCAAAAATCTCAGATTTTACGGGAGTTGGTCTTTACTCGAAGATCTCCAACTCTTGATCGCATTCTTGAGTTTGATTTTTCTTACTAAATGCGTTTCCATTATTCGCGTGTCTAACCTGTTACGATTTTTTGGAATTCTTCTGGTCCTAGGTTTTTTCTGGGTCAGATTATATGGCCAGGTAGATTCTCGTGATTTGTCTTCTGAGCGGGATTATCGTTACCGTTTGATGCAGCAGAGAATGCTCGAACTTTCACAGAGAATGGGAAAGGTATCTGGAACCGAACCGATCGAACTGATCGATCGTAATGAATCCTTGACTCCTCCCCGACCCAAGACCGCGGCCCAGAAATCCTACGAAGCCTTGCCCGGCCCACCTGTTGAGCCTCTAAGCTTACCTGAAGATAATTCTGAGTGGGATAAACCAGTGGTTTATCAATCTGAGGTTTCGCGGGTAGCCCCCACAAATCAGCAAATTAGAGGCGACTATTATTTTATGCCGATGATCGGGTTTGCTCTAACTTCCTACACCACCTATGCATTCGTTGAGAGTAATCAAAAGTTTCGCGACGAATTGGACGGGGAATGGGGAAACTCAATTGCTTTAACTGGTGGCAAGCGGTGGGAAAACTTGATGACTTATTACCGAATAGCTTATCAGCACCAAACCTACAAGAATGATTCCTTCTCGAGTGGAATAAGTACTATTCATGCAAAAGCACATGGAATGGAGGAGTCGTATTCCTTTGGTTTTGGTGGGGGGTACTCGGTTCCCCTTATGAAACAACTTTCTACCATTGGTACATTGGGAATAGGCGCGGCATGGCGCCGTAATAGTTTTAACTCTGATTTGTACTTCAAAAGCACTTCGGTTGCACCCGGTGGCGGATCAAATACTACGCAAACCCAATTTGCCTCTTATTCTGACTTCCAATCTTCCATGGTCTTTACTTATGATTTGGCCTTGGGTTTTGAATATTTGGTGGCAGAAAACTTTACTGCTTATTTCGGCTACCGTATGTTTGGGCTGACTTCAAATAAAGAATTTGAAGGGTCGTTTCAGCATCTGTTTGAATTAGGAGCAGGGGCAAATTTTTAGTTTTTTATTCTCACGTCAATTTCATTCCCTTGACGAATCCCCCTGTCGAGGATTGCTTGGAAGTTTTCCTGCATGAGCTCGGATACTCCCATGATGAAACAATACCGCGAGGCCCGGCA
>ERZ807291.6475-NODE-6475-length-14069-cov-5.173969_pt1 | contig 14069 bp, 10 predicted proteins | sample MGYA00521257_ERZ807291 | MGnify/ENA primary metagenome ERZ807291 (study PRJEB31413, sample SAMN03169783) | marine metagenome | biome: Marine; feature: Water; material: Subsurface seawater | place: North Sea | collected 2011-04-28 | depth 1 m m ...
CCACTATGTGCGATTCCGCTGATGAATGTGTTCTGGGACACAAATATAGTGGATTCCAAGTTACCGAAATGTTACGGCTGAACCTCGATGGACGTGACTGTCGCTTCGGTGTCGGGAATTCCCATCTCCTGAGCCTTTTTGTCTGCCAGAGCCAGCAAACGCCGAATCCGCCCAGCAATCGCGTCCTTGGTCATCGGCGGATCACTCAAGGCGCCGAGTTCCTCAAGGCTTGCTTGTTGATGCTGCATGCGTAGTCGCCCCGCGACCACGAGGTGATCGGGTACTTCCTCGCCCAAAATTTCTAACGCTCGCTGCACCCGCGCACCTGCCGCAACCGCGGCTCGCGCTGAGCGACGCAAATTAGCGTCATCGAAATTTGCCAGTCGGTTAGCCGTAGCCCGAACTTCACGACGCATCCTTCGTTCTTCCCAGGCCATCATGGCCTCATGTGCCCCAAGCTTGGTGAGCATGGCTCCAATGGCGTCCCCGTCACGGATCACTACTCGATCTACCCCTCTGACTTCGCGAGACTTGGCGGCAATGCCCAAACGACGTGCCGCCCCAACCAGAGCAAGGGCCGACTCAGGACCGGGACAGGTGATTTCCAAAGACGACGAACGGCCCGGTTCGGTCAAAGATCCATGGGCTAAGAACGCCGCGCGCCACGCCGATTCACAGTCACACAAAGCGCCAGCCACAATCGTCGGCGGCAGTCCCTTGACTGGTCGCCCACTCGCGTCGACTATTCCTGTCTGGCGAGCGAGCGCTTCCCCACCGACTACTACTCGTACTAAATACCTAGTACCTTTCTTGATTCCTGTTCCTTGCACCAGTGCAATTTCGCTGTCATGACCGTAGATTTCAAAAATGTCTTTGCGCAACCGACGAGCAGAGGAGCCTGTATCAAGATCTGCCTCCACAACGATGGCTCGATTAATGATGTGCAGCCCGCTCGCGAACCGCAATATTGTTGACACCTCAGCCTTGCGGCAACACATCTTGGTCACCTCGACCCTACTAAGTTCGTCTTTCACCTCGGAGGTCATTGCCATTACTTACTCCCTAATTCTTGCGCTACAAAGCGCAAAGCATCGGCCAACTTGTCCGGATCGTGCGTTGCGGTGTGAAAGGCGACCTTCATCCTAAACGACTTGGCGCCCAGGCTCTGCGCTGCCTGTTCGCACTGTCCCGCGCCTTCATTTTGATCTAAGTCGAAAATTATTCCGTCTAAAGAAATATCTGGAAAAAGCGCGAGCCACGACCTCGCGTAATCCGCCGAGGTAAATCCGGTTGTTTCGCCAATTTGCTCCGACAAATTCATGATCAAAATCCGCCGAGCCGAACTTCGGACTACTGCCGTTCGTATGCCTGGAACCAGTAAGGGCGGAACGACTGAGGTGAACCATGACCCAGGACCAAAAATTAAAATCTCAGCTTGGTTGATGGCCTCTATTGCCTCTAAACTCGCCTGCGGATCACTTGGTTCAATCCAGACTTTGGCAACGCGCCCGCTCGTCGTCGCAATCGCAACCTGACCGCACACTTCTCTGGTGCTTATTGGATCGTGGGGATCTATTCCAACAATCTCCGCACCAATATCGATTGCCTCAGCGCTACACGGAAGAACTCTCCCCCGCACTCCAAAGAATGACCCCAAAAGATCAAGCCCTTGCTGGGTCGATGCGCCTTCGTTCCATAGAGCCGTGAGCAATACATTTCCGACGACGTGACCCTCGAGACCACTTTCGCTTTCGCCACTGGGAAAGCGATGTTGTAGAACCGCACCAATGCGATCACCCATTGGGCCGTTTGGTAACAGCGCCGTGATAGCCATGCGCAAGTCACCGGGCGGGGCAACGTCGAATGCTTTTCGGATTCTTCCACTGGAGCCACCGTCATCCGAGACGCCCACGACAGCGGTTAAGTTCGTTATTGCGTCCGTATCGAGTAATGCTCTGGCTGCGCGTAGCGTGGAGAACAATCCGTGCCCGCCACCGAATGCGACTACTTGACCGAGTGTATTCGATTCACTCACGGCCAAGGTCCCGATGAAACACCGACGCCCGGTGACCCGTTTCACCCAACATGGTGGCGAGTTCCTCTGTCATAGCGACACTTCGATGCTTACCGCCGGTACAACCTACCGCGACTGTGACGAGCCTCTTGCCTTCACGCAAATAACCTTCACGCATGGTGCCCAGCAACTCTTGAAAGTGAGTGAGAAAATCTTGTGCACCGGAACCCTGCAACACATTTTTGGATACGGCTCGGTCCCTGCCGGTGAGCTGACGTAGATCTTCATCCCAAAAAGGATTTGGCAAAAATCGCACATCGGCGACCATGTCTGCATCCACCGGGATTCCGTACTTAAAACCAAAAGAAACCACCGTGACGTGGAAATCACTCTCCCCATCAGAATCAAATGCCGCTTCGATTCGACGACGTAGATCATGAACATTTAGCGAACTCGTATCTATAACAAGGTCTGCTACCGCTCTAATTTCACCCAAAATTTCGCGCTCGCGCGCGAGCCCATCAATTATCCGGTGATCTAAGGATCCTTCATCGTTCTGCAGAGGGTGCGGCCTGCGCGATGACTCAAAACGTCGCACTAAACTCTCGTCAGTCGCTTCCAGGAACACTGTCGTCACACTGCCCACGTGCAGTGACAAATCAGCCATCACCGAGCGCAGTTGGGCGAAAAGTGACCGACTGCGTGTATCCACCACCACCGCGACTTTCTTGATATCGGAGCTGTCACTCGCCAACTCGAGGGCCTCCAAGAGCAAGGTCGGTGGGATATTGTCGATAACGAACCAGCCGACATCTTCGAGTGCTCGCGCCGCCGTAGTGCGACCGGCACCACTCATTCCGGTGAGGACAATCAGCTCTGAGTCTTGCAAGTCTGCACCCGACATGAACGCCCTTCCCCAATGTGTAATCCGGCAATCATCAAGCTCCTGATCTCCACGCTATCGTAATTGTCAAGAACCTTCCGGATGCAAATTTTTCCAGATTACCTCGGACATTTTTAGCCCGACTCCTGGGACACTGGACAGCTCCGATGCACTGGCCTCACGTACCTTCTTCACAGAGCCGAAAGCCTTCAATAGTGCCTTAATCAATACGGGTCCAACGCCTGGGATATCGTCGAGTTGACTCTGCAACGATGTGGAATTGCGTCGCTGTCTGTGATGTGAAATCGCGGTCCGGTGCGCTTCATCACGCACTCGCTGCAGTAAATGCAAGGCATGGCTGTTACGTGCGAAAATTATCGGATCCACTTGATTGACAACCCACACTTCTTCAAGCCGCTTAGCCAATCCAACCACCGGCACGGAAACCCCGCAGTCACGAAGCGCATTCATAGCTGATTTCACCTGTCCGGCAGCTCCATCAATTACCAAAAGTGACGGCTGGTAGGCAAAGCGTGAATCCTGTAGATGCGACTGTTCTTTGAAGCGTCTACTCACGACTTCGTACACACTGGATAGGTCATCTTTACGGTCACCTTTAATGATGAATTTTCGGTACTCAGATTTTTTTGGCAGTCCGTCTTCGAAAACGACCAGTGACCCCACAGTCTCTGTCCCAGCCAGAGTGGAAATATCGATGCATTCGATTCGCAGGGGCGGCTCGGGTAGCTCGAGGACCTCTTGGAGGTCATTGAGGGCTTGGGTCCGGACTGTGATATCTGCGCTCTTTTCAAGTCTCGATTTCGTGAGTGCTCGCTCGCAATTCTCCATGGCCGTGGCCATCAGGGCCCGCTTATCGCCCCTTTGAGGCGTGCGCAAGTCCACTTTTGATCCTCGTTCACCTACTAGCCAATTGGCCAGCGCCGCTTGATTTGACGGTAAACGCGAAAGAAGAACCTCCTTGGGGACCCCGTCCGTCGCGATGTCGGAATACACGCGCGTAAGGATGCGTTCAACGTACCCGGGTTCGTCAAGTTCCTCGATGCGCTCCACGGCGAAAAACCGCTCACCCGTAATTCGCCCAACCCGCACGTGAATTATCTGAACACCTACGTGCAGTTCGTCGAAATAGAAGGCAAGGAGGTCGGCGTCCGTAGAGTCTTCAAAAACCACCGAGTTTCTCTCCAGCACTTTCTCCAACGCAACCAATCGGTCCCGCCACTTTGCCGCTGACTCGAAATCCTCAATATCCGCCGCATTTTGCATCTGTTGGTTGATCTGATCGACAAACTCGCGGGTTTGACCGCTAAGAAATCTCATCAGCTGATCGACGAGTCCGTTGTAGTCCTCAACCGAGATTCGATCCACGCAGGGGGCGCTACATTTGTCGATATATCCCAGCAGACACGCGCGACCGCTCCTCTTCGCCTGATTAAATACGCCGTTGCGACACGAGCGAACCGGAAACACTCGGATCAGCTCTTCAAGGGTCGCCTTGATCGCCCACACCTGCGTGTAGGGACCAAAGTATCGAGTGCCTTTTCGCTTCGCTTCTCGGACAACTGCAACCCGGGGGTATTCTTCACCCACGGTCACCGCCAAGTAAGGGTAGGTTTTGTCGTCCCTAAAGCGAACATTGAATCTCGGGGTGTATTCCTTAATCCACGAGTATTCCAGAACGAGTGCTTCGACCTCATTGCCTACGGTGAGCCAGTCGACACTGCAGGCCGTGGTCAACATCTTTTGAGTCCGTGGATGCAAGGCGCTGAAATCTTGAAAATAGGAGTTTAGCCGCGACCGAAGGTTGATTGCTTTGCCCACGTACACCACCCGGCCTTGCGCATCGCGGAAGCGATACACGCCCGGGCCCACCGGGATCGTCCCGGTGGCGGGCCGGTAGGTCGAAGGGTCAGCCATTAGCGACTACACACCCAGGCCAACATTCCCAGGCCAACACTGACTTTCTCGCTGGTGCGTGAGCAATTGATCGAGTCAATATTATGGTCTGCCCTAGAGCCTCGGGGAGAACCTCCGCCACGTCTGCACCCGGTCTCTTCATATTGCCGCGCCCTACCCCTTTAGTTTCATATTGCGCAGGAATCTTCCAGTGTGACTTTCCGGAACAGCCGCAATGTCGATCGGTGTCCCCTGGGCAACAACCTGGCCACCGCCAGAGCCGCCCTCCGGCCCCATGTCTATGACCCAGTCCGCCGATTTAATCACATCTAGATTGTGCTCGATCACAACTACACTATTGCCCTTATCCACCAAACTTTGTAGAACCAGCAACAGCTTGCGGATATCTTCGAAGTGGAGCCCAGTCGTGGGTTCATCCAGAATGTAGATCGTGCGCCCGGTCGACCGCTTCTGAAGCTCGGCAGAAAGTTTCACGCGCTGTGCTTCACCGCCGGACAAGGTTGGAGCTGATTGACCCATGCGGACGTAGCCCAAGCCGACCTCAACCAAAGTTTTTAGGTGTCGCGCAATTGCCGGAATCGCAGCAAAAAATTCACTCGCCTCCTCGATTGGCATATTGAGAACTTCGGCGATTGTCTTTCCTTTGTAATGTACTTCGAGGGTTTCGCGGTTGTATCGCGCTCCATGACAGACTTCGCACGGTACATACACATCAGGCAAGAAGTTCATTTCGATCTTTAGGGTGCCGTCGCCACTACAGGCCTCACAGCGGCCACCTTTCACATTGAAACTAAACCTGCCCGGCAGATACCCGCGAATCTTTGCTTCCTGGGTTTGTGCAAACAGTTTGCGCACATGATCAAAAACACCCGTGTACGTCGCCGGGTTGCTTCGCGGCGTGCGACCGATCGGCCCTTGATCAACGTGGACAACTTTGTCTACTTTCTCTAGCCCAGTAACTTTTGTATGCTTGCCGGGAACAACTGAAGCGCCATTGAGCTCTCGCGCAAGAACATTGAGCAATACGTCATTTACCAAGGTTGACTTACCGGACCCGCTTACCCCGCTCACAACGCAGAGATTCCCTAATGGGAAGTCAACGTCTACGTTAAGGAGGTTGTGCTCTTTCGCTCCCCTGACCCCGATCCACCCACGTTCCTGTCCGCGCCGAACTTTCGGGGCGGCAATGCTTTTTGCCCCCGACAGATAGGCTCCCGTCACCGAGTTTTTAGATGAGATCAAATCTGCGAACTTGCCGCTAACAACAACCTCTCCACCATGCTCACCAGCTCCGGGCCCAATATCAACGATCCAGTCCGCCCTCCGAATCGTTTCCTCATCGTGCTCGACCACGATAAGTGTGTTCCCCAAGTCGCGCAATCGGATCAACGTGGCGATTAAGCGCTCATTATCCCGCTGATGCAAGCCAATACTGGGCTCATCAAGCACGTAAAGGACACCCGTCAGACCCGATCCAATTTGAGTCGCAAGTCGTATCCGCTGTGCCTCTCCGCCAGCAAGCGTCCCGGCAGCCCGTTCAAGTGAAAGATAATGCAAACCGACATCGACCAGAAATTGCAGCCGCTCGTTCACTTCCTTGAGCACTCGGGCTGCAATCGTTTCATCGCGCGCAGAAAGCTTCAATGTTGCAAGCAGATCTCGTGCCCCGCTGATGGGTAAAGCTGCAATTTCTGCGATTGAATGATCAGATACGGTAACCGCAAGTGTCAGGGGCTTAAGTCGGGTGCCTTGGCAGGATTCACACGGAACTTCACGCATAAAGCCTTCAAATCTTTCGCGAGAGGAATCCGTGTCTGCCTCAGCGTGTCTACGCGAAATAAAGTTCACGACCCCCTCGTAAGTTGTGTAGTAGGAACGCTGACGTCCGTATCTGTTCTTGAACTTCACATGAAGTTGCACATCGGTACCATAGAGAATCGCTTTACGGTTCTTGGCGCTGAGTTTTGACCACGGGGTGTCGAGGTCAATCCCAATTTCTTCGGAGAGTGACTCAAGTAGCCTTCGAAAATATTCACTGACGGTGCCGCGCGACCATGGGGCAATTGCACCTTCATTTAACGATGCGGCGGAGTCTGGGATTACCAATTCTACATCAACAGCCCGTGTCACACCCAGCCCAGAGCAGTCCGAACATGCACCAAATGGCGAGTTAAAGGAAAAAGAGCGCGGCTCCAATTCCTCAAATGACAATCCGTCCCGGACGCAGGCGAGGTGTTCACTCAGTGTCAATTCCCGATCAGGATCTCCCGCTAGGCGGTCGACGAAGTCCAATGTCACGTTACCGTGTCCGAGCGAGAGTGCGGTTTCAACCGAATCAGTCATGCGTTGTCGTGATCCTGAGCTGACCGCCAAACGATCGACAACTACTTCAATCGTGTGCTTTTCCTGCTTTTTGAGGGTGGGAACTTCATCTAGTGAATAGATTTCACCATCAACCCGGACCCGTGAGTAGCCGTCTGCTTGAAGCTGCTTAAAAACCTCGAGGTACTCCCCCTTGCGCTCCCTGATGAGTGGCGCGAGTATTTGAAATTTAGTCTTGGCGGGAAATTCAAGAATTTGATCGACAATTTGCTGTGGTGTTTGCTTCGCAATTGGGTCGCCACATTGTGGACAATGTGGCTTGCCAATGCGGGCAAAGAGAAGCCGCAAATAGTCGTAAATTTCCGTAATCGTCCCTACGGTGGATCGAGGGTTTCGCGAGGTTGACTTTTGGTCTATCGACACCGCCGGAGAGAGCCCTTCAATGAAGTCCACATCAGGTTTGTCCAATTGTCCGAGAAACTGCCTCGCGTAAGCGGACAAGCTTTCCACATATCGCCTTTGGCCCTCAGCGAAAATTGTGTCGAATGCCAAACTTGACTTTCCGGAACCAGAAAGACCCGTGAAAACGATCAGGGCGTCCCGCGGAAGGTCAACGGACACGTTCTTAAGATTGTGCTCACGAGCGCCCCTGATGACTAACTTGTCCACTCTGACTCTTTCCCTGTGTTGCATGCAATGTCGTTTATCTAGCCCGTCAATCCTAGGCGAGTCACGGTGATTGGGCATCTGTGGGAACCGGCGCACATTGACACCGCGTGGATCGTTCCGAAATGGGTAGCATGGTGCCTATGTATATCGGAGACACGACCGTCGGAGGTCCCGCCCAGATCCGAAAGCTGCCACAGCTCACTATCAGCAAAATCACCGTAGGTTCTTTCAATAACAATTCATATCTGTTGCGTTGCACGAACACGGGCATGCAGGTCCTGATTGATGCTGCGGCCGAGCCAGATCGACTCCTTACCCTGATTGGGCATGGGGAACTGATGGGAGTTCTCACCACCCACGGGCATCCCGACCACTGGGGAGCACTCGCCGAGGTGATTAATGCGACAGGAGCACGCTCATACGCTCCCGCTGCTGACGTCACAATGATAAGTGTCAATACAGATCACGCGCTAAGGCAAGGGTCAACAGTGACATTCGGCGCTGTCACCGTGCAGGTGATCACAACTGGTGGACATACTCCCGGCGCGAGCATGTTCATATACCAGGACCCATTCGGTCACGGGCATCTTTTTTCAGGGGACTGTCTCTTTCCGGGAGGCGTGGGTAAAACAAGCACCCCCGAAGATTTTTCCACCCTATTTAGTGCTGTTCAGTCGCAAGTTTTTGATGCACTGCCCGACACAACGTGGGTGTATCCGGGTCACGGCGCGGATACACACGTGGGAAAAGAACGAGGCTCCCTAGGTGAATGGCTGGACAGAGGTTGGTGACTGCACGCCTCAGCTTTCTTCGTCCACCTCGTCATCAGTGGCTGGACTTGCATTATCTCCGGTTGTTGGGTTTGACCTAATTTTGAGCGCCGAAGCCATAAAGACGGCAACCAGCACTAGGGTGATCACGACCAGACTGGCATTGGTGGAAATCTTCGGAATTGAGTTATTCAACTCATGGAAATAGGTCAAGAAGAGTTTGAGTCCAATAAAGACCAAGATGATTGACAGGCCTAGCGACAAGTAAATCAGCTTGTCCAACAGCCCGCGCAATAAGAAGTACAAAGCTCGTAATCCTAACAATGCAAATGCGTTTACGGTGAAGACCAGATAGGGCTCCTGCGTAACTCCAAACGTTGCCGGAATGGAATCAAGTGCGAAGATCAGATCTGTAGTGCCAATGGCGAACATTACGAGCAAGAGCGGCGTTGCATACCTCAGTCCGTTCTCCGTGATGAAGAGCGAGGTGCCACGGTAGGCCTCCGAGAATCGATACCGCTTTCGAACAATCCGGACTAGGAGGTTGTCACGTGGGTCAGGCTCATCATTACGGTGTCGCATAAGTTGTACACCTGTCCACACCAGTATCGCTCCGAAAATTGCGAAGGTGAACGAGAATAAGGCGAGGGCACTCGCGCCAATGGCGATGAAAATTCCGCGCAAAACAATCGCGAGAGCAACACCCACCAAGAGAACCCGCTGGTGCAGATTGAATGGAACAGAAAATTGGGTGAGAATTATAATGAAAACGAACAGGTTATCGACACTGAGTGACTTCTCGACCAGGTAGGCGGCAAAATATTCCGTCCCGTATTGAGAGCCCTGCCACAGGTAGATGAAGACACCAAACGCAATCGCGACACCAACATAAAATATCGAAGACCACATCGCTTCCTTGAACTTGACCTCATGCGGTGTGCGGGTAATTGCAAAAAAATCAACCGCCATAAGCGCGACTATTCCGGCAATCGTGACTAGCCAAAGAGCAAGAGAAGTTTCCATGCCTTAATTGGCTTCGGCGGACTGCATTGCGCGCAACTCTTTTTTAAGATCAGTGATCTCGTCACGTAAACGAGCAGCCAATTCAAACTGCAATTCCCCTGCAGCCGCGCGCATCTGGTCAGTCAGCTCCTGAATCAACACCACCAGGTCGCCGCTTGGAGTGTGCCTTTTGGTCTGTGGCTTCTCACGGCTTATCAGGATTGCTGTGTCTTCTTCCTCACGAGCCAGCAGTTCGGTGATGTCCGCGATCCTCTTTCGTAGCGGTTGCGGATCTACACCCATCTCATTGTTGTAGGCGACTTGCTTTGCTCGACGACGATTCGTCTCGTCGATCGCCTTGGCCATTGAGGCGGTGATCTTGTCGGCATACATGTGAACCTCGCCATTCACATTTCTTGCAGCACGCCCGATGGTTTGGATTAGTGACGTACCCGAGCGCAAGAAGCCTTCCTTATCAGCATCAAGAATCGCGACAAGAGATACCTCAGGCAAATCAAGTCCCTCGCGTAAAAGGTTAATGCCCACGAGAACGTCAAAGACCCCTAGGCGTAAATCCCGGAGCAGTTCTACGCGACGAAGCGTGTCAACTTCAGAATGCAGATATTCCACCTTGATTCCATGCTCAGACAAATAATTTGTCAGATCCTCCGACATCCGCTTGGTCAATGTTGTTACCAGTACCCGCTCATTCTTGTCCACGCGAATGCGGATTTCGTGCATTAAATCGTCGACTTGACCCTTGGTCGCCTTGATCACAACCTCGGGGTCCACCAGTCCTGTTGGCCTAATCACTTGCTCAACCACATCGCCCTGCACAGCCGTAAGTTCGTAGGGTCCGGGGGTGGCCGACAAATAGACTGCTTGCCCAATTCGCTCCTCGAACTCTTTCCACTTGAGAGGCCGATTGTCCATTGCACTAGGTAATCGAAATCCATGCTCCACCAGTGTGCGTTTACGGCTGGCATCCCCCTGAAACATGGCTCCAATTTGAGGCACACTTACATGCGACTCATCGATGACGAGCAGGTAGTCCTCGGGGAAATAATCGAGCAGGCAGTGCGGCGCACTGCCCGCATCGCGTCCATCAATAAAGCGGCTGTAATTCTCGATCCCTGAACAAAAACCGACCTGCTGCATCATTTCGATGTCGAACGTCGTGCGCATCTTAATGCGTTGAGCTTCAAGAAGCTTCCCTTGTTTTTCAAATTCGACAACGCGCTCGTCCAACTCGACTTGGATTTCACCAATTGCTCGGGACATACGCTCTGGACCTGCAACGTAATGTGTTGCGGGAAACACATACATCTCTTGGTCCTGCGTGAGGATTTCACCGGTGAGCGGATGCAAGGTCATCATCCGTTCAATGTCATCACCGAACATTTCGATCCGGACTGGATTCTCTTCGTACACGGGAAAAACTTCCACGGTGTCGCCCCGAACCCGAAATGTTCCACGGGTAAACGCGATGTCATTTCGGGTGTATTGAATCCCTACCAGACTTCTCAACAGCGAATCGCGGGAAAATTCCTCACCCACCCTGAGCCGAATCATCCGATCCACGTACTCCTGCGGTGTACCAAGGCCGTAAATAGCGGAAACCGTGGCAACTACGATCACGTCACGCCGGGTGAGCAGGCTGTTCGTCGCCGAGTGTCGCAACCGCTCGACTTCCTCGTTAACCGTGGAGTCTTTTTCGATAAACGTGTCAGATTGTGGGACGTATGCCTCTGGCTGGTAATAGTCGTAGTAAGAAACAAAGTATTCAACCGCATTATTCGGCAACAGTTCCCGAAATTCAGTGGCAAGTTGCGCCGCAAGTGTCTTATTCGGAGCCATGACTAATGTCGGCCTTTGCAGTCTCTCCACGAGCCACGCCGTCGTAGCACTCTTACCGGTGCCAGTTGCACCCAGAAGAACGGAATTTTTCTCACCGGATTGAATCCGCTTAACGAGTGCCTCGATCGCCGTTGGCTGATCCCCCGCCGGTTGAAACGGTGAAATCACCTCAAATGGAGCAACTGTTCGAGTGAGATCTGTGATCGGCCGAGTCACGATCGCGCCTCAATTGCGCGCTCCACAATGCCCAGCCACACCGAAGCACATTCCTGTTCACATTCTTTCGTCGTCTTACTGTTATCGATTACCCAGGTAGCTACCAGATTGCGCTGTTCACGGGTAGCCTGATTTCGAATCCGCGCTTCGGCTTCTTCGTGGCTCATTCCGCGATTCTTAACGAGCCGTTCAATTTGTTCCTTGGTGTCAAGATCGACCACAATCACGACATCGCACAACGCAACTGAATCTGTCTCAATCAGTAATGGCATGTCGTACACCACTATTTGATCTATCGCGCACGCCTCAATTTGCCGAATAGCCTCCATGCGAATTTTAGGGTGCATAATCGCGTTGAGTTTTTCTAGCGCTTTCGAATCGCTAAAAACAAGGGCCGCGAGCGCAGAGCGATTAAGGGAACCATCAGCATGAAGGATTTGAGCTCCGAAGGCCTGGGAAATTTCCGCGATAACTGGTGACCCGTTTTTGGTGAGGGTGCGTGAAATTTCGTCAGCGTCTACCACGACAGCGCCATGCTTTTTCAAACACGACGCTGCAGTTGACTTACCCGAGCCAACGCCTCCGGTGATTCCGACGACAAAAGGCATGTGGTCAGCCACGAAATTAATCGGTGGAGAGCTTGTCCCGAAGGGCCTGGAGAGAGGAATCGGCAGCCAAGGTTCCCTCTGTAGACGCTGAATCAGATGAGTAGGCACTCGCCTCGCCCGAATCGACCGCGGCGGCTTGGTCGGCCTGCTTCGCCTCAGTCATTTGCTTACGGTGCGCTTCCCAACGCGCATGTGCTTCGGCGTATTCGCGCTCCCACTCAGTACGTTGTTCCTCAAATCCGGTTTTCCATTCACCCGTCTCAGGATCGAATCCGGCCGGCCCTGTGTAATTGCCCGCCTCGTCGAAAGCCGGTGCCATGCCGTATAGATAAGGATCAAACTCTTCAACAGCTTGTGCGTCGGAGGAATCGTTTGCCTGCTTAAGTGACAACGATATGCGGCGGCGCTCGAGATCGATATCGATTACTCGGACAAATATGTCGTCATTGACTTGAACAATTTGCTCGGGCATCTCAATGTGACGTTCGGCAAGTTCGGAAATGTGTACCAAGCCTTCAATACCTTCGTCAACTCGGACAAACGCACCGAATGGCACTAGCTTCGTAACTTTACCGGGAACAACTTGGTTAATCCCGTGGGTACGAGCGAAGTGCTGCCAAGGGTCTTCTTGAGTTGACTTGAGCGAAAGCGACACGCGCTCGCGGTCCATATCAACTTCGAGAACTTCAACCGTGACTTCGTCGCCCACTTGCACAACCTCGGAAGGATGGTCAATGTGCTTCCAAGACAACTCGGACACGTGAACGAGACCATCCACGCCCCCCAAATCAACGAATGCACCAAAATTGACGATGCTCGATACAACGCCATTACGGATTTGACCCCGCTGCAGTTGATTCAAGAATGTTTGGCGTACCAAACTTTGCGTCTTTTCTAGGTACGACCGGCGAGAAAGTACAACATTGTTCCGATTTTTATCAAGTTCAATGATCTTTGCCTCAAGGGTCTTGCCAATATAAGGCTGAAGATCACGAACGCGGCGCATTTCAACAAGTGATGCGGGCAGGAAGCCACGCAGACCAATATCCACGATCAGGCCGCCTTTGACAACCTCGATCACGAGCCCTTCGACAACGCCATCTTCTTCCTTGATCTTCTCAATCGTGCCCCATGCGCGCTCGTACTGTGCGCGCTTCTTGGACAAAATCAAGCGGCCTTCTTTGTCCTCTTTTGTGAGAACGAGTGCTTCCACGCTGTCACCAACGGACACCACTTCACTGGGGTCAACGTCGTGCTTAATGGAAAGTTCTCGGGAAGGTATTACACCCTCTGTTTTGTAGCCAATGTCCAGGAGCACTTCGTCTCGGTCGACTTTAACCACCGTTCCTTCGACGAGATCTCCGTCGTTGAAGTACTTGATTGTGGCGTCGATTGCCGCGAGGAAATCCTCGGCGGTACCAATGTCATTGATGGCAATTTGGGGTGCGGTTGAGGTTTCGATTGGTGTAGTCATGGAGAAAGTGGCTCCGGTGGATAGATGTTGTGGTTGTCCACACGCTCTTTTGGTGAGGATTCTAGGTCTGATCCCCGAACGGGTGGAACGTCGTGATTCTAATAGTTCACCAATTCTTAATGGGCGGCGGCATCCCAGTTGGGGCCGGTTCCCACATTGACGTCGAGCGGCACCAGCAGTTCAGCAGCAGATCTCATTTGCTCACTGACTAGTTGCGTTACGGCCTCTCGCTCCCCTGTTGCCACTTCAAGCACAAGTTCGTCATGGACTTGCAAGAGCAACCGGGTAAAAAGGTATTTATAGGCCGTAAAAACGCCTA
>ERZ807291.6476-NODE-6476-length-14067-cov-9.265629_pt1 | contig 14067 bp, 14 predicted proteins | sample MGYA00521257_ERZ807291 | MGnify/ENA primary metagenome ERZ807291 (study PRJEB31413, sample SAMN03169783) | marine metagenome | biome: Marine; feature: Water; material: Subsurface seawater | place: North Sea | collected 2011-04-28 | depth 1 m m ...
AAAGTACGTGGAAACAAAGTACGTGGAAACAAAGTACGTGGAAACAAAGTACGTGGAAACAAAGTACGTGAGAAGAAAGGTAGTGAGGACAAAAAACGAAATAATAAAAATACAGAAGAAAATGTAGAAATGGAAGTTGATGATTTTCCAAGCAATGAAGATGAATTGCTAGATGAACATGATGAAATGATGATAAATCCAACTAAGTTTAATATTATTTATACGATTGCTGGTAAAGGGAAACAATCATTTGGCTCGGACTGTGATGAAGAAGAGGATTGTGATACAGAAACAGCTGAATCAGAAAGTTGTAGCGATGATTCTGATTCTAGTTTAGACCCTAAAGATTTTGAAAATGTACCAGCAGATGATATAACTGAAGAAGAATGGGAAACACTGATGAGAAAACAAGAAGAAAAATTTGTAGAAGATGAACAAGACCGAAAAAAAATGCTTTCATCCCTTAAAGTAGGGGATAAGATAAAGGTTAAAAAGCGTACATGGGAAAAGAAATACATTGGAACTATTAAGAAAATATATAATAAAAAGGGTGCTAAACAATTATATGATATTAAATTAGATAATGGTGAATTTGAATTGTTAAAGAAAATGAGAGAATATGTAATAATTGAGAAAATTGGTATAAATAAGAATAAAGTTCCTAAACCTATTCAAAAATTACTACGATTAAAAGATAAGAACCCAGAAAAGTATAAAGAAGAACTGGAAAAGTATGAAAAACAAATGAAGGTTTTTGAAAATAAAACAACAGAGAAAAGGGAGAAAAAGATAAAACAAAAGAACGTAGATAGATTTAAAAAGATGATGAAGGAAAAAAATAATACGAACGATTTGTCTTATTTCAAAAATATGAAGGTTATTGAACAAAAAAATATTTTGCGAAATTTGTTTGAAATAAATAAAATGACAACAGTTGAGAAACCATATAAGCTTTCATTAATTGAATCACCTATAAATCCAAGTATTAAGGCGGTTGCTATGAAAAAAGTAAATATGCTTTCTATGATGGATCCATGTTCTGGCGACTACTATAAAAACAAACTATGGGTAGATACTTTTATGAGTATTCCATTCGGGAAATATAATTCATTACCCGTTGATTTTAAAAATGGCGAGGGTATTAAAGAATGTAGAAAGTTTATGGAAACGTCTAAACAAGTATTGGATGATTGTGTATATGGATTAAACGATGCTAAAATGCAAATCATGCAAATGATTGGTGGTTGGATTAGTAATCCAAATGCCGTAGGAACAGCTATTGCCATTCAAGGACCAATGGGTACAGGTAAAACGACACTAGTAAAGGAAGGTATTAGTAAAATTCTAAATAGACCATTCGCATTCATTCCACTTGGTGGAGCAACAGATAGTAGTTATTTAGAAGGGCACTCTTACACATATGAGGGTAGTATTTGGGGTAAGATTGTTGATGTATTGATCCATAGTAAGTGTATGAATCCAGTATTTTACTTTGATGAGTTAGACAAGGTGAGTAACACACCAAAGGGAGAAGAAATCATTGGTATTTTGACACATCTTACAGACACAACACAAAACTCTCAATTCCATGACAAATATTTTTCAAATCTTGATTTTGATTTAAGTAAAGCACTTTTCATATTTAGTTATAATCATGAGGAGAAAGTAAATGCTATTCTTAAGGATAGAATGTACAGAATTAAAACAAAGGGGTATGATAAAAAGGATAAAAAGGTTATTGCTGGAAAATATTTAATTCCAAAAATAGAAAAGAATATTAATTTTAAGGAAGGTGACATTATTATCCCGGATGAAACAATTGAATATATTTCTGAAAAATACACGGATGGTGAAAAGGGTGTAAGAAATCTAAAGCGTTGTTTTGAAATTATTTATGGTAAGTTGAATTTATTTAGACTTATGGAAAAAGATAGCAAATTGTTTGAAGGTGAAGAAGTTATTAATATTGAATATCCATTTACAGTGACAAATGAGGTGGTGGATAAGCTTATTAAACAAAAAGATAAGGCTACTATTCCATTTGGAATGTACATGTAACAACTTTTAAAAAAAGTTTGTCAAAATTCTTGAAAAGTTTATAAAAACTTTTAAAAGTTTATAAAAATAATAAAATTATTTTTTTTATAAAATTGATTTAAATGTTAGTATATTATTATACTATAATGGAGATGTTAGCTGTTACTTGTCAGACTCTATATGATGTTGATTTATTAGATAAAAAAAATGAAATAGTTAAGATTAAAAAGGAATTAAATGATAATATACTACCTAAAATTTTATATGAAAATTATGAAGAATGGGAAACCTTAAAAACAGAAGCTATTAATATTTGTAAAGAAGGTGTGAGAAGTTTTATATCTGATGGGGAATACCCTTTTATGCGGGATTTTGGTATTAATCCAGGGCAATATGAAGGATTATATTTAATATTATGGAAAGCTTTTAATAAGATTTCAAAAGGACAAGCAAATGAATGGGTAAGTGATTACGCACAAATTATAAATTTGACAATTAAAAATACAATTAGGACACTCGTTGATATGGGATTATGGGAAAATATATTTGATTCTTTGGGTAGAGACGGGTTAAATACATTTATATTGAAAATATTAATGGAATTCTTTGATGAAAGTTCAAATGATACATATGATTCCATTGGCGTTATACGTCATTTAAAATGTCCCCATTGTGATAAAATCACAGATTGGGTTTATGAAAATGAAAAATGTGATGATTGTGGCGGAGAAGATAGTAATGATTAATAAAAATTATTTTTTTTTATCTGTTATTTTTTTGTTGTTGTTCTTTTTTCTAAGTTTTTCCAACCAGTCCGGTGTAACAACATCATTCCATATCCATATACCATTTGAAACTCTTGTCATATTTGAATAAATTGGATTTGCTTTAATGTATTTCACTGATTCTTGCCAAGACTCCCAATGTACTGAACAAACATGTCCATTATCAATATTTTTTAAAATACAATTGTGACATTTAGATTGATACACAATTAAGTTTATCTCGTATAGTACTTTTTTCATTAATTCATAATATAAACCTTCATATTCATAAATAATGATCCAAATTTCCGTTGGTAAATAGTATTTCATTAGATTAATGTTATATAATATTGAATTAATTATTTATTATTTTTATTTTTTATTTAGTTAATAAAAAATAAAACATTAATTGGAATTCATATTGTAAAGCTGTTCGATTTTAAGAGTGAATGAGTAATCTGACTTATTTAAATCAATGATTCTTCCAAATTCATCTAAAAGTTTTATACGTAATTTCATAATATCAACTGGTCCAAAATAACATCTCTTAAACCAAACTTCATCACCATTGGTATAATTAAAGGTGTCACTTGTATTATTAATTTTAGCAAATATATTATTATCATTAATAACGGAGTCTTCAAATGGTGATAACAATGTCTTCGCATAATTTTTATTAAAATCATCTATGGAGAGAAAAATATATCTCTGCCCCTGCGAATTTTGAAAACATGCTTCTGGTTCAAATCCTTCTGATTTATCAAAAGATACTTGTGTTTTTGTTACATAATCACCATCTTCAGTTGAATAATAAGCTTTTCTATACCCAAGAATCCATCCCATATTAAGTTGTATGGACCGATTTTCGTTATTACTCAATCTCCAGTCAATATTAAAATAAAGTTTAACACCGTTTCCAACTGTATTAACATCTGGTTCACCACCTATAGCCGGGTCTCTAATGTCCCTTAAAAATACTATTTTTTTGGAGTTTTTATCGTAATGACAACATACTCTTTTTAATTCGGCTATAGAGTCGGGAGAAAATACATATTTATTTAAATAATCACATAATTCTGCTGCTGTGTAATTACCATCTTTAATTCTAATAACGTGTTTCTTTTTCTTTAAAATTTTCCAACTTGGTGATGCTGCTTCTTCTTTCTGGTATGTTTCTATAGTAAATTCGTTCGTTCCCAATTTTGAAGAAAATGTATACATTGTATTAGGTATTTCAGAATTCATTAGGGTTATTGAAGTAACATTTTTTAAAGTTTCGGGTAAATCAATTATAAAATCAGTAGATTGTTGATTGTAATAATTTTTTCGAAATAATGTATTAATATTTAATATTTTTACAGTTTTTTCTGTTTTAAAGGGATTAATCAAAGATGTGACTTTTTCATTATATGTTTTTTTAATAATGGGTTTTTCTCGTGAAAATATCTCAGTTTTCTCTAAATTTGGCATGAAATTCCCTTCGGTTAATTTATAATCACTATCTTGTTCCAACATTTTTTTAAAAGCTTTATCCAAAAAATTAAGAATATCATCTTTTTTTGGTCCAGGTATATTTACTTCTGCTTTAACGCTTGTTAGCATACTGTTGTAACTTTGATTCAATACTGTTTTATCAAAATTCTTGGTAACATCTATATCAAACATATCGCATAAATCACTAAAAGAATAATAATTTAAATCAAGATTTAATTTTTCCATATTAATATAATAAAATGTAAGATTTTAATTTATCTTTATTATACATAATATGAATATATTTAGAAATAGTAATAAAAATAAAACAGCTAAAGAACATATTGAAAGAAGGCGTAATTTAAATATATTTTATGATTTATCTAACAATTCGAGCAATAAACTCGCGTGTGTTAAAGATAAAAAAATAACACGATTTAATAATCACAGTAATCTGATTAACATAACTAAAGGATTTTTTGATTATTATCAGTCGGGAAAATGTAAAGATATAAGCAATAGCTTGATGTCATCATATAATATTGAAAATTTTCCTGAAGATAAATGTAAAGTTATTAAAAGCGGTGATGACAATACTGGAAAAACACTTTATGCTGGAATGACACTTTCAACAAATGACGCTCCTGGTGCCCCAATCGATACGAAAATTACGGATCCTTTTATAAAAAAATTTAGTGAAATTAGTGTAGATGGTATGGTAGGTTTGACGGATGATGGAAATCAATTCAAAAATATTGTCAGAAAACAAAAAGTAAAATGTTTTAAATTACATTCTGAACACGTAAAGAATTTGTAAAATAATATAAATAAATATATTTACTATTAGTAATGATATTATCGTTACTAATAAAACACAAAGAGTTATATGAAACGGAAATATGGAGAAAAAAAATAGAATTAGATAATTTAAAGGAACTTTTAAATGAAACTGAAAAAGTGTTGCGCGAAAATTGCGATCACAATTGGATTACAGATTATATTGATGATAAATCCGGTGAACAAAGTAATATTATTATTTACTGTGAACATTGTAAAATACCACTTCGACCAAAAAATTAATTAAAACCATCATCTACCGTCCTATTGCCACCTCTCATTTCAATAAATTTACTTTGTTCAGAAGTAACATCGGCACAACCGTTAGAACCACTTACTGTAGAATACGAGCAACTTTCTGGGGAAAATTTATTATCAGCATAGAAAAACATACTATCGCCAGCACCACTATTTAATTGTTTTGTTTCATAGTGATTGACAGCATCTCCCCACTTTTTACTATGAACGCCATTAGACATACCTTTGGTTGTACCGTATTCGGCGGCCATTCTACCAATAGCGCCTTCTCTACGACAAGAACATACCGTACTAGAACCAATGACAACTCCCAATAAAACGCATATAACTACCACCTCTAAACGTAATTTATATCCTAAAAATTTGAAATTCATTTTATACATAATTCATAGATAATAAATTTATAATGTATTATCTATTTAATTTTATTCTAATTTTATTCTAATTTTATTCTAATTTTATTCGCTTATCCAATATATTTTCAACACATCCATTATAATCGAGTATTTTCACATTTTCGATTTCAATTGTGGACGATGAAGTTAATAAATGATAATAATGTTTGCTCTTGGAATCTTTAAATATTTCATGATTTATGTTTACATAATCTCCTAAATTATTAAAATGTATGTTTTGTCCTATTATATCAGTGTTAATTAATTTGTATTTTAATATAATTTCAGGTGGTATTGATTTTACTACACCATAAACTTGAGAACCATCTGCCAAAATGTCACCCTTTTTGATATCCTTTATATATTTCACTGTATTTTTACATTTTATTTTTGTTTTGGGATGTAGTAAAGAGTTAATTTTATTGTTTAATTTGTCTGTTTCTGCTATATTGAATATATTTTTAAAATACATGAGATCATGGTTTTCCAAGTCATCCCAATCACTAAATTTAGTGTTATTTATAATGATTTCCTTTTTTGAGGTCACTAAACAATATAATACATCTGGTATAAATTTTGTTTTAACAGTATTCTTGGAATTTTCAACTCTTTTCCATCCCTCTTCTTTGGAATATACATAATGTCCACCGGTAACATAAACATTATTAATTTTATATAGATGTTCCTTATTTTTATTATCTAATTCAATTACAGATTCCACGACATTATCATTTTTTAATTTATCACCCGGTTTCAAATTGCTGATTTTTTTGACGCATGTTTCTGTTTCAATCAATGTATCTTCATAAAAACACCTTCTTTCTTGTTCCATTACAGCTTTGCTTATATAACTTGTACCCACTGTTACAACAATCAACCATATTATAATTATAGTTAAAGTTACAACTTGGGGTAAAACAAATCTTATCAATAATTTCTTACCGACAGCATGCATATATAAAAATTGCGGCCACATGGCCATGAAGAAACATATACCAACAATCACAAACATAATAATAATTATGAGTGTGATTATTAGGATTTTAATGATAAATATCGTTACCAAATTGTATAGAAATGTAACGAACGTGTAACCGTAAGAAACTATTAAGAATAATACATTGACAAAAACACCGGCTGTTTTCATAAGAGTATCTTTAACATGGGTAAAAAAACTTGTAAATTCAATGACGATATTAAAAATTTTTTGTAAGATTAAATCTATAACTTCCATTAGTCTATTGCGCATATCCATAAAAATATTTTTCACAGAGTTAAACACTTTCATTAAAACTATAAAAAATGATTGTAATAAAGTAGCTGAATGCTTAACCGGTGCTGTTATATTAGAAATATTTGTATTCATTATTTCATGATTACATTTCTTAAAATTTTTTACTGTATAATCAAAATTATCAGAAAAACTGCTATTTTCTGGTGAATTTATAAATCCGGCAAAAGGTATAATACCCGGATCACATCGGTACTTTGCCCAATTTCTTTTATAAAAATACGCCTTTTTTTTAAACCCCACGTATGTAAATAACACAAGTATTGATATAAAACTCAAAATTGTGAGCAATATGTCACCACTGTGTTTATAAAAGTATGTATCATATTTTTTTATAGTTTCTAAAAATTTCTTAAGTCTACCGATGTTACTCATCTATATTATATTGTGATAATATTATAAATCTTGGTCTTCCCAATCCCAAAATATATACTCGCCAATGGGTATTAAATTGTTAGATGTTACTAAACAAGACATTTCTTTATCCCATATATCTGTTTTTATAGCTTTGTCACAATCTTTTATCTTTATAAATTTACCTGTTTTTGGGTGTTTAATAAAATGCGAACCGCTTACCAATATGTCTTCTTTTAAATCTTCGCTATAAATTTTATAAAATGGGTTCGTTTTTTCTCCCTTTATTCTCAATATAGCTTTTACTTCTCCACCATCAAATAATTTATCTCCCAAATTTAATTCACACATTTTTTTATATTCACCGGTTTTCATTTTCATTTTCGTATTTTTATGAAAACAGTCGCCAACGTCTGTTGAATTATCTGGTTCTGGGTGACCACCACTGAACTTTCTCAAAAAGCCGCCAATGGGTCCGTTTATAGTACTTCTAACTGTTAATACTGTTCCTTGGAATAACAAAGTAATCGTCCAAACAACCGCCAAAATTTTTGATAATAAATCTTTAATATTTATTGTTATTAATTGAAATTGTGTTACAATGTTAAAAAGGAAGCCGAAAATATTTCCAAATATGGCCATTAATCTTTCTTTAACTTTATCAAGCATTACCCTTATCATATTAAGTGAATTCATCAGGTCACCACCCAAAGTAGATAATAAGTCAACTATATAATATATGGGACCCAAGAAAAATCCCATAAAACCCTTTTGAATATCGCCAATACATTCAACAAAATTTTTCCCGGAATCTTTTCCAAATGAACCTGCGAATGGCATAATCGCGGGATTACATTTATATTTTGGCCAATTTTGTTCTATATCTTTTGCCAATGCTGCTAAAGCTAATCCGAAAAATATTAATCCAAATACTATAAAAATTAAAAATGAAGCCATTATATCATAAAAATAACTCATTCTACTTTATTAAAATATAATGTTATTTTATTTTAGTAAAAAATAACATTATTTTAACATAGAATCATACCGGTAAAATTTCGATAGCTTCGCAATATATTATTTCATTATCACTTTCTGGTAAATCAGGAACAGTGGGTTCAAATATACGAACAAATAAATTTTTTCTTTCATAAATAGGTTTTCTAGCCATTTCTCTTGGAGATTGAAAAGCTAAGTAATAATCACTGGGTGGTTTACTTTTTTTTGAATGCCATACATTCGCATGATTACAATTAAAACATAAATTATTACAATGTAATTTAAACTTATTACAAGAACAATTTTTAAATTCACAATGGAATCTTCTAACCATAATATTTAATATATTAATTATTATAGTATTTTTATTATTTTTTTTTATAAATCATTCCCAAACGGTTATGTTTTTTTCCAACATACGTTTTACCATTGTATTTAAAAGAAGCCAATCCCTTTTTTTTAGCATCAAGCATCAATACAAAATACTTATTAAGTTTCCTCTTCTTCTTTCTTACTTTTTTTGTTTTTCTACCTTTTTTAGTCATTTTATCTGATTTTTCTTTCTTAACCTTCTTCGATTTTCTGCTCTTTCTACGGCGCTTTCTACCACCGCTTTTATTACAAGAACCATCAGAACAGTGAGATAAACTATCGTCATATTTTGCCTGTTCTAATGAATTTTGGATATTTAATTGACTACCTACAACATTTTTATCTCCACCAGCAACGACAGAAGCGTATTGGTCACCACCACCACCTCGCATTCCTTTTTTACCACCAAATTGGTTATTTAAATCATTTTGAACATCGCGTTGCTTTTCTGTGTTTTCATGATAATTATCTAAAATTGTACCTGCTGTATCGGATTGTCTTTTAAATTTTGAACCTCCTCGCATACCACTTTGGTTGGAGTTACCTCCCGACTTACTTCGGGATTTACTTCGGGATTTACTTCGGGATTTACTTCGGGATTTACTTTTGGTCATTATATATTATAATGATAAAAAAATAATAAAGAAAAGATAAATTAATAATTTATATGGAAAACCAACAAAATTTAAATTTGAAAAATTTGATTAAAGACTACAAATATGAATCCACAACGGAGAAAATAAGAACTCTTAAACATAGTAAAAAAATACGCATGGATGTTGCGAATATATTAAACTTAAAAAAAAAGTATAATAAATTAAACGCTGGAACGCGTAGAAATATAATAGAAAAACAATGTAGTTTTTTATATAAAAACTATACTAACATATTTAATAAAGTTCTGAAGGATAATTTAAACATGGATTTACTTCATAAGTTTTTGGTTATATTGGAAAGCGTAGAGAACGGTAAATTTGACCAACACGAAGCCAGTGTTAAAGTTGGACAGATATTAAAAGAAATTTATATTGATAGTTCTTTGAGAGAAGCTAAAAAAAATGACAATAGGAAAAGAAATAAAAAGGTAAAGACCATTAAGCCTAAAAAGGTTAGTTGGAATGAATATAAAATAATGAATGAAAAATAAATTGAAATGTTTTTAGTTGTTAAATAACTTTAAACAAAACAACATGGATACTTCTAGTAAAATTAAAAAGATATTTTGTCCGATTCATGGTTTCATTGAAATTAGACCGCATATACTCGAAATTGTTGATACATATGAATTTCAAAGACTAAGAAATCTAAAGCAGCTCGGTGCTGCACATTACGTGTTCCCAAGTGCCACTCACACCCGTTTTTCACATAGTATTGCGGTGGGACATCTTGCGCGAAAAATGATTGAATCTATAAAAAAGGTACAACCTTATTTAGACATTAAAGAAAGGATGATAGAACTTGTGGAAATCGGAGGTTTGATTCATGATTTGGGACATGGACCGTTTAGTCATCTCTGGGACCATTATGTTATTTCAAAAGAAGACAAGGAACACGAAGAACGAAGCTGTGATATATTGAAAGATATGATATCAAAATATAATTTGCATATATCGGACGATGAATATAAAATTATTTGTCAGATTATAAACCCTTCAGGCGAGTTTAAATATCATTGGTATTATCAGATTGTGGCGAATAAACGTTGTCAGTTGGATGTAGATAAGATAGATTATATTCAGAGAGATTCCTTTTATTTAGGAAATGTTGGACTGAATGGTAATTTTGATAGATTGATTACGGAAGCCAGGGTTGTTTTGACAAACGATGGTCATTTGGAACTGGGTTGGCATCACCGATTAAATTACGAGATATTTTCGCTGTTTTCCACACGGTTTAAGTTGCATAAACTTGTATACACGCATCATGCTGTGAAATCTCATGAATATTTGTTATTGGATGCTCTAAAAAGAGCTTATGATAAACTAAAGAAAAATGAAATAAAATTTACTGATTTGACGGATTGCGTGGCTTGTGATCAAATAGAAAGTGCTATGATGAAAAACCATATGCGTATGATTCGACGCGATTTGCCGAGTTTGGTAGGGGAAGCGGTTGTGGCAAAATCAAATCCAAAATACCATACAACAATTAAGACAACTCCTTTCCCAATTAGGATTGTAAATATATTGATAGATAAGATTGACATTGGATTTTCGAGTGGTGATGGAAATCCTATGGACCAAGTGTTTTATTATAAGACCGATAGAACAGAAAAAGATGCCATTGAAGGATATTTTATGGAACCAACGTGGTGTAAGACGGAATTCCATGAAAGGATTTTGAGATGTTATGACCTTATTGGAAAAAAAACTCCTGATGCGGAAGTAAATAAAACGGACGCAGGTGCATTTTGGGAAACATATAAAAAAGAACTTAATATTAAATAGAAATTATTGTTTTGATTTGAAAAATGTATAATATATTTTTCTTATTTTTTCTGGTAATTTACAATATTTATAAAAGTTTTTTGAATATGAACAGTATGTTAAAGCAATAGTCGGCTCTAAATTTTCAACACAATGCCACCAATTACGAGGTATATATATTCCATCACCAGCATTTAAAATAATTTCTTTAATTTCAATATCTTTATATAGAGGATATTTTTCATAATCTGGATTAGAAAAATCAACTTCGCTCCATAAAGAGAAAAAGAAATACTTATTTGTTTTATACATTTTTTTATCATATTTTGGTGATACTATTTTTAATTTTTTTTTTCCATGTATAACATACAAAAAACATCTATCATCAAAATCAGTATGCCATGGAGTTTTTGTATTTTTCCCACCACACCAAAAAGAAATAGATGAATTTAAAATATTATCAGTTTTATCTGAATTAAAAACATTTTTACACACATTTTTACAAACATTTTTAAATTTTTTTTCCATGCCAATCATTTTAAAAAATTTATAATCATCTTCATATTTAAAATACCATTTGTCATCATCTAGATCATTTTTTATAAAATCTTTTATGGTTGATTTTTTGTAAACATTTCCTTTAAAATTATCAGGTTTAATATAATTATTATCATATACACATATACTATCTTCCTCTGGCATTGCGTTGGAAGCGCTTTCACATAAATAAATTTCTTTATCTCCGTGATTATTTGATAAGTAATCAAATGTTAAAAAATCAAATTCTGGTATATTTAATGATTTAAATAAAGTAAAGTTTTTTTCTTCTTTATAATGATAATAATAGTAATTGTAAATATAATTAATTATAACTAAAGAAAATATTATGATAAATAAGTAAAAATATTTCATTGATGATACTAAATAAAAATATAATAATTTCATATTTTTATTTCAATAATAACTTGGCTAAATCACAATTTATATCTTGATTAAAATCAACCTCTTTAATATTATCGACCTTTAGTTTTTTCCCATAAATATTTTTATTAAAATTATGAATATGACATTCTACTAATTTACCACCACCACTAATAATTGTTGTCTTTCCATATTGTGATTTTCCATTGAAAATACCACACTCCATTGGGGTTTCAATATTCATATTTGCGGTAGGATAATCTATTTTTCGAGATGTTTGATCACCTTTTATTACTTTACCTTCAATAGATGAAACCAAACTTTCAATAACATTAAATTTTATATAAATAACCAATAAAACTGAAAATCCCAAAATTAAATAAAACAATTTACACATATATTAATAACATATAATAAACTTAAAAACAATATAGTAATTAATATTGTTGCGGATGTGCCTGAGCGGTTAAAGGGGTAGACTTGAAATCTACTGGGCTAAGCCCGCGCGTGTTCGAATCACGTCGTCCGCGTTTTTTTATATTTTTATATTTTTCGAGAGAAAAATATAAAAATAAATTGATATGCTTTTATAGCTTAATTTTATTTAATTGTATTATTAAAGTATGTCTAATCAAACATTTTTAGAATTTATTGGAGCAAAAGATAGAGTTCCAAATGGATATTGGAAAGATATAGAAAATTGTAAAATATTTATGAAATGGTTAGGTAGAAAGTTAGGATATAAAACCACGGAAGATTGGTATAAAGTATCTGCAAAAAATTTTAAGCATAATGGTGCGAACAGTATTTTAAGGGAATATGGCTCTCATATAAATTTAATTAAATCAATTTTCCCAGAGTACGATTGGTTAGAATGGAAATTTACTTATGTTTCAAAAGGATTTTGGAAAGATGTAGAAAATTGTAAAATATATATGAACTGGTTAGGTAGAAAGTTAGGATATAAAACCTTGGAAGATTGGTATAAAGTATCTGGAAAAAATTTTACGGATAATGGTGGTGGTGGATTATTAAATAATTATCATAATGCCTCTCATATAAATTTAATTAAATCTGTTTTCCCTGATTATGAATGGTTAGAATGGAAATTTGTTTGTGCTCCAAATCGTTTTTGGAAAGATATAAAAAATCAAAAAAAATATTTATTGTGGTTAGTAAATAAGTTAGGATATAAAACTCAGGAAGATATCTATAAACTAACCACAATAGATTTTATAGATAATTATGGGAGAGGACTTATATGTGAAATTTGTTCATTCCAAAATTTAATTAAATCAGTTTTCTCAGAGTACGATTGGTTAGAATGGAAATTTAATGTTACTCCAAAAGGGTTTTGGGAAGATAAAAAAAACCAAAAAAAATATTTATTGTGGTTAGGAGAACAATTAGGATATAAAATACTGGAAGATTGGTATAAAGTATATGGAAAAAATTTTAGAGATAATTATGGTGGAGGATTAGTAACTCATAATTATGGAGGGTCTCATATAAATTTAATTAAATCTGTTTTTCCTGATTATGAATGGTTTGAATGGAAATTTATTCATGTTCCAAATAATTTTTGGGAAGATAAAAAAAATCAAAAAAAATATATCATATGGTTAGGAAAAGAATTGGGTTATACTACTATGGAAGAATGGTATAATATAGGGGCTATTCATTTTCATATTAATAATGGCGGTGGGTTATTAGACAAATTTTATAAAAAATTTAATTATGAACAACCTCTTTATCAATTAATTATTGACACATTTCCAGAACATAAATGGGATATAGGTAAATTTAATAATTTAAAAACAGAAGGAAAAATACATGACTGGTTAATCAATAATGCCGAAAAATTACACATTAAAAAAATTACGCCTGGATATAGACCAGAATGGGCTGATTTAAGAGAAACTCACAATACATATTATATA
>ERZ807291.6480-NODE-6480-length-14062-cov-43.669237_pt1 | contig 14062 bp, 14 predicted proteins | sample MGYA00521257_ERZ807291 | MGnify/ENA primary metagenome ERZ807291 (study PRJEB31413, sample SAMN03169783) | marine metagenome | biome: Marine; feature: Water; material: Subsurface seawater | place: North Sea | collected 2011-04-28 | depth 1 m m ...
GCCGTATGCATCCTCGTAATACGCAAATACACCTAAAATTTCAAGTTTTTTTAATGCAATCTACAAAAATAAAAATGATTATGTTATGTATTATTTTTATCTAAGGGATGACTAATGGATTTAATAAATGGGATGAGAGTTTTTGTATCTATTGCTGACAATGGATCATTAGCAAAAGCAGGAAGAGAGCTTGATTTATCTCCATCAGTTGTTTCTAAAAACATCTCTGCATTAGAAGATAGGCTGGGTGCAAGATTATTAAATAGGACTACAAGATCTGTCTCATTAACAGAGGTTGGCTTCGCATACCTTGATAGAGCCAGAAGAATTGTTGGAGATGTAGATGAGGCGGAGGCAGCTGTTTCTAGTGCAACAAATGCCCCTCGTGGGCATCTTAGAATTACGGCTCCAGCCACTTTCTCTTATAGACATGTAGCGCCTCATCTACCTCTGTTTTCTGAAAGGTATCCAGATATAGAAATAGATATGATTATTTCTGATGAATATGTTGACTTAATAGAAAATAATATTGATTTAGCTATTCGAATTTCAGTTATGAAAGATTCATCTTTAATTGCAAGAAAACTTGCTCAAAATCCAAGAACACTTTTTGCATCTCCATCATATATTGAAAAATATGGTAAGCCCAACCATCCAGATCAAATATTAGATCACAACTTAATTACATTTAGGCAAGGTAGTCCTTATAATGACTGGCACTTTTTAGTTGATGGCAAGATTAAATTAATTCATGCCAAGGGAAAGCTTCAATTAAATCATGGTGATGCAATTTTACGATCAGCAATTAACGGTGGCGGTTTAGCTATGTTATCTAGATTTGTAGTTGGAAGACATTTAGCTGCTGGAAATTTAGTTTCTATTTTAGATGAGTACGTTCAAGAGGATGTTCCTATTTATGCGGTATATCCAAGTGGAAAGCATCTTTCACCTAAAGTAAGAGCTTTTTTAGATTTTTTAATTGAAATTTATGGCCCTGTTCCATATTGGGATGAGAAAGGCGATCATAACTCTGACGCCGCGAAAAGAACTATAATTTAATCATACATTTTGACCTGCAACAAATCCACTTGACCATGCCCATTGGAAATTATGTCCTCCTAAATGTCCTGTTACATCTAAAACCTCACCTACAAAATATAATCCGCTATGTTTCTTGCACTCCATGGTGGATGATGAAATTTCATTTGTGTCAATTCCACCTAGGGTGACTTCCGCTGTTTTGTAACCTTCTGTTCCATCTGGAAGTATAGTCCAATTATGAATAAAATCAGTTACTTTAAGGAGCTCTTCATTTGATGTTTCACTGATTTTTTTATTAATCTTTAATTTATTACAAATAGCTAAGGCCAACTTATTTGGAAGTATGTCTGATAAAATATTGCTGACATTCTTTTTAGCTGAGTTTTTTCTTTTTTGAATTAAAATTTCATAAATATTAAGTGCAGGTAGTAAGTTAATACTTATTGATTTTCCTTCCTCCCAGTATGAAGAAATTTGTAATATTGATGGTCCACTTATTCCTCTATGAGTAAAAACCAGACCTTCTTCAAATGAAGTTTTACCAATAGTAACTGAGGCATTTAGAGATATGCCTGCAAGATTTTTGCAAAATTCTAATGTGTCACTCTTAAAAGTAAGAGGAACAAGTGCAGGAAACAAATTAGTTACATTTAGGTTAAATTGTTTGGCTATTTTGTAACCTAAGTCAGAAGCACCTATCTTTGGGATAGATAAACCACCAGTAGCAACGACTAGAGATTTTGATGAATAAGTACCTTTATTAGTTTCAATGAAATAGGTATCTTTTTTTTTGGAAATATTATTGATAGATGTTTCCATTTTTATTTTGATATGTTGTTTTTCACATTCAAAAATTAACATGTCTATTATTTCTTTTGCAGATTTTTTGCAAAATAATTGACCTAACTTTTTCTCATAAAACTCAATACTATGTTTGTTTACTAAGTTTATGAAGTCATTTTGATCATACTTACCAAATGCAGATTTAGAAAAATGGATATTTTTTGAAATAAAGTTACCATTACTACTATATAAGTTTGTAAAATTACACCTTCCACCTCCAGAAATTCTAATTTTTTCTCCTATTTTTGAAGTATGCTCAATTAAACAAACACTTTTATTCCTTCTCCCAGCTTCAATACTACACATCAAACCTGCAGCACCTGCACCAATGACTATAACATCGTATTTATCAATCATCTGTTAATACTCTTTGATAACTTGAAATTAGTACTTATATTCTCTTTTAAGAATTCAAATGCTTTACTTTATTGATATTGAAGACTAAAACATCATTCTAGTATATTTTAATTTAGTATATGAAAAAAATATTCTAAATTCTTTAAATAATAAAACTCTTGTGAATTCTGAAAGATAACAATGTTAGAAGCGTCTGGAATACCTGCACCTATTGTAAAAGCAATGAAAGATAGGGGGTACGAAAAATTAACTCCTGTCCAAGAAGAAGTGAGTAAAGAAAGTTATTCTGGGTTAGACTTGTTGGTATCTGCACAAACAGGTTCTGGTAAAACTATAGCATTTGGATTTGCAATCGTAGAAAATCTTTTGGCTGGAAACAAAGTATTTAAAACTCCTCAATCACCTGAAGCTCTTATTATTGTCCCTACAAGGGAATTGGCTTTGCAAGTTAAAAACGAATTAACATGGGTTTTAGATTCTTTAGATGCAAAAATAGTTTCTTGCGTGGGTGGAATGGATATAAGAGCTGAAAGAAGAAACTTAGAAACAAAACCTAATATTGTTGTAGGGACCCCTGGAAGATTAAGAGATCATATAGAAAGAAATTATTTCAAGGTATCAAATATTAAGACTGTTGTATTAGATGAAGCGGATGAAATGTTGGATATGGGTTTCAGGGAAGACCTTGAAGCCATTTTAGACACAACTCCTGTAGAAAGACAAACTTTAATGTTTTCTGCAACTGTGTCGAAAGGTATAGCTAATTTAGCCAAACGTTATCAAAAAGAAGCTATTAGAATATCGGTTGGGCAATCTAACTCACAACATGTAGACATAGATTATAAGGCTTACAAGATAATCATGAGTGATCAAGAGAATGCTATCATCAATACTCTAAGATATTATGAAGCTACTAACGCTATTGTTTTTTGCGCTACTAGGGTAGCTGTTAATCACATGACTAGTCGATTGACTAACAGAGGTATATCTGCCGTAGCCTTGTCTGGAGAGTTAAGCCAAAATGAAAGAAATATGGCTTTGCAAGCAATGAGAACATCTAAGGCAAGAGTTTGTGTTGCCACTGATGTAGCTGCTAGAGGTTTAGATCTACCTAATCTTGATTTAGTTATTCATGCTGATATCCCAAGAACTTCTGACACTTTACTTCATCGAAGTGGACGTACGGGTAGAGCGGGAAGGAAAGGTGTTTGCGCTGTTTTAGTACCGCATAACCGATCAAGAATAGCTGAACGACTTTTTGCACAGGCAAATATCAAACCAACTTGGTTATCACCTCCTTCGAGAGATGAAATTCTAAAGGAAGACAGAAAAAGAATTGTTGAAAATAAAATTCTAGAAGATCCAATCACAGAAGATGAAAAAGCTTTTGTTGACGATTTGACCTCAAAAAATACTATAGAGCAACTAGCAGTTGCTTATTATAGGTTAATTGGCAAGGATTTGTCTGCACCAGAGGACTTGCGAGATCCAAATGATAAAAAGAACCTGAGTTCATCTAAAAACGGTTTTGAAGATAGTATTTGGTTTGAGCTATCAGTTGGTAAAGAAGAAACTGCAGAGCCTAGGTGGTTAGTAGCGATGTTATGTAAAGCTGGTAACTTATCTAAGAGAGATATTGGTTCAATTAAAATTCAGCCAAAAGTTACACTCGTTGAAATCTCTGAAAAAAAATCAGACACATTAAAGGCTTTTTCAAAAGATAAAAAACCCATAGAACGTCATATAATGGTCAAAATTCTTACAAAACCTCCTGCGTTTGTTTCTTCAAGTAAAGATAATAAGAATAGGTTTAAAAAAGTAGATGATAGGTCTGTTTTCAAAACTTCAAGAGAAGAAGGTTCAAAGAGCTTCCAAGGTAAAAGAAAATCAGATAGGTGGAGAAATTCAGAGAAAAGAAGAACAAAACAAACACCGTCTACAGATAATGCAGAAAATAAAAATAATGTATCTTTTGATACTAAGAGTAAAAAGAAAAAGTCTTTGAGCAGAAGAAAAAAACAAAAAATAATTTAGTAGGTCTGGTAAAGTATTCAGCAAAAAGATTAAGTAAAAGGACAAAGTTTTTAAAAATTAAGTTTTTACCTACGTCAATTTTGATTATTTTTTTTGTTAATTATATAAATTCCAAGACATGTAAGAAATAATGAAATAAATATTTGTTCATTAATGACGTCATTCATTATCAGCCAGCCAAACATAACACCTGATATTGGAGTTAAAAAAGCAAAAGAGCTGGTGCTGCTAGCGGAATACTTGGACATTACCCATAACCAGCCTATAAAACCTAAACACATTATTACAATAACCTGAAAAGAAAAAATGAGTGTTAGTTGTGCGTCCAACTCTCTTATGTAATCATCAAGCATAAATGAAACAGGTAATAAAATAATGCCGGAAACAATAAGTTGATATAAAAGTTGCGTCTCTGGAATGGATCTTGTTAATCGAGTTGTTTTAAGCATTATAGCTATAATGGCCCAGCAGAAACTGGCAAGTAAAGAAAACAAATCTCCGTAAAACTGTCTAATATCATAGTTAGTTATGGGTTGATAAACTGCAAAAACTAATCCTACAAAAGCTATAATTAAACCAATAGATTTATTAAGGTTAAGACGGTCATCCTTAATGAGAAAATGAGCGGCAATCGTTAACCATACTGGCATAGTATAAAATATTAATGAAACGCGAGTCACTGTAGAATAATCAAGAGCTGTAAATAGTAAAATAAACTCTACTGCAAAAAGAACTCCGGCAATTAAACCTGGCAACAAACTACCATCAAAAAAATTTATTTTTTTCTTTGTGAAGTAGCAATAAATTAAAATGGGAATGATTGCTAAAGTTGATCTAAGGGCAACTTGAAAGATTGGATGCATGCCGACGTTTACTAATTTTACAAGAACTTGGTTAAGGCCAAGTAAGATTGAAAAAACTATTAGAAAAGTTGCAGCAATTCCATCAATTGATTTGTTTGTCATATAGTTTTGGTATTATGAAAAATAACTACCACCATTTACATGTATTGTCTGCCCTGTAATAAAATCGGAATTTGGACCACATAGATTAGATATCATGGTAGCAACTTCTTCAGGATATCCTTTTCTTCCTACTGGTGGGTTGGAGTGAGAGGGGTGTACTAGACTGCTTCCAGCTGATGCTCCTCTTACTGTATCAATCAATCCTGGAACTACAGTGTTAATAGTAATTCCTGTTTCTGCATATTCCATAGCCAAAGCCCTGGTAAACCCAACCACAGCTAGCTTAGAAGTTATAACATGAGCCCTGCCAATAGCGCTAATGTGACCAGATAAACCACCTAAATTGATAATTCTACCCCAACTATTCTTTTTCATCTCTGGCAATGCAGCTTTACACGTATGAAATAATGAATCTAGATTGATTGACATTACAAACCGCCAATCATCAAATGTCATGTCTTCAAATTTATTAAATTCTCTTTGAGATGCGTTGTTTACAAGAACTGATACTTTACCTAATTTCGAAGCCTCAAAAACAAGCTCTTTAGAAGTTTCAGGCTTGGTTAGGTCTCCAATAACTCTACTTGTCAGTATTCCAGTTTCTTTAACTATTTTTATAGTTTCATCTGCGCCTTTTTGGTCTGAGTTTGCATGAACTAAAACGTTATAACCTAATTTTGCTAAGCCCTCACAAGTGGCTCTGCCGATGTTCTTGGCTGCTCCAGTAACAATGGCTACTTTATCTTTATTATGATTCATTTGATGAAATCCTTAATTAGTTACGAAATTATACAATAGTATCTTGTAAATTATATATAAGCTTATTTAATGTATAAACTTGAAATATTTAATTTACTATTTAACATGTAAATTATTATTAATAAATGGATAAAGTTATGGCTGAAGTTACTAAAGATTGGCGTAATGATATTTACGCAGTTTTTAAAGAATTGAATATTACAATGGTTTCTCATGTGCCAGATGCTGGTCATACTCCTCTTATAAACTTATGTGAAAAAGATAACGAGATTGAAGTGGTTACTTTGACAACCGAGCAAGATGGAGTTGGCCTATCTTGCGGTGCGTATGCAGGTGGAAAAAGAAGTGCTCTATTGATGCAATCTAGTGGTGTTGGAAATTGTATAAATGCACTCGCGTTACCTAATATATGCCGTATACCTTTTTTGACCTTAGTTTCTATGAGAGGTGAGTGGGGAGAATTTGTTCCTTGGCAAGTGCCAATGGGTTTAGGGACGCCCAAAGTTTTAGAAGCAATGGACATTAAAGTTTTTAGAGCAGATTATAAGGATGAAGTTGGATCTACAGTAGATGCGGCCGCTAGATTTGCATTTAATACTAATCGTTCAGCTGCAGTTTTATTATCCCAAAAAATGATTGGGGCAAAACAGTTCAAAAATGGATAAAATATTATGATTGAAAGAAGACCGTTTGTTCAAAAAATTTTAAAGAATAGAAAAGATAACTTAAGGGTTGTAAGTGGTATTGGTACATCTACCTGGGACCTAATGTCTGCAGGAGATAATGTAGGAAATTTTGGTTTCATAGGTGCTATGGGGCAATCTATTCCATTTGCTTTAGGTCTAGCTAAAGCAAAACCTAATTATAGAATATTGTTATTCACTGGTGATGGCGATACGTTAATGAGCCTTGGTTCGATATCTACTATAGCCAATCACCCTGTATCAAATCTTACTATGATTGTTCTAGATAACGAGTCATATGTAGAAACTGGAAGTCAACCTACTGCCACTGCAGGAAAAACCGATTTAGAATTAATTGCCAAGGGTTCAGGAATAAATAACTCATATACGGTTAAGAGTGAAGAAGGTTATGAGAAGATAATGAAAACTGTATACGAAGAGGAAGGTCCTTCTTTTATTGTTGTTAAGTGTAAACCCAAAGCTACACCATTAGTATTTCCGCATTCCTTTGATGGTTCAGTGTCTATAAATAGATTTATGAGTTCGATGAACTCATAATGTCTAATAAGAAAATAATTAACATTGGAATCATTGGTATTGGCACAATTGGTAAACGTCATTTAATGGCTATTGACCAAATAGATGATATTAATTTAGTTGGAATTGTAGATTTAAGTGAGCCAGCACAAAAGTTTTGTATAGATAAAAATATTCCATTATTTAAAAATTTAAATCACTTGTTACAAAATAACCGAGTTGATGGTGTTATTATTTCAACTCCAACTATTAGTCATTGTGAAAATGCCATCTCGGCCATGGAGCTTGGCTTAGATATTTTAATAGAAAAGCCAATTGCAGCAACTACAATCGAGGCACAAGAGATTACAAAAACTGCAATTAAGAACAAATGTAAAGTTTTGGTTGGTCATCAAAGAAGGTTTTATCCATTAGTATTAAAGACTAAGGAAATTGTTAAAAATGAAGAGTTAGGAAAAGTTGTAGGTTTATCTGGCTTGTGGGCATTACGAAAGGACAAAGATTATTTTATACCAGGTTGGAGAAAGGAGGTGACTGCGGGTCCAGTTATCACAAACCTTATTCACGATATTGATTATTTAAGATTTATTTTTGGGGATATAGGTGAAGTTTCTGCATTTTCTTCAAATATTGTAAATAATTTTAATAAAGAAGATATAGTAACTGCAAACCTAAAATTTAAAAATGGTATATTAGGAAATTTCCTAATTACTGACTCTGGTACATCTCCATGGTCTTGGGAAACGGCTACGGGAGAAAATATACATTTACCAAATTTAATTGAAAATAATCTAAGGATTGTAGGCACTAAAGGATCTCTAGAATTTCCAAATCTAAAGATATGGAAATATAAAAATAATGGTGAAAATTGGATGGATGAAATATATTCTCAAGATTTTACCGTTTCAAATATTGATCCTTATATTTCTCAAATCAATCATTTTAAAGATGTAATAAATAGGAAAGTAGAACCAGTTACTAGTTCAGAAGACGCAGAACTTACTTTAAAAGTTGCTTTATCTATATTAGATTCAGCTGTTAATAAAAAATCCATTTCGATTTAACTAAATTTAATCAATTATTAATTAGGAGTAGAAGATGTTTGATCTAGGTTTAAAAAATAAAGTTGTCCTTATAACGGGTGGTAGTGACGGATTAGGCTATGCTTCTGCAGAACTTCTTGCTTCAGAAGGTGCCAAGGTTGTTATTTGTGGTAGAAGAGAAGATTATTTAAAAGAAAAAGCAAAAATAATTTCAGAAAAAACTAAGAATGATGTTTTAGGAATTAAAGCTGATGTTAGTAAGGCAGAAGATTGTAAAAGTTTAGTTGAACAGACTATATCTAAGTTTAAGAAAGTAGATATTTTAGTTAATAATGCTGGCGCCTCTGCTGCAGCTTTGTTTGAAGATGTAACTGATAAAAACTGGGAAGATGATATAAATTTAAAATTATTGTCTACAATTAGAATGTGTCGCTTAGTTATTCCTCATATGAAAACTAGTTCAGGAGGAGTGATTATAAATGCTACAATTGGTGGCGGTAAAGCTCCCAATGCTGGTTCACTCCCTACGACAGTAACCAGAGCTGCAGGTATTAATTTAACTAAATCATTAGCTAATCAATATGCTAAGGATAATATTAGAGTTAATACCATTTGCATTGGTTTGATCAAAAGTGCTCAATGGGATCGTAGATCTGGTAATGGCAGTGTAGAAGATCTTTATAATGAAATGTCAAAAAAAGTTCCAATGGGGAAGGTTGGAGAAGAAATAGATTATGCAAACTTAGTAGCTTTTTTATCTTCCCATAGGAGTGCTTATATTACTGGAACTGCAATTAATTTAGATGGAGGTTTGTGCCCTGTAGTCTAGTTGAAATTTTCACCTCAACTTTTAATTCTTGGCGGGCTAACTTCAGCAATTTCACAAGCATAATCTAAAAGAGCGCTAAAATCTTTTTTGGCAAATTTACCTGACCTTGCCTGTGCATAAACTGCCTGAACGGAAGACCCAACAGGTAGGCCAACTCTAAAACTATTTGCCGTTTCTATAGCTAACCCCATATCTTTATGGGCTAGATCGATAGTAAATCCTGGTTCAATATCATTTTGAAGAACTTTGGACATAAAGTTTATATGGAATTGTCCATTATTAGCTGTTGTTCCTGCATTTACCTCTTTAAAAGTATTGAGATCTAATCCAATTTTTTTTGCTAGTGTTAGAGCTTCTGCAGTAATTTGTGCAATACTTAAGATTTGAAAATTATTTACAACTTTTGCTCTTATTCCTGAACCTACTTTTCCACATCTTATAATAGTTGTACCCATGGCATTTAATAAAGGCTCAACTTTTTTAAAAGCTTCCTCATTATCACAACCTACCATAAAAAGAGAATCTCCTGATATTGCATGACTAACTAATCTTCCGACTGGTGCATCTATAAAATTAACACCTTTTGCCACGCATGCTCCATAAATCTCATCTGTACCTATTGGAGCAATTGTACTCATTTCTAATATAATTGTCCCAGGTTGAACGTTTGCTAATACGCCATCATTATCCATAATAACTGATTTTACATTTTCAGTAGAAGGTAGCATCGTTATAACAATGTCAGCATCTTGGACTGTTTCCTTAATATTTTCACCAGGAACTGCACCTAAATTTATATGAGGTTTCATTTTCTCTTTTTGTATATCAAACACAAATAAATTAGTTTCTTTTTTTATAATATTAAGAGCCATTGGTCCCCCCATAGCTCCAAGGCCAATAAATGCTATTTTGCTGTCCATAAACAACTCTCCTAAAATTCTGCTAATAAACTAATCATTAGTCAGTTTTGGTTAAAAAATGTCAAAAATATATGTAAACATAATACCTAATTCTTTATTATAAGCGAATGATAGAAAAAAATAAAACTATTCCATCTGACTTTATAATTATTGGTGGGACTGGCAATCTCTCCAAAAGTAAAATTTTACCAGCTTTGTTCTGGAGATATTTAGATAACCAGATTGATGAAAAATCAAAAATAATCTTATGCGATAAGAAAATCAGTTCTAAAAATAAATTCATTTCTTTACTCGAAATTAATTGTAAAGAGGCAATCAATAAAAAAATTAGTAATAAAAATAAATGGGATGAATTTGTTAAAGCTATAAACTTTTTAGAATTAGATGTTGTTTCTGGAGAAGGTCATATAAATCTTCTTAGTATAATTAAAGAAAAATTTGATGAGACAAGGCCTATAATTTTTTATTTAGCAATATCCTCAACTTTATTTGGGAAAAGTTGTAAGTTTATTAGAGATACTGGATTAAATGTTCCGCAGAGTAGATTAGTTATTGAAAAGCCAATTGGTAAAGATAAGTTAAGTGCAATTTCAATTAACAAAGAGATTTCAGGTATTTTCGATGAAAGCCAAATTTACAGGATAGACCATTATTTAGGAAAAGAAACAGTCCAAAATTTAATGGCTTTGAGATTTGCAAATACAATTTTTGAAAATCAGTGGAATAATAATCATATCGACCATGTACAAATTACTGTTTCAGAAACAATTGGTGTTGAAGACAGGGTAAGTTATTATAATGAGTATGGTGCTATCAGGGATATGTTACAAAATCATCTTCTCCAACTAATATGTTTAATCGCTATGGAACCACCATCTTTTTATGAAGCAGATCAATTAAGAGATGAAAAATTAAGAGTTTTAAAAGCTTTAAAAGCTGTAAGTAAAAAAGAAATCCAGATTGGTCAATACAGAAACTTTTCAGATGAATTAGGCATGAGTTCAAATACTGAAACCTTCGTTGCTCTTAAAATAATGATTAATAATTGGAGATGGGCAGGAGTACCATTTTATGTCAGAACAGGCAAAAAACTATCTATCAAGGCTAGTGAAATTATAATCACTTTTAAAAATAAGCCACATAATATCTTTTCATACTTTACACCTGATACAGAAGATACACCAAACAGACTAATAATTAGAGTGCAGCCTGAAGAGGGCTTGAAATTAAAATTAACATCGAAAGCGCCAGGTCCAGGTGGTATGAGATTTTTCCCATCAGAACTTAACCTATCTTTTGGTGATACATTTGAGAATAGGTTACCAGATGCTTATGAGAGATTATTGATGGACGTTGTCAGAGGTAATCAAACTCTTTTTATGAGATCAGACGAAGTGCTTGCTGCATGGGATTTTATTGATCCAATATTACATTTAACAAAAGATATGGAAGCTCAACTATATAGAACTGGAACAATGGGCCCAGAGGATAAAATTTTAACCTTAGACGGTTATCAATGGCTTGATCCAAAAGGTTAATAGGTATGAATGTTTCTAAATTTATAATAGAAAAACTAAATTTAGCTATAGAAAGAGAGGGCCAAGCTAGTCTGGTGGTATCAGGTGGAACTAGCCCAATTAGTATTTATGAAGAATTATCAAAAGCAGACATTTCATGGTCAAAGGTATTTTTAACATTAGTAGACGATAGATTAGTTGAACCCAACCATGAAGATAGTAACCAAAATCTTCTGTATAAACATCTCATTAAAAATAAAGCTAAAGTTATAAAATTCTTTCCTCTTGATGACAAAGTCAGATTCAATAAAGATTTTAAAAAACCGTTTGATATAACTTTGTTGGGTATGGGTGAAGATGGACATTTTGCTTCATTATTTCCTAATATGATAAATTTACCAGAAGCATTTTCTTTAAAAGCAACACCTAAGGTGTTAAAAACTGACGCTTTAGGGAGTCCACTTCATCCAAGGATTACAATGAATTTATCAATGATAATGGAAAGTTCTTTTATAATTTTATTAGTAAAAGGTAAACTCAAGCAAGATATTCTCGATAAAGCAAATATGAATAGTGATTATCCAATTCATTATTTAATTAAAAATAGAAATAAAAAAATTTTAATTAAAAAAATTAATGATTAGTTTTACTTTTATGAAGCTGAAGCAATAGCAGAGTGTAATAACACATTTGTGCTTGAATAAGCCCATTCAGGCTTTATCTCTTCTGCTTCATTATGACTTAATCCATCAACACAAGGGCACATAATCATTGCTGAAGGAGCAACTGTATTAATCCAGCATGCGTCATGACCTGCACCTGAGACTATGTCTTTATAAGAATACCCGAACTTCTTAGCATTAGTTCTGAGATGATCTAAACATTCTTTATTAAACTCAACAGGATCAAAACCACCAATTTGTTCTATTTGAATTTGTACATTATATTTAAGGCATATTTCATTTGCTGTGAATTTTAATTCTTTTTCCATTTTATTAAGTTTATTTATATCTGGTGATCTAATGTCGACTGTTAATAAAGTTTCACCTGCAATTACATTTCTAGAATTTGGAGAAACTTCGATATGACCAACACTACCAAGAGCGTTAGGTTGGTTTTGATTTGCTATAGTATTAACAGCTAAAATTATTTCTGACATAGCTAAGGAGGTGTCTTTTCTAACATTCATTGGTGTAGTGCCAGTATGTTGTTCTTTACCTGTTAATTTAACTTCTAACCACTTAAGCCCTTGTCCGTGTGTTACTATTCCAATATCAATTTCCTCTGTTTCTAATATTGGTCCTTGTTCAATGTGCAATTCGTAATAGCATTGAAACTTTTGTGCTCCGACAGGTTCTGAGCCTTTCCATCCAATTTTACTAAGCTCATTCCCAAAAACATTGCCCTCGGCGTCTTTTGCTGAAAGAAGAGTATTTACATCATATATTCCGGCATATCCGGCCGATGCCATCATTGCAGGAGGAAAACGAGAACCCTCTTCATTTGTCCAATTTACGACCAAGATTGGATGTTTTGTTTGAATATTTAAATCATTTAGAGTTCTAACAATCTCCAAACCAGCTAAAACCCCAAGAACTCCATCATATTTACCACCTGTTGGTTGTGTATCTAAATGACTACCAATAACAACAGGTAGTGCGTTTTTATCTGTTCCTTCTCTTTTAAAGAACATTGATCCAAGCTCATCAACTTTCATGGTCATACCAGCATCCTCAGACCATTTTTGTAATAATTTTCTTGCTTCTCCATCTTCTGAAGTCACAGTTTGTCTGTTATTACCTCCAGCAATTCCAGGTCCAATTTTAGCCATTGTCATCAAACTATCCCAAAGTCTATCGCTATTAATTGATATATTTGTTTCTTTTACCATTCGAATATCCTTTTACTTAGACATTAATTAGCTTAATAAATTGTGACATATTAAAATTAAGTTAAATGAATTTAATAGGAATTTGAAGTGTTTAAATTAGATAAGAGATTAGAAAAAGATACCTTTTTAATAAAAAATTTAGAAAATTTCCAAGTAAGACTTATGAATGCAAAAGATTTTTTTTGGATAGTTTTAATACCTAATAAAGCTAATTTAATTGAATTAAGTGATTTAAATATAAATGAAAGGAATTACTTAATGAATTTTGCTATTGAATTAGGAAAGTTTATCAAAACTGCAGAAAAGTATGACAAAGTAAATATTGGAATGTTAGGTAATGTAGTTTCTCAATTACATTTACACGTTGTCTTAAGAAAAATAGATGATACTGCATGGCCAGGACCTGTTTGGGGCATGGACTTTAATTATCTTGATGAAAAAACAAAAAAATATAGATCAGAATTAGTTAGTAAGTTTGTAGTTTGATATTTAATTAACTTTAATTATCAATTTTTTTTGGAAAAGTAATTTTAATTTGATCGAATAAGATATAATAAGCAAGGCTGCTTATAACGACCACACCCCCAAAAATCATAAAAATATTTGGTGTTTCGTTAGTTCCTAACCAAACCCAAAATGGTCC
>ERZ807291.6482-NODE-6482-length-14062-cov-5.649818_pt1 | contig 14062 bp, 11 predicted proteins | sample MGYA00521257_ERZ807291 | MGnify/ENA primary metagenome ERZ807291 (study PRJEB31413, sample SAMN03169783) | marine metagenome | biome: Marine; feature: Water; material: Subsurface seawater | place: North Sea | collected 2011-04-28 | depth 1 m m ...
CGACGCTCTTCCGATCTGATAGCGCTTTACCGAAAAAGAGCAAGCGTCGCCAGGGCTCCAGCAAGAACACCATCAGTTTGGACATATAATCTTGCACAAAGAGCAGTTACATGCTCTTGGTATAAGTCAAGACGGTTACGGCGAAGTTATACAGAGGTCTGCTTTCTATCCACCTCACCTTCTCCGTAACAGGTGTCGCATGTATCATATGGCATAGTTGTGTAACCACTTGCATTGCAATACATGCACTTTATTCCATTACAGTGCTGACATATTTCAATCTCTTTTTTGACCCATCCAATGCCTTTACATGTAGCGCATTGGATTCTTTTTTCGGTTTGTGAACAGTTGTTGTTCCTTGACTCCGGCATATCATAAACCACATATATTTAATTGTATATTTCACCCAATACTTAACACAGAACAAGTACCACGCGTAACAAGGTATAATGTGATGTGATAGGCTCTTTTAGCTCAGGGGTAGAGCATTAGTCTTGTAAACTAAAGGTCGTGTGTTCGAATCACACAGGGAGCATAAATGATGTACAGTCTTCGTACGGTTGTACATCATTGCTTGGTTAGCAATGATAATCCATTACCTGGTTTGCATTGTCGCTAAACCCAATGCTTTGTCTTCCCAACTTAATGACAAAGCAGTACCAGTTATCCTTTTCTTGTAGTCTGTGCCAGATTTGATCGTTTGCGTATATCCAATGTTTCATCGTCTTGTCCAATTCAGGTATAGCGTATTCGTATAATTCTATTAGCTTATCGTAATAGTGACCGTTTACAATGTAGGCTGATGCGGTAGAGCACTTGGTTGTCTTCACGAGAAATACGTTATTCATGTCAAGTTCTCCGTGGTGTAAATTATATGCCAAAAAACACACGTCGAACCTCGGATTGTAACGAAACAGTTTGTTGAGTTCTGTTTCTATCAAAAGCGGAGACTCGGTGAAGACGAAATCGTCCTCCAAAATAAGCACGTTTTTGTAGTTACGCTCCTTTGCGAGTTTAATTACAGCTAGGTGAGATTTTGTACACCCTACAATACCTTTGGGTGGGGCGGCATATACAGCACTAAACCGCTCCGCTTTCCAGTGCATTTTTTTCAGTTCATGCGCGATCTCTTCTTTTCGGTCCGCGCGCTTATCCAAATTAATATAGAATATGTGATCTATATTGCACGACATACAACTGCATAAGAAAATTATTACGTGTGTTTTCTGCATTGAATTACAAGATACTACATGCGACATTGTTTGATAATAACTTTCTCGTAAAAAATAACAACTATGAGCGGGACACCGATCACATAAATCCAGTAAAATGCGTCACTTTTTGACCACACGAACCCCGTATCAAGATCGCCGTGTATATATTTTGCAAGCAAGGATACAAGTAAGGGTATCACAATATACGTAGGTAGATTTGAATTATTTGGTAAGCGCAACATGAAGACAGTTGCAATCACAAGAAATAGTGTGATTTTTCGTAGTTTCGTCAATTTCATATAATATACTATACAATATACCAAGATTATTACCTGAAGCACAGAAGTCAAACGAGATAGCCGCATGTGGCTTCCTTGAATGCATCGTTCGTATCGGCCAGCTTCATCATATGTTGATGTATCTCATCTCCTCTATCAGGGTTAACATGTTGGTAAGAATACACAAGTAGCCTCATGGTGCTGATGTAGAGCCCGTAATCAATGGATCCGTGGATTTCCAAATGGTGGTTTTCAATAGAATCAAGAATTTTTTCTCCGCAATCTACTACATCCTCCAGATACATCATATCAAAAGACGGGGCAAGTACTGCATGGTACACGTAATAAAGATCTTTTGTGATGTGAATGAAATTGTTTAAAATGTGTTGATAGTCTCCATACGCGCGTTCAATATCATCCCTAAATTCGTCAAGCACTTCAAGATAGAACATCTCCTCACCATGTCCGTATCCTGCGATTGTTGTTTCCACAAACACCTGCTTTAACCGTGTCAGTATTTTCTTTCCCACATCGGCACCACAGATAAACAAACACCCACACACGAGCCAGCGGTATTCAAGGTAGTACTCTATTTTATGTACCTTCTCCTTATACTTCTTATCTACACACCCCATAACCTGTAGATGGAACTTGTCTGTTTTGGTGTTGTCCAGCACGTAGGTGAGTTTGTTCATAGAGTAATCCGTGCATATTTTGTTGTTGTTTTCTTCGTCTGTTTTTAGATTGGAATCTACCCAACCAAATCTGGCTGTCTGGAAAGGGTTTTCGTCAATGACCTGAAGAACAAAGTCAAATTTGTTACATACCAGCAAATGAGACTCTGCACAGGTTCTTTCATCTTCTGTGGGCCAGTAACCTTGTCGGTTTCTCTTTACCTTTTGCGTGAATTGAGACGTCCATATATCTTCGTACTCACATACTTTGTATCGTGTGAGTTTATCGTATCCGTAAAGAACCCGCTCTTCTTGAATTTTATCAATAATATGCTGGTTTCCAAAAATAACAAGGTAGATCGGCTGTTTCAGCAGAATGCGCAGTCCCTCCAGTGATTTTTCCACCGAGCGAGCCCCTCCATGGTATTTAGACAAATCAAAACACGCAGTTACAAGAGTGCAATTCGGTGTTAGCATGTGTATAGTTACGCGTGTATATATTGGGTAAACGCAATTTTTATATTATTTGAACTAATATGTCATAATATATCTTGACGATACATATATATATACTTCTGTATGCCAAAAACAACACATAGCGATGATGTCTCTGTAGACAACAACGGCCCGCTGGAGGGTCCTCGTGACATGACTAGAAGGTGCGGAATATTTATATTCAGACGAGATTTCAGGATAGAGGATAACAATGGGCTGAATTGGATGAGTTTCCATTGCAAGAACATCCACCCTGTGTTTATATTCACCCCAGAACAAGTGGGAGGAGGGAACGACTTCAAGTCCAATAATGCAGTTTTGTTCATGATCCAAAGCCTGGTTGATCTGGAACAGCAGATTACAAAAAGAGGCGGTACTCTCACATGTTTTTATGGAAAGAATTCCACGGTGATCCAAGAACTCGTCAAGAAGCTAGATGTTGATTATGTATGCTTTAATCGGGACTATACGCCTTATGCGAAAAAAAGAGACGACGAGATATTTGCTCTTTGTAAGAAGCTGGGGGTGACCTGTGAGAGTGCTCCTGACTACTACCTTCACGAGCCTGGCACGATACATAACGGTAGTGGAGATACATACAAGAAATTCACTCCGTATTATGAGACCGCAAAGACACAGAAAATACAAGAGGTATACGGGTACCCTATCAAGTTTTCTAGATCGCCTGTGTCGCGTGTCACGTCCCATATTTCTCTCGCTTCCGCAATGGAAAGGTTCACCAAACCCAATCCGGATATATTGGTAACAGGAGGGAGAAGTGAAGCCCAGAGGGAATTGAAGTCTGCAAAACAACGTATAAAGAACTATAACCATACCCGAGACAACCTTGAAAAAGAAACATCGCAGTTATCTGCCTATATCAAGTTCGGTTGTGTCTCTATACGGGAGGTATATTCTGCTTTCAAACACAATAGTGGCTTCGTTAGACAACTCATGTGGAGAGACTTTTACGCGGAAATTCTAAACGCATATCCTCACGTCATAGGTAGTGCAATGAAGCCCAAGTACAACAAAATCAAATGGAAATACAACAAACGGTGGTTTGATGCGTGGTGTAAGGGAGAAACAGGATTTCCGCTTGTGGATGCGGGCATGAGACAAATGAACGCTACTGGGTATATGCACAACAGAGCTCGGTTAGTGGTTGCCTGTTTTCTCACCAAGTCGCTATTGATTAGCTGGAAACACGGTGAAAAGTATTTTGCCACCAAGCTCACTGATTATGATCCGGCAAGTAACAACGGAAACTGGCAATGGGTTGCTTCTACCGGCGCGGATTCGCAGCCATACTTTCGTATTTTTTCTCCAACAGAGCAACTTAAGAAACACGACCCTGATTCTGTGTACGTCAAGAAGTGGATCCCTGAACTGAAAGACGTACCTTCTCGTGACATCATTAACTGGGATACCAAACATCAAGATCACGTGCAGTGTGGATATCCTAAACCGCTGGTTGATTTTGTAAAACAGCGGGATCTGGCGTTGCAGATGTTCAGTTCGGCGGTGGGGTCGTAGATTCATACAAATAGTATATCGCGCCAGAACAATATAGACACATGATTCATACAATAGGTATAGTTTGATGTCTAGTGAGGATGCTGTGATCGGAGAATCGGTCGCCGACCGCGTGACTGTATTTACATCCGCGATTACCCAATCTGAATGTGAGCATATCATAGAAATAGCTCAACCTCACATGAAAGCCTCTATCGTTTCAGGTGAGAAGGGCGGGTTTGTTTCGCCAGGGAGACAAAGCTCCAATTGCTGGATCGCGCACAATACGACGAACATAACGCGCAGTGTTTGCAGAAGAATCGCGCATACCGTGAATATGTCGTTGGACCGCGCAGAGAAAATGCAGGTTATTTATTATCCACAAGGAGGAGAATACAAACCTCATTACGATGGGTGGGATCATGACAACAGCGACAAACAGCGGCGCGTGATGAAACGCGGAGGGCAGCGATTGACCACAGCACTTGTTTATTTGAATGACGTGGAGGAAGGTGGAGGCACCATTTTTCCGCGCAAGAATGTTACTGTAGAGGCAAAGATGGGGAACATGGTGGTGTTTTCCAACTGTGAGGAGAATACAAACAAGAAGGACGACCAAAGTCTGCACGGAGGAATGCCTGTGATAAAGGGAGAGAAATGGGCATTCAATTTATGGTTTAGAGAGGCTCCTACCACAAAGATTATGTACCAGACATAGAACCATGTATTTGTGCACACAGCAAAAAAGTAATATTGTAAGTATATAAGAACAATTAAGAATGGGGTGCAGACGACGGGATATAAGATGCAAAGCCAGAGAAGCAGCAAACCGAGCCCGTGACGCTGCCAATAGAGCGAGACGTGAAGCTGATAGACGAAGACGTCAAGCCGCCGAGCGTATAAAAAAGGCAAAACGAGTCGCTGCAGAAAGAGCAAAGCGAGCAAAACGTGCGGCGGCTGCAAGAGCAAAGAGGGTCGCTGCGGAAGCGAAACGAAGGGCGATTGCCAAGGCCAACAAAATACGCGAGGCAGCACTACGGGCAAAACGCGAGGCCGCAAACAGGGTGAGAAGAGCGGCGGAAGCTGCAAAGAGGGCGGTAGAAGAACAAGCGAGAAAGGTAAGAGAGGCGGCAGAGGCTGCAAAACGAGCGGCCCAAGCGGCTGCGAAAAAGTTAAAAAACATGGTAGGTGACAACATGGGGAAATTAAACGCCTTTTTTAACCAAATACGGGATGTATCCAGAAAAGTAAACAGTCTCCCTTCTCAATTCAATAATGTGAAGAGGGCATTCAGCAGCATTTTTTATGCAATTGACCGAGAAATAAACAATATTAAGATGGCTATCATTACCGTATTTAGTAATATTCGCAACAAGATTGCGCAGGCGTTTGCGTTCCCGTTTGAAAAAATATTACGTCAATTTGGAATGACACTTAATAATGGTGTGGGTGCAGTGGGGAAGGAAGTGGAGAAGGCATTTGATGATGCTGGTCGTATGATAAAAGCCAAGCCAATCCGTATGCCGAACATCCAGTTCAATTTTGGGGGGAAGAGTAGGGTTACACAGACGAATGTGTATGAAGAATAAAAAATGTCACAGCAAGGAGCCCGGCAGTCTATTGATCAAGCCATGGGTGCCGTGAATTCATTCAAATAGCAGTATAGTTAGATAACCAATACTTGGTTGGTTATTTAGCATGTGAATACAAATAAAATTCTCGTCTACATATAAGATAAGACTCATGAATATTTCGTCCACAACCACATATAAGTACATATCAGCTTACGTGGCCAAAAATAAGTCAAACATATTGGTTGTCTTGATAACGGTAATGGTATGTTTAATGATATATATTCATCATAAGCGAAATACAGTAAAAGAGGGCATTGTGAATGAAATCAACAAGGCGTTAGGCGAGGTCCGTAACGTGGGCTCCATGCTGGCTAGGATACCCGGCGAGATAAAAAGCGTTACAGACCAGGTTTCGCGGGTTCCCAGAGAGGTCCAGAAGGGGGTTGGTAAGGTGGTTGATGATACGCGACGCGAGGTGGATAAGGTAGGTGGTCAAGTGAATAAAGGTGTGCAAAAAATAGAGAATGAAGGAAAACGAGTAACAGGTAAGATCCAGAAGGACCTGGACAGGTTTATGGATAAGGTTAAGCGTATGGTGAACAACGTTGTGAAAAAGAAACTGCTCGGGTTCTTCAAAAATCTAGCTACCGAACTTGACAATGCGTTTGGAAAACCAATGGCAACACTTTTTCGGGGAATTGGTAGAGTGTTTGAATTATTAGGCGAAATCATCAAGATGATCATTGATAAGATCGTTTCCCTCCCCGACTGTGTTCCGTATTATTCTATGGGGGCAGGAAAGGGGATGACCAAGGAATTCTTACCCAGATGGATTTATAATATCATCACCTTTTTCCACAAGGCATGCATGTTTTGGTTGAACTTATTCAAGCCACTACTTAAATTGATTGGAATAGACATTGACGCATGGCAAGACGAAATCAATAGAAAATGCTATAAATTTAATACGAAAAGAAAGACAGACGAAATGACGAGGGTCATGAATAAAGCAGGGAAATCGTTTACAAAGAATTTCGGGAAAATTAACTTTAAGAGACTCGTGCGTTAATATATTTTTATGCGTGTATATTATATGCGAAGCATAAAACATAGAACAAAAAAATCCAGAATACGCAGTCGCCTTCATAAAAGTCGTCGCGCCGGAACAAGAAAACGCGCAAGAGTATCTAAGCGAACAAAGTCAATGAAGGGGTGTCGGCGGGTAAAACGCAGAGGACGCAGGACCTCGTACAAACGCAATGGTGGAACTGCTGACAAAAGCCCCAGACAACAGTTGTTAGAGATGGCGAAAGACGCAGAAGAAGTTGGTAATAGATCCGCAGCACGTCGTTTTAGAGAAATGACAGAGGATTTACCTGTTACACCAGGCAGCACGCCGGTAAGTACCCCGCCTACGACTCCAGTGAGAACCAAGAAAGACAGTGTGATGGAAGAATCGCCCCATTCCCGGAAATTAAGAAGAGCTGAAGAAGGAGTTGCCACGCCTCCGCGCATATTCATACCGTACAAAGGACCTACTTTCCCCTCGGTATCAGGCACAGGAAAACGATAGAGTGACATGAATTATGTTGTAGGTAACTACACACAAGATAATTTGTTCGTCGTATATTATGATCGTGACAACACCTCCCTTTTTCATGCATTATATGCTATACACTATATGAAGATTATTGGGTGTCCGTGATACTACTTTGCTGGCTTTCGCATAAGCGACTATACAGATAAATCAGCTCTTGTTGCCCAAGGCTGTCTTGGCGCACAGTGTCTTTTGACATGGAATAGTCAATTTGACGCAGTCTATGTTTCAAGACAATCGGGTCAATATTGGACTTTATCCAATGCCAACTTTTAGGGCGCAGAGTGTGCAGACCTTTGTCGCATATAGACCCGCAGTTGGAACCGTAAGCTTTCAATGCGAAATCGCAGCCCTCGGGTGTTGTGGGTTGGTGATTATTGTCTAACGGACCGTATTTTTGAAAGGTGAAATCCGGATGTGATTTGTCGTAGCAAACAGCTCGACGCGGTTCTTCCCTTTTCACCCAGATCTGGAAGCAACATTTCGCACTCATATGCGGAGTAAAACAGCAAGGCGACACAGGAAGATCTTCGCTATGAAGCAAGTGAAAGTTTAAATTCAGTCTGTTTTGCACGCTTACCCGTTTAAACGTTCGTGGTATGATGAACGCAATGCAATGAGCAAACTCTGCGCTTTTGTTGAAGAACTGGATGGCCAGCGAGGATATTTTTCCAAACGGTGGGTTCCCGACAACCATATATCTCTCTCCGGCGATTGGCTGATAATCAAAGAAATCCATTCGTGTAACATCTTCCGTCTTCGGGTCTTTGTCTATACCGACCCTTTTCCCGTGATCCATGATAGAAAAGAACGACCCCGACCCTGCACTCGGCTCCAAGTGGATGTCGTATTGGTTCGTATCTACAGTGCTTGTCAGTTTCTGGTAGCACCGCAAAGCAACATCCGGATTTGTATAAAACTGATCAAGTCCTCGTGTTTTAACCGATGTCAGGCTGCCTCCTGTCATCTTGTGTTTGTACAGCCGAACACTTGCTATATTACAATACTTGAAATACAAGAAAACGCTCTATCTCCTTTTCTTGTGTTTCTTCTTCGGCAATCTGGACGTTTCTATTCAATTCCTGTCCTATACCATAGACCCGAGAGGGGCAACGGAAAGTGTCGCGCCTCCACCAGATACCATAGCAAGCTGGAGCCAGAACCCCGCGTTGAAAAGAATCACGGCAAATGCGTGTATTTTTTGGTCAAATATGGTTTCTGCAAATAATCCTTCAATGGCTCCTCCCAAGGCAATCAATGTAGGCGGGGCTACCGACCGAACTACCCTGAAATATCCTGGATACACCAATGTACCCAGATCTGAAAACGCATACAGATTCAACGATGCGGCGAGTATGAACGGTACCAGTGTAGTCCATGCCAACGGGAAGGTAGACCCTCCCGCTGTTTGTTTCCATTTAAAATTGAATGTAGCCTTGTACTCTTGATTGCCCAAATAACCAATGAAAAATCCCAACACCGATACAAACTGCATACACCCCCAAAAGTAGGATGGGCCCAGAACAGCATACGAGAACGCTTGTAGTCCAATATACTGCATGTTGAAAATGAAAAAGTACGCGACGATCCGCAGCCACTGGTTGTTTTTGTCACCTACAACCACATTTGTATTTTCAGTTTCTCCTCTTAAAGGGCTGTCAAAGGGCGCCACTTGCCATCCTTCGTATGTATGCATCATGATACCCGGGAGCCCACCGAAAAACGCGATAATGGGAGACAGAAGAAACAGCAACGTTCGTTGCTCGTCGTTATCAAAATAAACAGTCCACGCGTTGTTGTGGTGTAGTATAGAGTTGGCCATGAGAAACGCCGGTATAAGTGGAGCCCAATGGACCAGTTCAACCATATTCAACGTAAATGCGTCTGCAGTATGCGCCATATCAATATCGTATAATGATCGTTTGGGTGCCGCTTTGTTCCACCCCCACGCAGGAGTTGAAGGGAACCCTTTGGAAAACCATTTACTTCCTTCCTGTGAGAAGTAAGGGTTGCTTCTATTTTTCACGTTATGTTCATATCCCACCATATACCATTATCACCACCATGTTTCTATACCGGTGAAGATATATATTTTGATACGAGTCTGTCCTAACAACCTATGCTGTCCTCCTTGTTTTTCGCTTAACCATCTTACGACGCTTCACAGTCCTTTTCTTTCTGCGCACCGTCTTCTTTGTTTTTCTCGCTTTTCGTCGTCTGGACACACGAGACTTGCGGGCTTTACGTCTCCGTGTTTTGCGTCTTTTTCCACCGTCTTGGCCCTGCGAGTCTTGAGAAGCAGCTGCCTCGCGGGCCCGCTTCCCGCTGTTCCCCTCTTCCTCCTCCGCGTCGTCCTCCCTTGCCCTCTTTTGGCGTTGCTTCACTATCTCGTCCCCCATCACTACGTCTTGGTCATTACTAAGCATGTCGGCAAGACTCTTGAATTCGCGCACACGTATTTCGTTTCCTTTCGACGCTTGAATCATGTCATTCAGTGCTTGACGGATAGAAGCAAGAATGACCAACAGCTCATCCATTTCGTGTTTGTCATCCACCAACCCCCGCTGATTTTGAATTGTTCCCACCAACCTGTCCAGTTTGGACAATTCTCGTGCCAATGTACCTCCGTCTTTCAAGTAAGAAGTTATGTACGAGTTATGCGCGTTGATAAAATTATTCACCTTGACGCGCATATTTCTGGCATGGTCTTCCTGAAACCCAAAGTATTTGGAGTCGTCGGTAATTTTGTCCGGCACATCTCTAATCACCGCCTTGAGAAACTGCTTCATAAACTCCTCGTTCTTTACTTGCTCATCCACATTACTGATTATCTCGTTGCGTCTCCGCTCATCAACAACGTCTTTGAACATTTCATCCATTTCCTGATTACTAAATTCCAATCCATATTCCACGACGGAAACACCCATTCTTTCGTTATAGAACAACAGTAGTAGATTCTTCACCATCTCGGTAACCGCATTGCGTTGCATGGAGTCAGGAGTCATAATAGCATTCAAAAAGTCCTCGGTCCCGGCAGTGTTCATCACATCAATATCTGTAGGAGGAGACATGTCCAACGCACCAAATTTCAGCATGTAGAGATAGAGAATCTTCTCCAACTCACGCTGCCTTTCCTCGGGGGTTTTTGATTTGTAGACACGCGCGATGATAGTTTCCATCTCGGGGGACTTGATTGTCTTTTGGTAGAAAGTGGTTGCAGTAGAAACCCCTTGAACCGCCTTGCTGCGTATTTCTCTCATCATGTCCTGTAATGCGACAATAGAGGTCTCTACTTCTTCGCGCGAGGGCGCGTTGTCTTTTGCAGCCTTGATGATATTCTTGGCATTTTCTATAGTAAGCAGCTCTCTCACTTTATTCTTGATACCTTCTACTGACATATTGGATATATATAATAACTAAACATAATATTCTGTTTGCAATATTTCGTAGTTGCTTCACAACGAGATATTACTTACACATCCGCCACTATAGTTTGTTGATGCGTCGCGTGGTATTTGTGGTAGGCAATAATTTACCTCTACGTTTGCGAGTGTTTGCAGGATGACTACCTGGTGTATGTGTGGTGCGCGTGCGTTTCTTTCTGGACACGCTTCCATGCTCTCGCCCATTGGATTTTCTTGTGGTGGCGTTACCGCCTGATTTTACAGGGACGGCAACAGGTATTGCCTCATCGTTTTCTTGGCGTGCATAACGCGTCTCGTCAAGTTCTCCCGGTTCATAGGTTGCACCAATTATGTCTGCCCATGCACTCCGCATCTTATCGTACCGATTGGAACAATTGAGTCTAAACTTGTCACCGCTTGATATATCCTTTCCTGGATACAAATCAAGATCAACGACTACATAGTAAGTATTCTTTGTGTTTAGTCCAGACGATGATTGTAGATACGGCGTAACAAACCTGCCGACTTGACCACCAACTTGAATCTTAACGAGATCTTGTGTCCAACTGGGGTCGGGGATATCCTTGGGAGTTTGGAGTGACGAAAGGTGATGCTCGTATGCATTGTTCATATGTTCAGTTACGTCGCGAACATAGCGAAGATTGTCATATACGGTATCTTTTATTTTTCCAAACTCTCCTTTTACATTAAATCCATACATGGATTTGAAAATCATGAACGATAAATAGGACGGAAGTGCATTCGTTACACTCGTGGTGTTCAGCATGTAGGTGTAATTCTCTTGTACAGACCGAGTCCCTTCGGGAGGTGCGTAATGGATAGACTCATAGTGCCCGTCCAGGTTGTTTTGTTCAAACCGGAGAAATGCGAGACGCGTGTCTTTATTAGGAACAATATGTGAAAACCTGTCGTGGATTTTGTAAGGATGCTGGAGATTCACCTTGGTTGCTTCTTTTTGATATGATGTATATGTATCGGACACCACATTCAATGTAGCTGACTCCTTATCTATCGCGCGTACATCACCATACACAGTTATCCCGTCTTCCTCAAACGATACGCGGGAATTACGTACCGGAGTTTTGGCGAGGGATTTGTCGGGCACGGTAATGAGTGAAAACACAACGTTGAATATATCTTCCAGTGCAAACAACGCAACCTCGTCTCCCCAGTAATACTTTCCGTCCTTTTTCCGCTTTCTCTTCAGTTTGGGAGCGGTTTCATTCTTAATGTCTGTGGGTGCTAACATCACGTTGGCAATTTCCTCAACGTCATCGTATATCCGTTGTGTTTTGGGGTTAATGGCAAACGCATACTGTACGAGAAAGTCGGTTTCGTTCTGGGTGAGAGTCTCGCCGTTCTTTTTCTTTTCGGCCAATTCGGGAAGATTGTCTGGAATCGTTGCGCGAAGATCTTCCAACATACTCTGTCGCCTTGCCATGAAGTTGTTCGCTATATTCTCGTCCGTTTCATTGATTTCGTTGGTAAAGAAGTGCTGGTCCAGCAAGTATTGTACCATTGCATTACGGAGCGTTTTGACCGTATATTCCCCCGCCCGATTCACATAAGGATTCACCACGTCCTCGCGAAGAGGCGACATTACGAGGCGATCTCCCTGTCTCTCTATGGTTCGTGGCGTGATACCTGGCGTGTTGTTTAATATCTGGGCGATGGCAAGAAACACGCAATCACCTCCTCCACTGTTCTCGTTGATTTGCCAGCGTTCAATGCTTGTATTCACATACTCCTTTTTGAAACCTGTAATGTCCGTGAGTTTTCCTGTGTCATCGTAACGTATCTTGAATAACGAAACCAGAGACTTGTTTTTGAACAGGCCTTTGGTTGCTGCCTCAAGGAGCGCGCGTACAAATTGGTCATGTAGCTTTTGGTTTGCGGTTTTGATTTTTGGCTTCTCCATTGCTTTTCGCTGTTCCATAGAAAAATTGTAAATCACGCGCAACAGGTCCATCGGTAAAGCGGACTCAATTGCCTGTAGCTCTTTGTCTCCATTCGCTTCTTTAGGTACAGGCTCTGGCTCCGGCACTGGCTCTGGCTCTGGCTCCGGCACTGGCTCTGGCTCTGGCTCTGGCTCCGGCTCTGGCTCTGGCTCCGGCACTGGCTCTGGCTCTGGCTCTGGCACCGGGGTATCCATTGATTCGGGTTGAATGCGCATAGCGTCTGGAACCCCCTCTATAGACGAAGGTGTCTCAATGTCTATGTCTTCTATTTCCTCCTCGGCATCGGGTTCTTGGTCTTCTTCTGCACGCATTTTTATGGGCGCGTGTGGTTTAGATGGGGGTAGTTTTATTGGATCAGGTTGTCCTGGTACTGGTTCTGGTACAGACTGTTCAATGTCGGTTACCGGCGCAGAAACCGGACCGGGTAGTTTGGGTGAGGCGGGCAAAGGCATGGGTTCTGCGACAGTACCTTCTTCTGTTGCCGGATCCCGAACGGGTACTTCTGCTGGGTTGCGTTCTCTCGCGTCCACAAGCTCAAATACGTTGGGGATACCGAACGTCTTGACTCTTACTTGTTCGTCAGAGGAAACTGGAATCTCGTGGGTTATCGTGCCCGTTGCGCTATGAATCGCTTTTTTCAATTTAGATGTGCTTTCAAGTGCATCGCCCTTTAATGCGTCAACCGGAATCGTGTTTCTCTCCATTTTCGCCTTGGAGTTGAAATCAGGGACAAATTTCGGCGGGTACACTACACCGTAGGGCAGAAACCGAATCTTTTGTTCATAATGCGGAATCGTATCCACCTGCCAATCGCCCTGAAACCATTCATACGAATTGATTGTATATGGCTTTCCACCAATATAGATGGTGTTACCAGATTTAAACAATGTGTCCAGGGTGGTGTTAATATTATTGTCTGTCACGCCGTCTATTCGCGCAGTTTCAAATGTGTATGATGGCTGCATAGACTGTGCCAATGTCCTCTTTAGTAGGCTATTGAACTCGTTTCTCTGGAAGAATTGTGTATATAATTCATCCTTGGGAGAAGATTCCGGAATTGTATTAACAACTCCCCTGTTCAATTTCACAAGAGGGTCAAAGCATACATGTTTGGACGTATCGCCTGGCAATGTCATATTTGGTTTATATGCAAGCATTCTGTGGTTGCGAATCTTTGTGTTTAATAGAATGGTCAACGTGTTTGGTTTATAAATCTGCGATGCAGGACCGGACTGTACAACAGTATCAGGTACCGCATTTGTAATTGTGGATGTATCTGTGGATGTATCTGTGGATGTATCTGTGGATGTATCTGTGGATGTATCTGTGGAT
>ERZ807291.6485-NODE-6485-length-14056-cov-4.840940_pt1 | contig 14056 bp, 12 predicted proteins | sample MGYA00521257_ERZ807291 | MGnify/ENA primary metagenome ERZ807291 (study PRJEB31413, sample SAMN03169783) | marine metagenome | biome: Marine; feature: Water; material: Subsurface seawater | place: North Sea | collected 2011-04-28 | depth 1 m m ...
GTGCCTGAATTGACATCCCAGTAATAGAGTTTTCCAATATCATTGTTTATCCATATTGAAGCACCTATGGCATCTTTGATCAATGGCGTCGCAACAGCACCAATATCTCCAACGGTATACCATTCTGCACTGCCAGAATTTGCAAGAAGGTATAGGTTTGAAGGCCCAATGTCAGTTGGATCAAAACGCCCTTGAACCAGCATCAGATTGTTCATTTGTGGAAAGATGGACATGGATTCCATCGTGTCGAGTGTGACTCGATCTTCGTTGCCGCTGTTCATACATGTGTCCATCCCGCACATATCTTCGAACGACGAGAACGTACAACTTTCACCATAGTCATTTGACAGCGTAATTCCATCAACGCCTGAATCTGAAGTCCATGAGCCTAAAATAGACTGTCCGACTCCCAGATCTACATCCAATGTTACAAACAATTGAAGACTTGGTACACCATCCACAACACGAACTCTGGCACTGCTGGACGTTAATTCAATGAAGGAGGCTCCATCTTGGAGCCCAGTGTTCATGGATGTTTCAAAATCGAAGGACAAATCATTTCCATTTCCAATGATATTATTTAGTGTTGAGACATGAACTTGTTGTCCGTCAGGATGTTGTTGTATGCTTGTCATTATCCATCCCTCTAGGTCATCGGAAACGGTTGATAAATCGATAAGATTCGGTGCATACGTATTGTCCAAAAGTGGTGTAATGTTTTCCCCATTAATATCAGGAAAAGACCAAGACTCGACCTCTGTTCTCCAAGATTGTGGTTGGATAGGTTCGTTAGGGATGCTGTCGGAACAGTCTTCATCGTAACAGGCAACAATATCCACTGTATAGGCTGTATCAGTTCGAAGTCCTGTTATGTTGACAGTAGTGGCTTCAACGGGTTCTGAAAAAACGATGGTTTCAAACTCAGAACTAACCGTTACATCATAATATTCAGGTTCCGCATCTTCTTCGGGAGGCGCCCAGGATATGGTGGCACTTGAAGAACTGTTTGAAATGGTTTGTGCATCTGGATCCCAAGCGGGGCGATCAGAGTCACCAATGAGTCCTGCTTCATCTTGAGCTTTTACACCTGGAGTATTGCATCCTATCAGTGTTCCAATTATCCATAATGTTCTCATGCCGTGCTCCAGTTTTAAGAGACATGTTCTCTTAGTAAGATGATTTTGCAATGGTACTTTCCAGTCTAAATTCTTTGCAATTATCATTCCAATATACCGTATAAGGTGTCATAAGGGTAGTGTTTGATACAATATTGCGATACAACAAGGGGGTGGAGTGTTTATGATTTGGATGTTCTTAAGCTGTATCGGAAGTGTCAAAGAAACGGGAGAACTCCCACCATGGATCGACATTCCATCGTATCGTCAAGCGAATTTGTCAACGGATATGTTTCCAACTCATCAGCCAGAAGAAGTTGCTTGTCCAGCTAATGGATTCCGTGTTGAAGTGAATCAATTGGAGATTCAGACTGATATTTGTAATTATGCCGTTGTCGAATGGGTCACACAGCATGATGTGCCTGCAAAGACAACATTGGAAGCTTTGGTTTTGCATACAGGATTGTGGGCACTTGAAGAGGGGAATGCACACTTTGCCCTCAGCATTGATGGTGAGTTGTTTTGGGAAGAATCTCCATCGATTCCTTCTGATACAGAGTTCTTTTTTTACGAGATAGAATGGCCGACCGCTATTCCTGCGGGGACGATTGTACAGTTGCATCTCCACAACCATGGCGCCAATGACTGGAAATTGGGGTATTTCCAACCGGCTGAGTGATCGCCTGCATAGTACTAAATCGGTGTGATCATCGTCATGGTCGTTATGGTTTGCATTTATACACAGAGTGCCAAAACAGCATTCACGGCTTTTTCGATTCCTTCTGCAACCTCGTGTATCGGTGCATTTTCCATATAAGCAGGTGCCGTAACAATATTGTTGTCGGTATCTATGACCATTTCTGTTACTGGACACACTGTGTGGGTGGCGCCTAGAGCCTCTAAGGCTTGAGCGGTGCCGACATCTGAACCAATGGTGAGGGTGCCTTTTCTCAAACAGAGTGCCAAAACGGCAGGTGCGATACACACTGCTCCAATCGGTTTGTGGGCATTGTGAAAGGCTTGCACAAGGTGTTGAATATCTGCTTCAATGCTTGCGTTTGCTCCTTCAAAAGCAAAAGAGCAAAAGTTTTTTGCGGCTCCAAATCCACCGGGTAAAAAAAGCGCATCAAAGTCATCAATGGAAATATCTGCTGTCGACAAGACATTTCCTCTGGCAATTCGGGCCGATTCAACTCGGATGTTGCGTGTTTCTGCCATTTCAGAACCATCTAGGTGATTGATGACATGGTGTTGATTTCGATCCGGTGCGGCAATGGTATATTCAGCACCTGCTTTGGAGAGCGCCAGCAACGTTGCGACAGATTCATGGATCTCTGCACCATCAAAAACACCACATCCCGACAACAACACACATACTTTTTTACCCATACCGTACTCCTTATGCTTCAACGATGTACTTTGATTGTAGTGTACAATAATTTACATGTTGTGCCAATCGTCTTTGCACTCTGGTGCATAGATGAAATGATGAAATGATGAAATGATGAAATTGAAAAAAGAGATATGAGAATGGCTTACAGTCCTGCGCGATTCCACAGATGCCCCAATCGTTCAGAGGCTTCGACACGCCATAGATTAACCATAGGATCCATGGCCACTCGATGTGCGAGGTAACCATCTCCATCAAACTTCCAGTCGCCACGTGTCATGATGCGTTTTAATCCAGGTGTGACATTTGCCATAGCCAACGCTTGGAGAGGATCTGTATTTGGCCAAAAACAGGGGTGGTTTGTATCCCATACGAGTAGATTTGCCCATCGTCCATCTTCAATCATGCCAACGGGTGCTTGTGGGTGCAGATCTGCAGGATGATTCCACAATGTAGACAGTAGATTTTCGGTTGACACGAAGGGTGCCCGCATGTCATAAATTATTTGGCGTTCGTTTTTGACTGCACGAGCCTTCTTTAAAATGGGATCTTGCCTGAATTTTCGCAGTGTTTCACCCATGGTTACTCCATAGGCATCCGCAGCTCCAAAAATCCTGAGTTCGGCTTGAACGTTGATAGAATCGTTACATGAAGGTGAGTCTGTTCCCAGCAAGACATCAAAGCCTTGGTTTCGCCAAGCATTTGTATGTGCGGGAAATCCAAACTGCATTTGTGCCGCTGGACAATGTCCCAATCGATCAAATCTTGGATTGAGCATCTTGAGTTCATCATCGCCCACATAAAGTGCATGGACCCATAACTTGTTCACTTCAAGATCTGTTAATCCAAGTCGTTGCATTCTTCCAAGCGGGGACATTTCGTGATTGTTCCAAGACCATTCTACTTCATCTAAGGCTTGTGCCAAGTGGGAATGAATCGGTAGATTGTGTTCATCTGCGGCACGTGCGATTTTAGTCCATAAATCATCGGATACGGTATCCGTTGCATGAGGACCAATCACAGCGACAATACCTTGTGCAGCGGCTACGGAATTTTGGTGTAAAGAGAATGTTTCTTCCCACGCTTTTTCAGTTCGATCTTTGCCTGGGCCATCAATATCTTGCAGTGTTGAAGCCACTGCTCCACACAGTCCAACATCTTGTAGGCCCTCAACAAGCATATCTCCAAAATAATAATGTTCCCAAACCATCCCTGTACCAGAAAGAAGGGCTTCCACTGCTCCAAGTCTGGTGAATGCACGTACGTCTTCAGGCAACAGATTGCGCTCGAGTTTAAAATAAAGATCTTTAACCACATTTCCTTGCAGAGATGCCAATCCACCAATCCCTCGAAATGCCAACATACAAAGATGTGTGTGGGCATTGACAAACGCCGGTGTCACAAGAGCATCTCCAAGATCTTCATATTCCAATTCTGAGAGGTCTTTTTTCCAAGTGCTCCAGATATCTCGTGAAGCAGGATTCACACTCTGAATGACACCATTTTGAATTTGAATGATGCAAGGGTGAATGCTGAAATCGGGCAGAAGAACGCGTTCACTAAATATGTGTAAAGGCAGTGTCATGTGGAAACTCGTTCATGTCTTTTGGCTGCATATTGTCGAACCAAAGAGCTTCGTTGCCAGAATGGGTGGTGGATAAGTCTTCTGCGAATCCCCAAGTCGAGTTCTGTCCAAATGTAGGTTGGGATTTCAAGTGTTTCGACGGAGTCATCGGAGCCCGTGTGCCACCAGATCTGTAGGTCATCAGCCAATTCATCGTATATAAACGCAACATGTGCATTCAATAGGGTTCCATTCCCAACACGAACCTGTACATCTTTGAGTGCTTGAAAAGAAGTGCCATAGATGTTTTGGGCTTTTACTATATCCCAAAAGGTAGCATTTCTAAAATCCAGATGGATGCTTTCATCTACAGCCAGTTCAATATGGTGTGATAAGACATCCATGAGTTGTTTGTGTAATGCAAAGCGTAACCCTGCATCTAAAGATTCGAGAACTGTACAACTTTCGCCCTGATCGCTCCAATGTGGGTCTGGGTCAGGGCGATTCCAAAAAGGGTGATTTTGCCTCGAGGGTAATGGATGACTTTTGGGGTCTAAGTACCACTCTAAGCTTTCTGTTGGTACCCACCCAACCATGATTTCAGATGTGGAAGTCGCAACACTGAAATCTCCATGTGGCAACCCTCCATAAGCAGACCGTTTATTTCCTGTCGTACGAAAGGGGGTGCAAACTTTTTCGAGTTCTTTGCCTACATAGACGGTAGGCCCACCCAAGAGCCAGGTTCTATTTGGGATTAAATCGGGGAGTAAATTGCAAATTACACGACCTGTGTCTGCTCTTGAGACGGGAGAGTATCTAGAAGACCGATGGAAAGAATGTGGTTTTCCACCATCTGGTGGCCTAACGTGTCCATCTTCAATTTCATCATGATAGCAAGATACCCTTAGCATCGTCCAAGGAACCCGAAGTCGTCGAATCTGAATGTCCATATGAAATGTTTGTCGATTTAGAGGGTTTGGAGACCATCGATACCCCCCCATCACGGAGACATGCAACATTTTGGTAATGTTGTGTTGTGATGCCACTTCAATAATGTTCGCTCCAGCTTCTGGAGTATACTGAGGTGCTCCAAAGCCCGCTGTTCTTGAGTCGATACAGGAGACAATACAGGTTGCCCCTTGAATGACGGCTTCAACAGCGCTGGGGTACTCAGCATCCGCGAACGAAATTTCATTGACATCCACGACTTGTTCAAGTCTGTGAGTGTCATGGTCGTTTTTTGCGACGGGTCGAACTTCAAAACCACGACGCAGGGCTTCTTTGACGACTTCAATCCCTGTTTTGCCATTGGCACCAAATACTACGATCATGTATACAGTGTATCGTATTTTTATATTTTGGTCTTGAACTTTATGATTTCACTTGTTTCGACATTTGAGAGGTCTTGCGAATACCAAAGTATTTCTCATATTGGAAGACCATTGCAAATAGGCTATGTTGTAACATGAGCATTCAATAATTTTGCGTACAGAGGTATTATGAAACACCGTTTGGAAGCACTTCGTCGAGTTAGTCGTTTGGAAGAACCCCGCATTGCAATTGTCAGTATGTGGGATGTGGAAAACAATGCTGTGCGTATTTTAGCAGGGACATTGCGGGCTGCAGGGCATTCTGTGGTTGAGATTTATTTTAAAGATTGGATCTCAAATGATTTAGAACCCGCCTCCGATAAGCAGCTGGAAAGTCTGGCAAAGATCATTCGTCGGGAGGAAATTAATTTGGTTGCGCTTTCCATTCGCGCGTCCTCTTATGCCAATCAAGCCAAAATTATTACAGAATATGTTCAAAACGAAATGGATTTGGCAGTGTTATGGGGTGGGATGCATCCCACACTGATGAGTCAAGAATGTATGGAAACCGCAGACATGGTGTTGCAGGGCGAGGCAGAGTACGCTTTGCTTGAATTTATGAATGGACTAAAATACGGATCAGAAGATTGGTACTCTTCTGCAAATGTGTGGTTTCGACACGATCAAGAAACGATTCAGAAAAATGCACGTCGTCCATTAATTCAAGATTTGGATGCCTTGGAGTTTCGAGATTATACAACCCACAGTCAAAAATATTTCATCTATGGAAATACGTATATAGAAGGTGACCCTATGGTGGGTGATCCCGTTTTCCAAATGATGGGTTCTAGAGGGTGTATATATCAGTGCTCGTATTGTTACAACTCTACATACAAGGCAGACATTTACCCCGGCCAAAAATGGTTTAGAACACGTTCGCCGGCATCAATGGTTGAAGAGATCAAACAAGCAAAGACACATTGGGATTTTAAGCGTATTCGTTTTGATGATGAAGTGTTCAACTTTCGAATGGACTGGCTCAAAGATTTCTGTGAGCGTTACCCAAGAGAGGTAGGGGTTCCATTTGAGATCTTTATTGAACCCAAGTTGGTCAATGAACGTCGTATGGAAATGTTGCGTGATGCCGGTTTGCGGAATGTGTACATGGGGGTACAATCTAGCGAACGCGTAACTGGTGATTTATACGATCGGAAAGTGAAGAATCAGACCATTGCTGATATTGCTCAGATTTATCATCGACTTGGTATCAAACCGCATTTTCAGTTGATTTTTGATGATCCAGTGTCTACTGAGGCAGATAAAAAAGCCTTGTTTGAAATGATCAGTACATTTCCGCATCCTTATGATCTGTATCTGTTTTCAATGACTGTATTTCCAGGCTCTGAACTGAATAAAAAACTGTTGCAAACGGGTGTGATCAATCGATTTGATGTAGAAGGAGACAACACCAAAACCTTCAATCAACATCGCATCAATCTTACGTATCCACGTGCTGTAGAAGATACTTTTTGGATTGCATTAACTCAGATGCTCAGTAAGCCTTTTGTACCTCAGTCTGTTTTACAACAATTGAGTCGCTCGGAATTCCTGCGTAAGCATCCATGGCCATTGATTCAAATGGCTCACGGTACAAACTTGGTCAAAATGGGTATGCTGTCGGCAAATATGGTCCGAAAAGGTGAGATGACCCATACTCTTCTTAGAAGATGGTTGTCTTCTTCCAAAATGATCACAACCTAATTAGACAATCTGTGTGTAGTTCTGTAGAGTGTTGATCGCAATAAGGTTGGGAAATCCTTCTAAATCTGTTATATCCTACAGTGTTTATTCATGGGAATAGATACAAGATCAGAGGATAGAGTATGAGCAAGCGCAGTGCTGGACAACCCAGAAATATCGCAAACAATCGTCGTGCCTGGCACGACTATGAGATCTTAGATCGATTGGAATGTGGGATTTCGTTAGTGGGTTCAGAGGTCAAGTCGTTGCGAGCTGGTCGTGCCAGCATCGGAGAAGCATACGTTGTTTTTGACAATGGGGAGGCTTTTTTGATTCATGCACACATCCCCATTTATCCTCAGGCAGGTCCGCAGAATCATCAAACAGATCGGAAAAGACGATTGTTGATGAGTCATAAGCAGATCTCTAAATGGACAGACAAAGCCAAAGCTTCCGGATATACAGTTGTCCCATTGCAGCTGTACTTTAAGGGATCTTGGATTAAAATCGAAATCGGATATGGACGAGGTCGAAAACAATATGACAAACGACAAAAACTTAAAGAACAAGATCACAAACGTGAAGTGGCTCGTGCCCTTCGTAATAATTCCCGCGGTCGCTAATGCATCTGAAGGTGGTGGACTGACTCCAAGTACCCTTTGGACTGGAATTGCCATTGCTTGGGTTGTTGCGGGTGGATTGACGGCTCGCAATACAAAAGTTGGCTTGACGGTGGTCGGTATACTGGGGATGTTGGTCTCCTTTTATTTGGGACAACAACACTTCAGTGATGCGCCGGCACTTTGTGATGCTGGTAATCTGTACTCATGCTCGACTGTAAACAGCAGTGAGTATTCGGAACTCTTTGGCTTTCCCATTGCATTGCTTGGGCTGGGACATTTTGCTGCGATGACTGTGTTGGCAAATCTACACAATGATAAAGAGGATGAGTATTCTTCGGTAGGTGCTTTGCTATTTGCAACGGCTGTTTTATCAGTGTTGTACTCGATTGTATTGGCTGTTATTTCCAAAGCAGTAATCGGCGCGTGGTGCTTGTTTTGTATCTCTCTGTACGGTCTCAATGTGATTGGATTGTTTGGCGCTTGGAAATTGAAGCAGGGTAGTACTGCGGGTATCTTTTCTGGGAAGTCACTATCAACAGCCGCGACCACATTTATAGCTGCAGCGTTGGTCAGTTTTATGGTTGTTGGTCCATCTGAAACGGTTGGGTCAAATGATGAGACTGTGGCTGGTAGTGTTGATATCACATCTATACTTGAAGAACTTTCCACACCATTGCCCTTAGATGGATCTGAGCCTGTAATGGGAGACCGGAAGGCGTCGATTCAAGTGGTTGAATTTGCAGATTTTGAATGTCCACATTGCGCAATGGTCGCACCTCAGTTGAAAGATTTGTTGGCCTCAAACACGAAGGTCAATCTGCGATTTAAGCATTACCCCATCAGTAATATTTGCAATCCAAATGTTGGTGGTGAGGGACATGCGAACGCTTGTTTGGCGGCTACTGCGACAGATTGTGCCTTGAAGCAAGGGAAGTTTTGGGAAATGAGTACAGTGGTATTCAAGAATCAGAGTTACCTTTCTCGAAAGGACATTGAGTTTATGGCGGAAGCTCAAGTGAAGTTGGAAATGTCCCAGTTTAAAACATGCTTAGACGATCCTGCAATGCTCAAAGGTATTCAGTCAGATGTTTCAGCAGCGGAGACTGTTGGTGTCACGGGTACCCCGAGTATTTACATCAAGGGTGTGGCCAATACTGAGAAGTGGTATAAGGTAACGGGCTCTGTTGTACAATTGAAAGCCGCTCTTGCTGGACTGGAATAAACCATGGCATGGGTCGAGTTGCAATGGGATGTTCCACGTGTCAACGGAGATATTCTTAGTGGACAACTATTTGCTTTAGGAGCGTTGGGTGTCCAAGAAGATTATAGAGAAGGTGAAGAACCACCACCGTTACAGCCGTGGGATGACCCCAATACGCTTGTAATTGAACCAGAGAGGATGGTTTTGAAAGCATGGTGGGAGCATGCGGACTTTGAGGATGCACAAGTGAAGGTTGCTGAATTGAGTATCCACACACAAGGAAGTGGCACAAGTAAGTGGTTGCCAGTATCACAAGAAGATTGGGCCAATGCATGGAAGGTACACTTTTCTCGACGTCAGTTCTCAGATGCGTTGGCGATTGCGCCTCCATGGGAAGCAGAAGAAGGCGATGTCATTTTGGAGCCAGGTATTGCTTTTGGTACTGGAGAGCATCCTACGACGGCGTCTTGTCTAGAAGCCTTAGCGGAATGGGCAGAACTGTCAGAGAATCAAACCTGCTTAGATTTGGGGTGTGGTTCTGGAATTTTAGCATTGGGTGCTGCCAAACTAGGGTTAACGGTTGTTGGAGTAGATATAGAAAAGGCCGCGATTGCCTCTGCCAATGCAAATGCAAAGCGCAATGGATTGTCGATTCCTTTTTCTCAAACAGATATTGCAGACATTGATTCAACATTCGATATTGTCGTTGCCAATTTGTTTGCTGAGGTCCTCGTAGATTTATCGGTCAATATTCTTAGGGTTTCAAAAGGCTATGTGGCTTTGGCAGGAATCTTGGCCACGAAAGCCCCAATGGTGGAAGCCTCGTTTTCAAGCCTCGAACTGATCAGACGAAAGCAAGAAGGTGATTGGATGAGTTTGTGGTACAAGGTACCCGAAAGAGTCTGATATGCGTCGTTTCCCAAGTGAACACCTTCCAACAAAGGAACATTCCGTATTGTTGTCTCGTGAAACGAGTCATCATGTACTACGAGTTGTGGGGATCGCCCCAAAAGAAGAGGTTGAACTTTTCGATGGTCAAGGAACAGGATGTGTGGCCACGTTGCTTGGAGTTGTAGATGGACGAGCCGAAATGCTTTGGGTTTCACCGTTGTATGGAGAGCAAAGACAGGCTTCTTTGACATTGGTATTGGCCTTGACCAAAGGAGATGCTTTTGCAACGGCCCTGCGAATGTGTACAGAGATTGGAGTTGCCAATATTGTTCCGTTACAGGCACAACGATCTGTTCCGAAGGGAGATAAAAGTGTTCGTTGGACGAAAATAGTCACTGGTGCAGCAGGACAATCAAAGAGATTTACCATACCCACTGTAGAGTCTTTGCAAACTTGGCATACAATATGGGGAGTGTTGCCAGAACAACCCAATTGGGTGTTGCACCCTGTCAGTGAAGGTGTACCAATGGTGACATCAATCTCTGAGTCTACGACGATATGGATCGGACCAGAAGGTGGTTTTACGGAGCAAGAGTTGATGTGGCTGTTTGAACGTGGTGCCGAGCACCGAAGTTTGGGAAGCCTCGTGTTAAAGGCAGATACAGCGGCGGTTGTTGCCACTGCGCTGAGTTTGAGTCACAGTGAATCAATCTAGGTACAGTTTTACTGTGGGGGTATCCTCAACGGTATAGAGCAATAAACGGATATGTATACACATGAACAAATATGACGGTTTTGAATCATCACAAAAATGGGAGCGATCAATGTGGAAAGAATTGATGTTGGTGTCGTTGTGTCTGGCATGTGTGAATAAAGACACCGATTCAACCAATGTAAATGAGGGTGCTGAAGACAGCGCTTTGATAGAAGATACATCGATGGATCAATATAAAATGGTCTATTGTGAAGAATATGCAATGCGATGTGACGTATATCCGAGTGTCGAAGATTGCGAGGCCGAGTTTGACACTTGGTTCTCAGAGGACTGTGTGATTGCAGACAAAGAATCGTTTGATGCCTGTGCCGATTGGTTGTTTTCGCTCGACTGTAGCACAGAGGGATGGATTTCCGAATGTGATGAGTTCTATACTTGTCCAGATTGAAGGTATTGAGTCGATTGGATTCAAAATCTGAATCTGTGTACAAGAAAAAAGAGCACCGTTTAACGATACTCTTTTGGAGATGTATTGAAAAGTACCTGAAGAAGAACAGTTTTTTCTGTATCTTTTTTTCTCGTATTTTCTGTACGTATTTTCTTTATGTGTGCTTACAAACTGCGAACATATGCAATAATATTACCGATGTCAGTGTCCGTTAAATCTGGGAAAGATGGCATGTATCCTTTTCCATTTTGAACGACGGCAACGAACGTTTCATCAGATTTGTCTTGTATGTTTGGTCCAGACATTCCTGTGGCATCAGCACCATGACATCCCATGCAATTGTCTTCAAACAACGTTTTGCCCAATTCTTCTGGGGAAACATCATTTGGGGTATCTGTATCATCGGTATCGTCTGTGTCGGGAGTATCTTCTGTATCTGCGATATCAGAAGTATCATCGGTATCGTCAGTCGTTGCTGTATCTTCAGACTTGTCTCCACAGGCAAGTGTGAAGCTCAATAGTAGGGGTAATAAACGGTGCATAGTGTCTCCTTGCTCGTTAAATGTAGATTCAGTATACCACAATGAGATATTTCTATGAAATGAATACAGTGCTATTTATCATAGTATTTCTATATTTAAGAGACGCACCTATGTCAGACAGAGAGTATATGAGATCTCCTGACAACAACTCGATTCATACAAAGATGTTCGGCTTGTTATTGTCTACGTCTCCATCCCAACAATGGCAATAATGGCAATAACCATGCGGCTGACGAACTGGAAGAACTACAACCATCGGTTGGTGTAGCAACTGTTTCAATCAACGCAGGTGGAATTGGTGAGGCATAGACAGAGATCTCATCAAAAACCCAGTCTTGGTTTCCATCTTCATCTGTTACGAGAACATATAGAGAGAAGGTTTGTCCCTCACCAGAAACAGTGTCTGGTGCTGTCCATGTAATGGTTTGAGCGTTTAAATCAGAGATAGAAGTATGTCCGGCTGCTTCCAATGAAGAATCTTCTTTCCATTCGTACATGATGTCTTGTCCGTCTTGTTCATGAACAAAGACATTCATTGTGGTACTTTCACCAACTGAGATTGCACGTGCATCCATTTGGATTCCACCGATGATCACCGGCTTGGAGTCAATCGAAACACATCCTTCTTGTTCATCGCGAAGGTTGTTGCAATTGTTGTCAATACCATCACAGTATTCAATTGCAGCAGGGTGAATGTCTGGATTTCGATCGTTGCAATCGTTGTCTACTTCTGCAAAACCATCACCATCATCATCTGAAAGAGAGGTCTTCTCATCGACAGTACCATCACAGTCATTGTCTTTAAAGTCAGGTTGTTCTGGTGCCCCAGGATAGGTCTCATTGTCGTTGTCATTGCAATCGCCATCTAATTCAGAAACGGAGTCGCCATCGTCATCGCCAGCGGGTGTTCGCTCATCGATTTGACTGTCGCAATCATTGTCAATACCATCGACCAACTCTGCAGCATTTGGGTATACGGTTGAATTGTTGTCGTCACAATCAATCAAATCTCCTTCTGTACCATATCCATCACCATCGTCGTCTGATTCTGGAAATGCTTGGCCAAAGAGTACTGTTGTTGAGGCAAATGCCTGCAGTTCAGCTTGGTCTGTTACCGTCACGACCCAAGTATCAATACCTGGGATGAGGTTGTCCACTGGTACTTCGACTTCCACATAGCCATTTTCAGCCGCGGCAGTACATGTATAGGAACCTGCACCCAATGTTTCAGATTTGACTTTACAAAAGAGGGTGTTCGCTGGTTGGTTTACATCGAACATACTCAATTCAAATCGCAACGGGTCACTACTGTTGTGAATATATCCAACGGGTGGGGATATCATAGTGACAGAAGGTGCTTCATTTGTGGGATCGTCACCGATATTTCCTTTTAGTCGAACTTCAACTTCTGGTGAGTCAACGTCGTCAGAAGGGATCATGATTTCACAGCTACGTCCACCCAAATCTGAGGGCATGAATGTGACTTCAAAGATAGTTCCGTTTTCTGAGGGGATGATTCCGTCGCTGTCCATGGCACTCGTATCGATAACAAATTCTTCGGGGTCACATCCTGAGCCAAGTTCAGGTGTTCCTACTGATAGGTCTCCATTACCAATGTTGTCGATCATGATTTGTTTGGTGACACTTTCACCTGTCCACCAGTGTCCGAAGTCCAATGTCCGCGGCGTAACCATGATACGACCAGTGCCCAGTTCAGAAGAACCACGTAATATAACGGTCTCTTTAAAATGAACGGGATCACGATAGAAGCTGGAAGTAAAAGCGGCTGAACTACCATCGCCTTCTTCAGGAGGTTCTTCGATGAACGATTCAATGTGGAAAGAGGCAAATGCATCTCCCACGATACTCGGAGAGAAGCCGACATCTACATTTAGACGACATCCCGGAAATAGAAGAAAGTCACCAGCCTCTAGATTTGGAGCCCAGTCTTCGGACTCTCGTATTTCTAGAACCGCTGGGTCGTCACAGATAATGGTCTCAGGATAGTAGATGAGTGCAAAACTGCTTTCAAACCCTTCTGTTTCCAGGACTATCGGATGAAGTCCCATTGGAAGTTCACCTTGATTGCTGATGGTGATGGTTCGATATTCGGCTGTTCCCCAGTCCACATCTCCAAAACTAATATCTGTATTGGATATGGAAATGGTCGGCAGAAGAGTTTCGGTTTGCGATACTTCAGTCTGACACGCGGTTCCCAAAAGAAGAAAAGGTAATAAGTTCAAGGTTTTGAACATGGATATCTCCGTCATAATCAAGAAACTGGTAAACAGTGTGTGGTTTGAAACCATGTGCTGTATATCAAAGAGAATTCTATGTAGAACTCTACCCTTTAAGTGTACACTTTTTTGGAACGCGATGCAAGGTTAAGACTACTCGATATTATTTCGTCATGACATGTAGGGCCATCGGAAGGATATCGAAGGATGCTGGTAAGAATCCTGAGAGTTCCCCATCTAGATCGATTTGTACTTTTGTTCCACGTCGACTGGCCGCTTC